>ENA-ORXT01005372-ORXT01005372.1-marine-metagenome-genome-assembly--contig:-NODE-5372-length-12612-cov-170.356282_pt1 | contig 12612 bp, 10 predicted proteins | sample MGYA00237868_ERZ511482 | MGnify/ENA metagenome assembly ERZ511482 | reverse complement strand
TTCCCAAGCGGTGTGCTTGCCATTGTATTTGTTTTGCCAGTCTTTAATATCAGCATCATACTTTGATTGTAAATCGTTATACTGACCAGTTACTGTTTCCCAAGCGGTGTGCTTGTCATTAAACTTGTTTTGCCATTCTTCAATGTCATAATCGTATTTCGATTTCAAGTCATTATACTCACCAGTTACTGATTCCCATTCTTGGGTTCTACTGTTATATTTATTTTCCCAATCTTCAATATCGGTTTTGTACTTAGTTTTTAAGTCGGTATGATCGTTGTTAATGTTTAACCACTCTGTATTTTTATCGTTAAACTTAACTTTCCACAATTCTACATCTTTAACATACTTAGTGTTTAATTCTTTATGTTGATTGTTAAGTAAATCCCAGTCTTTTTGTTTTTTGGTATATTTATTTTCCCAATCTTTTACTTCAGTATTATATTTAGATGATATTTTCTTATAATCACTATTTAGGGTTTCCCATTCTTTTAGCTTGGCATTATACTTACTTTTCCAATCTTCAACGTCGTTGTTGTAATTGCTTTTTAAGGTAGTAAGTTGATTGCCTAAACCTTCCCATTCAACGTGTTTGTTGTTGTATTTTTGTTCCCAATTATTAACATTCACATTTAAACCTTCATTTTCGTTTCTGAGCGATAAAAAGTCTTTATTTAAATTATCAAACTTAGAAACCGCACCATTGTAATCTGATTTTAAAGAAAGATATTGTTGATTTTTCCCTTCAATTTCACTATTCAAGGTATATAATTTTCCCCAACCTAATGATTTTGCAATTAAGTAACCTAAAATTGCTGCTCCTAAGGCAAACAACAAAGGCAATAGCCAACATAAAGAAACTAGTATTAAACCTATAAGCATATTTTATTTTATTTATTTTATTATTTATTTTAAAGTTACCTCTACTCTTCTATTCTTCTGTTTTCCTGCTTCGGTATTATTAGGTGCCACTGGTTTATTTGGTCCAAAACCTTGAATTGACATTTTTGACTTAGAAATGCCACTTCTTTTGGTAATGTAATCTGCTGCAACACCAGCTCTTTTTTTAGAAAGTGCCGTATTACCGCTTAAAGAACCAACATTATCAGTATGGCCACTAATTTCTAATTTTGCTTTTGGTACTCTATCTAAATAATAAATTAAATCGGTAAAATCCTTTCTTTGCGACTCACTTAAATTAATGTTATCACTATTTGTTTGAAAATACAGGGTAACCGGCTTGCCAAATAATCTTTCTTTAATAGCAGGAATTCTAAGGTCTTCTTTACTTTTATCAGAAAAACCAAATTCAATACCTTTGGTATATTTGTTATTGGCTAACCATTTATTGTTGGGCAAAAGTTTGCCGTAAGTATTTATTTGAGCAGCACCTACACCAGCACCTAAAAGCAGGCCTTTAACCTTATCTGCCCTTGCTGCACCTAAGTTCGAAAACAAACTTCCATTTTTTTCATCATTAGTATAATAACCTGTAATATCTAATGATCTATTTTCATGCCCTTTCAAATAAGCTGTTGTTTCATTAACCGATGTTTTTAAACCTGCAGTTATTGGCAGGTAATCCGCATTGTTTTTGTTAAATGAAAAATGATCGGGCGAGGTAGAAGTAAATGCGCTGTTATCTTTAATAAGCCACCCATTTGTTAATGCTGATGCAACATTATTTTTAGTATTATCGGCTACAGCTGTAATTGCTGCCGAACCTCCCATTCCACAAATATATTTTCTACAAAGTAGACTTCCTACAATAAGCCATATTATTAAAAGTATTATCCATAGTGGTGAAAATTTTCGCATAATTTATTATATATTATTTTTTTAAGACTAAACAGAGCGTTATCAATGTAAGGTATAATATTAAAATTAAGACATTCATGTATTTGGTTTGTCACCGATTAGCATATATTTGCCAATTTAAATAGTTATTGTGAAATTTATATTTTGAAATTATAATTAAAATCTCAGACAACATAATATATACATTGAATAAAAGTAATTTTAACATTTCTCTTTTACTTTGTTGTTTAATTTTTGGCAGCTTAAATGCGCAGGTCTATCAACAATCAATTCAAGGCCAGCTTACCGATAATGTTACGCTAAAAGCGATATCACAAGTAAAAGTGTTTTTATTATCGAGCGGTAAAAATATAGATTCTTTACAAACCGATAGTAATGGCTATTTTAAATTTGAAAGCCTTACTGTTGGTAAATATGATATACTTTTTGATCATCCGCAGTATTTTCCCGAGGTTAAAGTAGATGTTTTATTAACCAGTAGCAGACCGCAAATTATTGAAATGGCTTTGCAAAAAAGGTTTGAACTTTTAGAAGAAATAACGATCGTACCAGAATTAAACAGAACGAAAGTGCTAAACGATATGAGTACCCAAAGTGCCATTAGTATTGATGCTAAAACTGCCCGTAAAATTGCTGGTGGTTTAGACGATCCTATTAGAGCAGCGGCCAACTTTGCAGGCATTAACAGTAACGGTTCTTTTTCTGATAATTTTATTTCGGTAAGAGGAAATTCGCCCAGAGCATTAAAATATTATTTTGATGGATTAGAACTACCCAACCCAACCCATTTTGCACGCATAGGCAGTTCTGGAGGAACGTTTACCATTTTTAGTTTTAGGCTGTTAGGCAATAGCGATTTTTTTGCTGGCGCCTTTCCTGCGGAATATAGTAATTCGGTAGGTGGAATATTTGATGTAAATTTTAAAAACGGCAATACCAACAATCACGAATTTGCTTTTGAAATAGGTACTTTGGGTATAGATGTTTCTTCAGAAGGGCCAATAAATGCCGAAAAAAAATCATCGTACACTACAAATTTTAGATACGCTACAATAGGTTTGGCTCGTTTAATAGGTTATCCAACACAACCTACCTATACCGATTTTGCCTTTAACCTCAATTTTCCGATCAATGAAAAATCTAACCTAAAAATATACAGCATTAATGGCTTGAGTGATCGACTTAGAGAAGCTGAAAAAGATATTAGCTTATGGGAAGAAGGCTTGGATAGATATGAGTTAAGCTTAAACTCAAAACTATTTAGTATTGGAAGTACCTACAGCCGTTTAGTGGGTAATAATGGTTTATTTAAATTGGCAGCCTTAACCGCTTACACCAACCAGCAAGACAATAGCGTTTTTTTACTACACGACTTAACCGAAATACCCAGAAACATAAATGAGTACACAACCATACCACTAAGTGTTGCGGTTTCTTTTAAACAAGCCTACAAAAATGCTTTATTAAAAGTGGGTGCTTCTTCAAATTTTGTTAATCATAGGTACAATTACTACGCTACTGTTGATACTACTATTTCTCAATATGCTGATGAAAAAACTATTGGAAACACCATACAAACAAATGCTTATTTGCAAACTAAAATAGCGTTAAATAGAAATTTTAGGATTAATGCCGGTATTACCGCAATACATCATAACGTAAATAATGAAGTAGTTTTAGAACCAAGAATTGGCTTGATTTATACGGTTCAACAAAACAATCGTTTTTCAATTGCTTATGGTAAGCATAGTCAGTTTTACGAATACAGCGTTTACAATTTTGAAAATGATGGTGGCTTTCCAAACCTAAATTTAAAAGCAACTAAAGCGCACCACTTTGGTATTGCCTACGGTACCCAAGTATGGCAACAGAAAATAAATGTAGAAGCCTTTTACCAACAACTATACGATGTGCCAATTGAACCCGATGGTACTTTTTCAATAATTAATTTGAGTGAATTGAACGAGCTACGGCCATTAATTAATGAAGGTAAAGGCAGAAATTATGGTATTGATTTTAGTATTGGAAAATACAATAGTAATAATTGGTATTACAATATAAATGCATCTTACATAAAATCGTTATACACCGCTGGTGATAATGTTTGGCGCAGTACAGAGTTCGATTTTAACTATAATATAAAGCTACTGGCGGGTAAAGATTTTGAAATAGGTAAACGTAAAAACAAGAAAAACAACCTTAGTTTAAATGCCACTTTTACAGCAATTGGTGGCCGGCCATATACGCCAGTAGATTTAATAGCATCTGCCAAAGTACAAAGCACTATTTACAACGAAAGTATGGCCTTTAGCCAACGCGAAGAAGGTTTATTAGTGTTAGATTTTACGGCAGTTTATCAAACCAACAAAGCAAAGCGAAGTGCGTTTTGGACCTTTCAAATAAAAAATCTTTTTTCGAGTGCCGATGCCGTTTACAGAGAATTTGATGTAGTAACAAAGCAAGAAGTAATTGTGCCTTCTTCCAGCTTTTTTCCGGTAATAAGCTATGGTTTAGAGTTTTAAGTGATGTATTTTACAATTACGCTTTAACCAACCAAAACATTACAGCATTATAAGATCCAATTGCTTCGGTTTCAAATTGTAAGGTTAGTTCTGTAGCTTTTTTCTCTGCATCTTTCGTTTCATCACCAAAACGGCAACGGTAGCTTTTGTTGTCAAAAGTAAGCGTGTATTGTTCTGCTTTTGTAAAACCTACATTCACTTTTTTTCTGGTAAGATCCCAATCGCTGCTGTCTTCGTACAAAGTATCTAATCTGGTATACTTAAAATCAACCGAAGCATTATTAAATATAAAAGTGCCTAAATCACCTTCTTCGGTAAATTCCTCATTGGTTTGCGTTCCAAATTCCATTTTTTCGCCATAAGCGGAATAAATTTTGGTTACCAACCAAGTGCCATCTAAAGATTTTTCGGCCCTTTTAATATTTTGCTTTTCACAAGCAGAAAAGGTGAATAACAAGGCAAGGCAACACAAAAGTAATTTTGACATAGTTAATAAACAATTTTTTAGTTGGTTTATTATATAATATGATTTACCCCAACTTCATAAAATTTTCGTATCGTATTTCTTCTCTTAAATTAGCTTTGGCAGTTTTTATTGAAGCTTGGTTTTCCATATCAATAGTTCCCCATACTATTTCATCAGCTTGGCAAACTTCATTAATAAATTTCCGTTGTATGGCTTTTGCAAATCCCTTTCTTTTCCAACCTTCGTTTACTAAAATTTCTATAAAATAAACAGCAGGTTTGCCCAAAAAATCATCTTTTAGTCCAGCAATAAGCCCAATTGTTTCCCCTTTATATTCCGCTGTTTTTAAAAGTCCGGCTTTTCTGCTGGTTTCCATTAGTTCCAAGTCATTAAGCTGTACTATATTTTTAAAATTGGGGTTTTTCATAAGAAATTTCTCATATTCTGCTTTGTAGTTATTGTAGTAATCATAGTTATCTGGGCTAATTAAATTAAGATCTTTTTCAAGATCAAACTGAATACCCTTTTTTATGGTAGCAGCATTTTGAACTAAATAGCTATTTCTTATTTCATTAGAGGCTATTTTATTTTTGCTATAATACCTCAAATGTTTTGGTTTAAAAGGAGCGAAATATTTACTAAGCTTAAAGTTGTAAAGTTCCATTAGTTCTGTTTTTGTAGTTGTAAAATTGCTTAGTATATTTACAAAAGGTTGGTCAACTTGTCCGCCCAAATGCCTTATACCACAAATTACTTTTCTATTGTTATCAAGGTCCAAAATTCGTTCTGCATAATCTTCTATTTCAGTATTAGAAATGTTAAAATATTTATGTCTGTCTTCTCTTACCTTTCTACTATTTAACTCCTCATATTCCGCTTCAATTTCCTTACCTAAAGCTACTATTGCTTTGGTATGATCTATATTAATGTTTTTAAGATTAAAAGTAGAAAGAGAAATTTCCGCAAAATCATCAAATTTGTTTTGTTGCATTATTGTGTTATTTTTATTTTAAGATCATAAAGATATAATTTTAAGTAAAAACAAATTGCCGACACAGTTGCTTATTTTCAATTCAAATTCAATAAATAACAAATTATGAAGTTTATCAATACGCCAGAAGCAAGATTTGAAAACCTAAAAGATTACAATTTTAAAGCCAATTTTATTGAATTAAATGAAGGCTTGCAGATGCATTATGTTGATGAAGGCCCGAAAGATGCGAAGCAAACTTTGTTGCTACTACACGGCGAACCAAGCTGGTCTTATCTTTACAGAAAAATGATACCTATTTTAGCAGAAGCTGGCCATAGAGTGGTTGTGCCAGATTTAATTGGCTTCGGCAAATCATCAAAACCTTTGGCGTTTGAAGATTATTCCTATCAAAACCATGTTAAATGGACAAACGAAATCTTAACTCAATTAAACTTAAACAACAATACACTTTTTTGTCAAGATTGGGGTGGCTTAATTGGAATGAGATTGGCAGCGCAACACTCAGAAAAATTTAGCAAAGTGGCAATAGCCAATACAGCATTTCCAATGGGCGTAAAAGATGTTTCAAAATTAGCCGTGTTTTTACAATGGCAGCAATATGCCAAGCAAACCGATAGAATGAATGTTGGCAAGGTGATTCAAAACTCAACCGTAAACGAATTAACGGATGAAGAAATAGCAGCCTATTGGGCACCATTTCCAGATATAGAATATATGGCAGGCGCAAAAATTTTTCCATCTTTAGTTCCTTTAGAAATAGACGACCCTGAATGTGTTACCAACAGAAAAATATGGCAAGAAAAATGGTTGACTTGGGAAAAGCCTTTTTTAACGCTCTTTTCAGATAAAGATCCCATGTTTTCTGGAAAAGAAACTTACTATCAAAAAAATATTCCGGGTGCAAAAGGGCAACCTCATAAAGTGATAAAAGATGGCGGGCACTTTTTACAAGAAGATAAAGGGGAAGAAATTGCAAATGTTTTGGTGGAGTGGATGAGGTAGGTTTATTCTACAGGTTTTGAGTTTCTTTTTTACTAACTACTAATTGCAATTAATGCATTGATTACCCCTTTACTATGATTGAGAAGGGTTAATATGTTTTGTTGAGTTCGATGGGTTAAATCAAAACGTAAACTATAAATGCAATTTACTGTTTCACAAGAGACCCAAGATGGTACAGAATTACGCAATTGATAAATAGGGCATAAACCAGACAGAATTTACGTCGAAAATTAAACCTCGTATAGGTTTAGTAATGCTAAACCATCAATTCTTTGAAAGTCGGATAAGTTGCGGGTTAATAAGGTGCAATTGTTAACCAAAGCAGTCGCAGCAATAATAGCATCAGGTAGTTTTATCCTTTGGCTTTTTCGCAACTCAATGGTACGTATTGCTATCAATTAAATATTGCGTTCCCACTCTGTTCTACTTTCATTTATATGCTGCTGCAATTGTGCTGCAATAACAGCTGGCAGTTTCCCAGCGTATTTGTCAGATAGTTTCTGTTGGGGCTGCTCAATTTTTTTCAATACTTTTATTAAGCTCAATTCCTCCAGATCCATCAATAACTTCAACGCTTTTTGGTTAGTTATTTGTATAGTTAAAATTTCCATTGCTTCCACTAATTTATTGTAAAGGTACTACTATTGTTGCACATCAATTATTTCTATTTAAGATTGCAAGTAACCCTAAAAATCAATCGCAACAGACCTTAGTTTTATCCTCTAAAAGTACCGTTTGCTTAACTATATTCAAACAATTTTTTCTTCAATTAATGCAGATTTAACAATCTTAAATATTTTTTTCAAAAACTACTTGATAATTAAAGCACATAATTGTTATTTTTGCATTTCTTTTTAATAAACACATTAAGTATAAATGGATATAAGTGTTGAAAATCTTACGAAAACGTATGGCCCGCAAAATGCGGTGGACAATGTTTCTTTTAAGGTAAATACAGGCGAAATATTGGGTTTTTTGGGTCCTAATGGGGCAGGCAAAACTACCACCATGAAAATTATCACCTGTTATATGGCGCCTTCTCAAGGCACCGTTAAGGTTGGCGAGTATAGCATAAGCGAAAATGCCGATGAAATTAAAAGACGTATTGGCTATTTACCAGAACATAACCCTTTGTATTTAGATATGCCTGTTATTGAATATTTAGATTTTGTAGCCCGCTTGCAAAGCGTGCCTAAAGGTGATATTGCGAAACGCATTAAAAAGATGGTGCAGCTTTGTGGTTTAGATTTAGAAAAACATAAACTTATTGGTGAACTTTCAAAAGGTTATCGACAAAGGGTTGGGCTGGCGCAGGCTTTAATTCACGATCCGGAAATATTAATTTTAGATGAGCCAACAACTGGTTTAGATCCTAACCAAATTGTAGAAATCCGTAACTTAATTAAAGAAATTGGTTCTGAAAAAACAGTTATTTTGTCAACGCACATTTTACCAGAAGTAGAAGCTACTTGCGATAGAATGATGATTATAAACAAAGGTAAAATTGTGGCAGATGGCGCACCTTCTACTTTGCGTAAACAAGCGCAAGGCAGCGAGGTTTTAAAGGTAACTATTGAAGATGGTGTGCCTGAAAACATCTACAATAAATTACAAGAATTACACACCACCAAAAGTGTTGATATTGATGCAAAACGCAGTAATCACTTTATTGTAGCAAGTAATGCTGAAATAAGTTCTAAGCGAAGCATTTTTCAATTGTGCGTGCAAAACAATTGGGTAATTACCGAAATGATTGCCGTTGAAAAAAGTATGGAAGATGTATTCCGAAACCTAACATTAAATTAAATAAAAAACGACTATATATTTATGAGACAAATCTGGACGATAGCGATAAGAGAATTTAGAGCTTTTTTTGACTCTCTTATTGCCTACATACTTATTATGGTATTTTTAGGTTTAAGCGGTTTTTTTACTTGGCTTTTTGGAGCAGATGTTTTTTTAACTGGCCAAGCAAGTATGCAACCGTTTTTTGCCATTGCTTATTGGACTATGTTTTTCTTTATACCCGCATTAACTATGAAAATGCTTGCCGAAGAAAACAATACCGGAACAATGGAATTATTGCTGACTAAAGATATTAGTGACATGCAAGTAATTTTAGGTAAATTTTTGAGTGTAATGTTTTTAGTAATGGTTGCCTTGGTGTTTAGCTTGCCTTATTATTTTACCATAGCTTGGCTCGGCCCAGTTGATCATGGTGCAGTTTTGTGTGGCTATTTGGGTATTTTACTAATGAGTGCTTCTTATGCAGGCATTGGTTTATTTACCAGTTCAATTACTAAAAATCAAATTGTGGCTTTCTTGCTTGCTTTATTAATAGGGGTTTTCTTTTTAATAATTTTTGGTGCATTAGCAAGCAATATGCCTGGTGCTTTGGGTAAAATTTTAAGTTATCTCGATGTTTCAAGCCATTATCAATCTATTGCAAGAGGTGTTATTGATAGCCGAGATATTTTATACTTTGTTTCCATTGCTGCACTTGGTATATTTTTGGCGCAAACTGTTTTGGCTAAAAGAAATATTTCAAAGTAAGAACACTATTTTAATCAAATTGTTAAATAATAAGACAAGAGTTAAAAAACAAAAATGACAACAAATTCACAACGTTGGTTTAGAATTTTATTAATACTTGGGGTAATAATTGCAGCTAATGTGTTGCTTAATCGCCTATTTTTTAGGTTAGATTTTACAGGAGATAATCGCTACACACTAAGCAATCCTACAAAAGACATATTAAAAAATATTGAAGATCCTGTTACTGTATCTGCTTATTTTAGTAAAAATTTACCGCCACAAATTTCGCAAACAAAGTCTGATTTTAAAGATTTATTAGAAGAGTACAGCCAAAGGTCTGGTGGTAATATTGATTATGAATTTATTGATCCGAATGAAAGCGAAGAAACCGAACGAGAGGCACAGCAGGCAGGCATTCAACCCATAACTGTAAATATGCGGGAGCGAGATCAGATGAAGCAACAAAGGGCTTATCTGGGAGCTGTTATAAAGCAAAACAATCAAAAAGAAGTGATTCCGTTTATGCAACCCGGTGCTGCAATGGAGTACGCTTTGTCTTCTTCTATTAAAAAAATATCGGTAGTTGATAAGCCGAAATTGGGCTTAATACAAGGCCACGGAGAACCTGCAATAAATGAACTGGCTCAAGTAAATAGTGCTTTAAGTGTGTTGTTTAATGTTATACCGGTTACTTTAGATACCTTAACGGCAGATAACTACAAAGGGCTGTTATTAATTGCACCAAAAGATAGTTTTGTAATGGCCGAGTTTCAATTTTTAGATGAGTTTTTAAAAACCGGCAAAGGTTTGTTTGTAGCTATTAATAGAGTAGATGCTGACATACAGCAAAGTAGTGGTACCACCATTAGCACTGGTTTAGAAACTTGGTTGACAGAAAAAGGAATAACCGTTGAAAATAATTTTGTTATAGATGCCAATTGTGGAAGTGTTTCCGTTCAGCAACAAACAGGATTCTTTTCTTTTAATAGACCAATACAGTTTCCTTATTTACCAATTATACAAGAGTTTGCAGACCATCCCATCACCAATGGATTGGAACAAGTGTTACTTCAATTTGCGAGTTCTTTAAGCTTTCCTGCAAAAGAAGGCGTAAATGTTACCTCGTTGGCATTTACTTCTGGTAAATCTGGTACGGCAGCAGCTCCTACTTTTTTTGATATTAACAAGCAATGGGTTGATAGTGACTTTAATATGAAAAGATTGCCCGTTGCCGCCGCACTTGAAGGTAAATTAACTGATGGTGATTTAGATAGCAAATTGGTGGTAATTGCTGATGGTGATTTTGCAACTAATGGAGCTGGCCAGCAAGCTCGTCAGGTAGATCCTAACTCGGCAAGTTTAATGGTAAATGCAATAGAATGGTTAAATGATGATACTGGTTTGAGTGAGTTGCGTACCAAAGAAGTTACCTCAAGGCCAATTAAAAAGGAACTGACCGACGGACAGAAATCTATAGTGAAATGGGGCAATTTTTTACTGCCTATGCTTTTAATAATGATTTATGGTTTTGTAAGATTGCAATTTAGAAACAGCAAGAAAAACAAATGGAGGGAAACCCGATATGTTTAAGAAAGGAAATTTAATTTTATTAGTAGCGCTTTTATTATTAGTAGGAGCGTATTTTTTTATAACTAATCAAGATCGTAAAAAAGGCGAACGTACCTTTAAATCGGAGTTAGTTGAAATTGATGAAGCCGAAGCCACCAAGCTGGTAATAAATTCTGCAAAAAATGAGCAACCATTAGAGTTAAACAAAGTTGGTGATGATTGGCAAGTGAGTTTAAAAGATGGTAGCAAAGTAAAAGCTATGCCCGAGGTGGTTAGTAATACTTTTAAAGAATTGCAAGGCATTAAAACTTCTCAAATTGTAGCCCGCACTACTGCTAAATGGGCCGATTATAAGGTGGACGATCAAGGCACAAAAGTGCAGGTTTTTGAAGGTAGCAACAAAGCATTAGATATTGTTTTGGGCAAATTTGATATTGACCCAGCCAGTTTGCAACAGCAAGGGCAAGGTGGACAATTTGGTGGGCAAAGCAATCCTAAATTTACCAGTTATGTGCGGTTACAAGGCGAAGACGAAATTTATTCGGTAAGTGGTTTTTTTGAAGGTTTGGCCAGTCAAACAGCAGATAATTATAGAGACAAACAGTTATTTAAAAGCAGCAGTGAAGATATAAATCAAATTAATTTCAACTACCCTGATAGTGCCTTCCAAGTAATACTGCGCGATACCGTTTGGATGTTTGCAAACAGCACCCGAAATGCAGACTCTATGAAGGTTGCTCAATATATTAGTAATTTAGCTACTACAAACGGCAGTAAATTTGTTGAGAAACCAGCTGGAGAACCAGTTGTAAACGTTGAAGTGAAAGCTAAAGATGGTAGCACCACAATTTTTAATGCTTATGCTTTACCAAAAGATGAATCGGACGAAAAAGCTACACAAAATTATGCAGTAAGTTCTAATGGTTTAAGCAATTCTTATTTTGATGCAAACGCAAGTGGTTTGTTTACTAAGTTGTTTGTTGGTAAAGATAATTTTAAGAAGTAGTAGATCGTTTTTTGTTGAGCACTTGTTCTATTTGAGCTTTAAACCAAGTAGTTTTAGCCAAGGCGATTTTCGAAATATTGTGTCGTTGAGGTATATTGGTACAGTAATCTTTCATTGGTAAGGCGGGATAAAACATTTCAAACTGATTGCTCTGTAAACTCTTTGTGATGTATGTTGTTTGTTCGTAGTTTTCTTCATTAGGTTTAAAACGTTTTTGTAAAATTTCATCATCATTTGATTGTTTGAAATATGGATAGCTACTCCTTACCGAACTTATTCTTGCAGTTAACAAATCAATTATTGATTTTTTTTCATCAATCAATTGTAGAATGTAATCCGCTTTATCAAATGGCTTTTTAGTGCGCTCGCAATACTCCAACAAATTATCAGGGTGATATAAATAATTTTCAATACTATAAAAATTGAGAATATTAAGTTTAGGATAATGCTGCAAAATCTGTTCAACATCATCATCACTTAACCAATCTCTGTCAACTAAACCTTTAAAATTGGTATTTATAGTTTTATAAAAAACACTATTCCTATCTCTTTCTGAAACAAATACAGTTTTTGCTAATCCAATTGAACTGTAATAGTTCTTGTCTTTATTCTCTACAAAAACTACCTGCATATCTTTAAACAGAGCAGATAGAAACTCTTTACCAACTGCTATTTCGTAAACATCCGGGTTTTCTTTGGG
>ENA-ORXT01005369-ORXT01005369.1-marine-metagenome-genome-assembly--contig:-NODE-5369-length-12616-cov-6.185342_pt1 | contig 12616 bp, 10 predicted proteins | sample MGYA00237868_ERZ511482 | MGnify/ENA metagenome assembly ERZ511482 | reverse complement strand
CTCGGTTATTGCCTGTTCAACCGTGGCTATCGCCAAAACGGCTAATCCGAAAATTGAAGTGTCACAAAGCACTAGTCAATAATTGGGCTGGCGCCAAAACGGCTAATTGGCAGAGGCTGAACATACTCACACGGGACCACCACTGAGCCAGAATGTGATCGCTAGCACGAACCTACCTTCCAAAGCTGCACAACAACCCACCCAAAGCCCCAATCGTTTTAACTTAGGCAATCTGTAACGATTTATCTGCGAAAATGTCAAAGTCCAGCGATTGTAACGACGATAGGACTGTTATCGGTTATCTAACTAACTCTGAGGAACAGGATGCGGTGTGCATTGTGTCTTCACACCGGAAATCGGAACTACTCAACACATTTTACGTTAAACGAAAACGTTCCATGAAAACTAACTACCTGAATATCGTGCTTCTCTCAGCTGCCTGTGCGGCGGGCTGCGTTTTCACCGGCTGCCAAGTCAGCGTTGCGGGACAAAATCTGCCGAGCGCTTACTTTTTGGAAGACGATTTGCAATACTTCCCGAAAGGCCCTGAGTTCAAACTATCGCGCGAAGCGGCAGCCCAAAAGGAAGCTCGCGCCGAAGCGGCAGCCAACCGCTAGAGAAGTACTGAAGTATAAAAAGTACAAAAGAACGATCGCCGGTCACTCTCAATGGTGCCGGCTACTTTTTATTATAAAACTTCCGATCCTCCTGTCGCATCGCGGACAAAAGTTCCGTGGGCTGCAAGCGTGGATCGGCTTTCGTTAGTCGCAGCAACGTCTTCACGATTGTTTCTACACCGACTTCGTCTGCCCAAAACAGCAAACCACCTCGGTGCTGCGGGAACGAAAGCCCGTGGATGAACGCCAATTCGATATCGCGAAAATCATTTACGCCCTCTTCTTCCATGATCCGCGTCGCCTCCAACACGACCGGAGCCAGGATTTGCATTGCGATATCCGAGTTAGAAAGTTTTGCGATCTCTGGCGATATCTTTGACCGCTGATAAGCTGAAACGATATCATCCAGCCCCGGATCAACGATTGGGGCAGCGCGGTGATCAGGGTAAATGTAAAATCCAATCAACGTCTTTCGGCCCAAGCGATTGTGCTTGACCAGCTTCGGCATAATGGGCAGCAGGCTGACGCAGTTCAATCCGTGTTCCCACATCACACGGCCCGCGTACATGCACGTGTCGGTTCCGATAATGTCAATGATTTGAAAGGGACCGGCTTTAAAACCGAACTCGACCATCGCTTGGTCAATCTTTGAAATGGTGAGACCTTCGACCAGCAGCCGCAACGCTCCATTAAGCATCGCAGCTAATAAACGGTTGACGACAAAACCGGGCCCATCGTTGATCGCGATCGGCATCTTTGCCAACTGCCTGATGAATCCAACGCCATCGGCGACGGTCTGTTCGGAACTTTCTGGTCCTGCAACAACTTCCACCAGCGACATGACTTCGGGGTGGCAAAAGTGGATTCCACAAAACCGATCCGGCGATTGGAAATTCTCAGCCATCATTTCGATCGGAATCGAAGACGTATTGGATGCGATGAGAACTTCGCCGGTTGTCGCGGCCTGAATTTTTGCGTGCACCGACGCTTTCACAGAAACCGTTTCAACGACCGCTTCGATCACCAAATCAACGTCGGCCAAACAGGAATACTCGTCGGAGATCACCAACTGGCGCTGAGCCGGGACGTTGAATTCAGGTGGCGAAAGCTCGGCTTTGGCGATGGCGATCGAATTCTGTGAAGCGTCAACCAGCGCTACGTCGATGCCGGCAGAGAGCGCCACGTGCGCGATCGACCGGCCCATGACGCCAGCTCCGATGATGCCCAATTTTTTAATGGGAGTAGGCGTCAGACTCAAATCGACCAATCCAGGTTCGGCACCGTTTCGCTGAACCAAGAAATGATGATTCAGCAACCCCGCGTTGGCAGGCGATCCGTAGGTTTGTACGACCGCTGCGGTTTCGGATTGCAGTGCAGTTTCAAAGTCTTCGCCGGCGGTTCGCAACACGTGTTCCAGCGCTACCGTCGGAGCGAAAGGGTAGATGTCTTGGGACTGGCCAATGGCCGAAGCAACCACGGCGATTTCATCGCGCTGTGTTGCGTTAGATTGAAGATCAAAGTCCACCGGCTGAATTTTAATCAGCCTACGATTTTTAAGCGTTTGCTCAAGGCCGCTAGACTCTTCAATGCGAATGAGCGCGGCCGATAGTAGCTGCTGAGGATTCACTACCTCATCAACCAACTTTTCGGCTAAAGCCTGTTCGGCCGAGAGTATCTCTCCTGTCGTGATCATTTTGACTGCGTTGGCAACCGACGTAAGCCGAGGCAACAGTACCGACCCGCCCCACGCAGGCACCAACCCAAGGGCGATATCGGAAAACGAAAAGCGAGTGTGAACGGCATCGGTGGCGATACGAAAATCGCACCACATCGCGAGCTCAAGACCGCCGTTTTCTGCTATCCCGTCGATGGCGGCGACGGTGATTGCATCACAGTTTTGTAGCTGTTGAAAAATGGTGCGTCCCATTTTACAGAATGCGGCAATGTCTTGATCGGAATAGTCCTTCGTAGCACCGATCGCCGCCAAATCGGCACCCGCCAAATAGTGCCCTGCAATTGTCGAACAGATAATGATGCCCTTAACGTCGCCGGTTTGGCCGGCGCTGGTGGCACTGGTTAATCGCTGTACCGCTTCGTTGAATTGCTCCAATAGAGGGCGGTCCAACCAATTCTTTCGCCCGGCAGGGTGATTGATTGAAATCGAGTAAATCCCGGGTTCGATTTCGGCAGTGGTTACGATACGATTTTGATTATCAGTCATGTTGCTAATGCTAATCCGACATCGCTAACGTTAAAAGCTGCCTACGATCAACTGGTGAAAGTTGGCCGGATTGCTGGCAACATTTGGCCACTCATTTATCGGAGAGATCTTTTTTGAAAACGACATCATCGGCGTATATGCTGCTAACTTTCGTTTGCTTTTTACTGACGTCTATCTGCGGTTGTCAGCAAACAGAGACCGCACCGCCACCCAAGCGGCAAATCGGCACGGTCGTTTTAACGGTCGATTTCGGCGGAGCGGCGAAGGATATCCGAGTCCAGATACCCTGCTCCAAAGATTCGACGGTGTTAGACATTCTCGAGCGCGCCGAACGAAATGGCGACTTAAAGCTCCAATCCTCCGGCGCGGAAGAAACGGCTTTCGTCCAATCCATTAACGGCGTAGGGGGATCGCAATCCCCTGAACAGTATTGGACTTACTTGATCAACGGAGAACTGGCAAAAATGGGAAGCGGAACCACCGAAGTTGATCCCAACGACGAAATCCAGTGGCGATTTGGATCCGCCCCTCCGGAACTTGAATGATTATCACGGCTCGAACATTAGCGTCGCTGCCGAGGAGGAACTTCCACCAGATGAACTCGCAAGCCCACTTCCGCCCGAACAGTTAGAACGTCAATTAACGTTGTATTCGCGCATCGCGGAACGATCTGGCGGAAGGGGGCAAGCAGCCTCGGTTACACGGTTCGAGATCGAGAAAAGCCAACAATTTCGATGCTGGCCGGATTAGCTTGGCGTATTCTGCGAATTTGGTCCGCCAACTGGTGGCACGACCCAAGCAGCGTTGCCGCGCGTGTGCACCAGCAATCGCAAGATCTACTTGGCAAATCAAATTGACGAATCAAGTAGTCGGCAAATGACTTAACAGGCCGTTAAAAAGCCCAAAAACTGGGTTCCGCAGAGTCTAATGCGGAGATAAGATACCGCTGTAGAAGAGAGAACAGCTTACTTTTGACCGTTGCACTAAAGATATTTCCAATGATGACTTCACGTAAAACTCAGCCTTGTTTGACTTCCCCGTGCTGCGGCGATTTACTGCCTTGGGTGATGCTGATCGGCTTAGTCATTTTCGGATTTAGCAGCCGTTTGCTGATCGCGGACATTCCCAACTTCAAACCGATCGCTGCCATCGCGCTATTCAGTGGATTCTTTTTCCGCAGAACTTGGATGGCGATGTTGACCATCTCTTTAGCGCTGTTGATCAGTGACTGGCAAATTGGATCCTACCACTGGCCAATCGCGCTGAGTGTTTACGGAATTCTATTGGCGGGTTGTTTATTAGGGCGTTACTTCATTGGTCAAAGGAGTCAAAGCTTTGGGCGCCGATTTTCAAAGTCTGACGGACTAAGAACAGGTGCAGCAGCACTGATGATGTCTTGCTTGTTTTTCGCCGTAACAAATTTTGCCGTCTGGGCCAGCGGGTTATGGTACCCGCAGAGCACGGAAGGGCTAATCAACTGCTACGTAAACGCGATCCCCTTTTTTAAGTACACGCTGGCCGGCGATGTCTTTTTCACCGCTGCGATCTTTGGATGCTATGCAATGTCGATGGTCTTGCTGCCTCGCAAGTCAAAATTCGCTCAGCTTACCGCCGATACTGCGAAGTAGTCAATTAGCTGGGAATCTAGAAAAAGGGCTGCAAAGTCCTCTTTAGGGGGAAGGCGTCAGCCATGTACTTGGGTTCAGGAACACGGCTTCTTCAAAAGTTTGATCGTCAAACTGCCATTGGTTGTTGTCAAAGGAAACAGAACGAGCGTTGTTGCATCTCACGCCCCACGTTTGCGAAGCGTTGGGATAGTTACTGTCGAAGAATGCGTTTCCGACAAAACTGATTAAATCCGCATTGAAAACAAGACTGCCGTGGGAGGAAGCAGTTTCGTCATTCGCGTCCAATCCGTTGTCGTAAACGATATTGTTTCTAATTTGAATTGCCTTTGTTCGGTCGGTGAATTGCGCAACCGCCGCGTTCTGTCTTCCAGTTGATACATTGGTGATTCGCTCGGCAAAGAACGGTGCCACCCCCGCTTGATCTAGAACCAGAGTGCCATCGTAATCGATGAAACGAATATTGGCTCTTGCGCCGCTCTGTTCCCCTTTGATAGCGTCACCAGCGGCGAAGTTTTGAGGTCGATCGACGATTAAGTCAAATGATCCAGAACCGATATTGATACCGTTTTGGTCATTGTTGTAAATGACGTTGTCATCAATGAGGCCCAACTTACTCAAACGAGACACGGTTAAACCGTTTTCACCACCATCACGGATAATATTTCGTCGAACGAAAAACGTTGTCACGCCTTGCAGAACAATCATATCACCTTGAGCCGTGCTTCGTTGATTGCGAACATAGGCTCCAGGTTTACCGAAAACGCGATTGTCCAGTACATGAACATTCTTGACTGATAGTCGCGCCGATGACTTCACAATCATCAACGGCTGTTTGATAACACCAAGCGCCGGGTTTGCCCATAGATTATCATTAACACTTATGTCTCGGGTCCGCTGGACAAAGCCTGACTTCTGGCCGATGTAAACACCGAAATCAGTCCATTGGCCAAACCGGCATTGCTTGATGACAAGTCCCTGAGCCGGTGTGTTGATGAAAATCCCACTCTGAAATTTAATGAAATCGCAGCCACGAATATTGACGTTCTTGATCCAATCGATCCCGCTACGAATCGCGGCCGTGTTGAGCCCGTCGGTAACAAAACGACCTTCAAAGTCTACGTTTATCAAATTGACGTTGGTGTTTTGGCCGCCAAAGGAAATTGCCGAGACCTCAATTAGTTTAGATTCCAGCAATTTCAAATTATCAATTCGAATATCTTGTGCTTTGGATCGAATCAGCAGCAGCACATCGACTGGTTGAATGTTCCGAACCGATGCTCCATTGATACCTTCGATGCGCGTATTGCTGCTGATGGCGATCGTTGATGAGATGAAAAAATTTCCGGACAGATACAATTTGCGATTCTGCTCAGCCGATTGCTTGATCGCATAGCGTAGCAATTCCGTGTCGTCGGCTTGACTACCATTGCTACGAACCAGCATGCAGCCGGAGGATTCATTAATAGCAGGTGCCGGAACGCTGGTAATTTCAAAACAGTCCCCCTTTCCAAAGACATTCTGAGAAATGAGAAACGCAAATAATACCGCGAAAAGGTACGGGCGAGAGTTCATAGATTGAATAACAAGATAAGGTAGGAGGAGACCGTCCAGCGAAGCGCATTACATTTGAAAGAGACCAGTGGTGTCAACGTCAGTCACTCGAGACTGATTCCTAGCAAATGCGATTCTGCGAAACAGCCTGTAATGCCGTCGAGAGGAAATGTCACTATAGTTAGAGCGCGAACTCAGAACCTGTTGAGAGTGGGTTCTTTGGACAGTTGGAGCCTGGCAAAGACCGGGTTGTGCTGGTCACGAGAGTTGATGCAATCATACGTGATTCGAGAAAGACAAATAAATCATCTGATCGAACAAGCTTGAATCACAAGTGATACAGCGACTACGAAGCATTCGCACCGCGTTATTCTTGTTCGCCGTAGAGTTCGGGGAACACATCGACGTTGAGCCCTTGACGTTTGACCAACGTTCGCATTCGATTGAGAAAATCGAACTTGAAGTTTGCAACTTGCTGTTCCGTGATGTCCAACAGCGCTGCTGTATCCTTATTGGATTTCCCGCGCACCATCAAAAGTTCGACACACTTCAACTTGGACCAATCGTTCTTTTGCTGCCAATGAAGGAGTTGCTGCTCAAGGGCTTCTGCTAACGCACCGTGCTCAATTGCTTGGCGTTCGCCGGACCGCGCGATGCTGCTGGCGGGTCGCGCTTCACCTTCCAGTTGCCAATGACCGCCGCTGGACCCCTCGCCGGCCGACAACGCAATCGCTGGACGACGTCCCTCGCGCCGAAGATGGTCGGTCATCTTGTAAGCACAAATCGAAAATAGATAGCTCTCCAACGAACGGCGTCCATCGAAGTTGGGAAGGCTGTTGAGAAAACCAATGAAAGCTTCTTGAACGATGTCTTCGCTAGCGGAGCGATTAGAAAGGCGGCTATTAACAAACGCCAGAAGTCGACCTTCGTAGCGTTTGATAAGGTCGCTCCAGGCATCGGTATCACTGGAACGAATTCGTTTGACCAACGCTTGGTCGATCGCACTATTTTTCTTCATGTTACCGCGGTAGCTTCTTCAAGAACGAACCCAACGCGACGTCGCTTTTGTCGGTATCCGCTGGGCTTTTCTGTCCCTCAATGTCTAGATCAACAGAATCGATTGCCGATTGCTGGGGCCGATCGCCAAAATCTATCCCGTTTCCAATCACGCTGACAGAAGGGTTCATCGGCGGCAGTGAATTTAGCGCACTTAACGAAATGGATTTCTCAGGTGATAAAAAATCTTCATCACCGCTGAGTATATCGCTCGGCGTTTCCATCTTATCGTATGTTTCACCTAAGGTAGAGGGTGATTTTTTCGGACCAGCTTTCACATTGGCGGCCAAAACCTCTTTACCAAGCTTTGGATCGGGTTTCACGTCTGCTTGCTTTGTGACAACGCTTTTGAGAGGTTTTCGAGCCTTCGATGGCTTCAACCCATTTTCGCCGTGTGCCACATCGACGCGATCCAATTGGACAGTTTCGTCGGTATCCGTTTCGGAATTCTTCGTGTCTCCCACGGTGTCAGTAAGACCAGACGGGTCGACAATGGCGGCATCCTGGCCTTTGTCAGCTTCATACATGGCTCGAAATGTCACGTTGCCAAGGGTCAATAATTCGTTGGGAGCGAGCCGCTGTTCGGAACTTATCTTGCGATTGTTGACGTAGGTACCGTTGAGTGATCCCAAATCTCTGACGTAAAGGTATCCCTCCTTCTCAAATAGCTCTGTATGTCGGCGGCTGACTAATGGATGCGGCAGTGTCAAACTGACGTCACGTCCTCGGCCGATGACTGTCGGCAGTCTCAGGTTCACTTCCTTTGACTTCGCATCGCCACCAACGACGACCAGCTTTGCCTTAAGCATATTTGATTCCTATCTGAATATGACGATTTACTAAAAGCTTAAAATCACTTGATCTAGATGTCCGCCAAGGGCTATATCTTAGCAATAAACGCCTTCTTGCGGACCAGCAAAATTCGTTAATTCCAGCCGCGAGCTGGATTTACTGGCAGTCGCCGTTGATATTGGCCCTCTAACACGTGTTAAACCTGCTTTTATGTATTTGGTTTACAATCTGCTGCCTCTGCCAGCACCGCCATAGGCAAGGACGTTTTGTCTCGCACTCCAAAAGTGATCCTCGACGCGAGAGCGCGATTCGGCACCAAATCCGAATATCGCATCAACCGCATGTCGATAGCCCAATGGCACTTACTTTAGACGAAACGTGGGATAATCTTATCAGCCGCCACGCGATAGCGTCCGGTCCTAAGCGCGTAAGACCGGACGCTATCGCGTGGCGGCTGGTGGGTCTATGCGTGGCATCAATCTAAAGTAAGTGCCATTAGGCGCTAGCCCCGGTTCAGTAGTGACGAAACCGAGGCTAGCGTCCAAACGGCTAATATTCAAAATCGAAAGCAGAATAAATCGACAAGCCTTAATCCAATTAGTATTTCGGCTTATTAATGCGTCTCATAATCGCACCGGTAATAGAAACAGGCCTTACAATCCAATCGCTCGGAACTGCTGATACGTGTGAACCCGAATGAAGATCCGCTGTCCCTTAACCAACAGCTATAATACACCAACGGCCGAAGACGCGAACCGATGGTTGGCATCTTGGCTTTTCATTTCGTTCATTGGATGCGATGTATAAACGTCATCGCAACATTTTATGACTGAATCTACTATTTCCGCCATCGAACAGAAAATCATTTTGCCACTGTTCGGGGCCAAGGATCAACATCTTCGCCGCCTCCGTGACGAATTCAATGTCGACATCACACACCGCAGCGGGAAGATCCGTGTGTCCGGCGAAGACGAAACTGCGGTCGCTCAAGCAACCGATGCCATCGAACAGTTGACTGAGATCGTGCGCCGACGCGGAAACCTGACGCCTGACCTGTTCAACGAAACGGTCGCTCGAGTTAGCGGCCGGTCAGCTCCGGCGAAGAAACATGCCTCTATCGAAACGTTCCAAGCTGGTAAAGAGATCCGCCCGCGCACCGCAGGCCAAGGACTTTATGTTGAAGCAATTCGAAACAACGATTTAGTGTTTGCCGTCGGTCCCGCAGGATCAGGAAAGACCTACTTGGCAGTCGCGATGGCGGTTGAGGCACTCAAGAATCAAGAAGTCCGGAAGATCGTGCTTGTGCGCCCCGCCGTGGAAGCAGGAGAGAGTCTTGGATTCTTGCCGGGCGACCTTCAAGCGAAGATCAATCCCTATCTCGTTCCCTTGCTGGACGCGATTAACGACATGATCGGTTTTGAACAGGCTCGGCAATTGGTCGATCGTGATGTGATTGAAGTCTGCCCGCTGGCCTACATGCGTGGTCGCACGTTGAATGAATCCTTTATTATTCTGGACGAGGCGCAGAACACGACGGTCTCTCAGATGAAAATGTTCCTAACTCGGATGGGGCACAGTTCCAAAATCGTCGTCTCAGGAGATGCAACGCAAGTTGATCTTCCTCACCGCACCCCCAGCGGTCTAATCGACGCGCTCGATCGTCTGACCGGCATCAAGGGGATTACTTTGGCGAAGCTGACCGCAGACGACATCGTTCGGCATCGTTTGGTGACCGATATTGTCAATGCTTACGATGGCAATGGCAAAAACTCCGGCAAAGATGGGGCAGGAGAAATGGCAAATAAGTAGTAGAATACGTCACCGGCAAGGCGGAAGTTTTGCTGGTCTTTGAGCTCAGGCTGCTGAATGGTTTGGGCGATGTTTAAATCTCAAAAGGAGCCTCGAATCAAGATGCTCCACTGCCGGTACCCTTGATGTCCAATTCTTCCAAAAATACTAGTCGCTGGTCGATGCCTGTCCGCCGCGCTCCTTTAGAGCAGGTCAAGGATTTCTTGTCCGACCCCAATGTCTGGAACCGGATCGGATTGTGCGCGCTGATCACGTGTATTCTTTGGATCGTGATGTTCGGTTGGGCTCCGCCGTTCTCTTTCCGTGTACGCGAAGCTCCTGATCGCGATATCTATGCAAGAGTTCAGTTTGAGTACAACGATTATGAAACAACCGAAGCCAATGTGCGTCGGGCACGAGCAAACGTTCCGAACTTTTACGTTAACGATCCGCAGCCTTTGGAAACGCTGCGATTAGCGCTGATTGACAGCATTTTTGAGATTAAGCAGAAGTCGTTTGAAGACATTCAGGCGGCGGGCGCTTGGAAGAAATTTGAAGATTCCGAATCTTTAGAGCAAGAGTACGATGCCATCATTGCCGAGGAGAACTTTGAGAAGTTCCGTGCGGCATTAGATAAGGACGAACAACTGACAGCGCTACAGAGGGCTTTGGCGGCTGCGTTTATCGAGGTAGACAAGCTTGGTTTATTGGCGAATCTAACACACGAAATTGGCCAAGGTAGTATGACTGAGATCCAGGTGTACCCCAAAGGTGACCCGTCTGCGAAACGCCTTGCGCAGGTTTCTCAGGTGCGGATCGCCGAGGCCAGCGAAGTTCTTCATCAACGTTTGACCGAAGAAGTCCTCAAAGAAGTCGCCGTTATTGACGACGGCAATATGGTTGCTGATCGATTATTTAATTGGATAAAGCCACAATTGATGGTGACGTTGGTGCGTGACGATGCGGCGTCCAAGAAAGCATCCACTCAAGCTGCGAAGGAAGTCGAGATCGCCAAACGCGTTTACGAACCGGGGGATCTGATGGAGCAGTTCAATGGACGTGACAATGACCGACAGGGGATTTTGGCAAACGTGCCGCTGACCGGAGAAGACATTGACTTTCTTCGGGCTGAACACCAAGCACTGGTTAACAGTGGCAAATGGTACGATCGTACGATTCGCTCATTTTGCTTTTTTGGACTTTTTGCGTCGGTATTCGCGATGCTTTGTCAGTATCTCTATTACCGAGACATCCATCTTTTGACCGATATCAAGCACTTTGCTTTGTTGCTGGGGTTGATGCTGGTCACTTTGGTGACGATGTGGATTGTATCGATGAAAGTCGAGTGGCGGGCGGAAGTGGTGCCGGTTGTGATTTTCGCGGTGACAATCGCGATCGCGTATCACATTGAATTGGCGATGCTAATTTCGACCCTCGTTGCGTTAGCTTTCACGGTAGCGCATGGTTTTGGGTTAGGAGAGTTTGTGATTCTCACGACCGCAGCGACGTCATCGGCGATTATGTGCCGTCAAATTCGCACGCGTACAAAGTTAGTAAACATCGGATTGATTTCCGCCGCGTTTGTTTTTCCAACTGCGGCTGGCGTGCTGTATTTATTAGGGCAACCATTAGGGTTGCCATTATTTGTCGACGCAGTTTGGTTCGCCGCCGGCACGTTTCTGGCAGGACTGCTGATTTCGGCGCTGCTGCCCTATCTCGAACGCTGGTTCGAGATTCAGACGGACATCAGTTTGTTAGAACTCAGCGACGCCAATCATCCGTTGTTGAAAGAACTGGTCCAACGTGCTCCGGGCACCTACAACCACAGTATCAACGTGGCCTCGATCAGCGAAGCGGCCGCCGATTCGATCGGTGCCAATGGTCTCCTTTGCCGCGTCGGTGCTTATTTTCATGACGTTGGAAAGTTACGAAAGCCGGACTACTTCATCGAAAACCAGGCCGGTGGAACGAATAAGCATGATGACCTTGTGCCGACGATGAGCACATTGGTGATTATTGCCCATGTGAAAGATGGTGCTGAGATTGCCAGTAAGTACAATCTTCCCAAACGTATCATTGACTTGATTGAGCAACATCACGGGACGACACTGGTGGAGTATTTCTTCAACCGAGCCACGAAGATCAGCGAAGAAGAGAATGAAGGCACGCAGATCGATCAAGCCGATTATCGCTATCCAGGCCCCAAACCGCAGACCGCCGAGGCAGCCGTCATGATGTTGGCGGACACGGTCGAAAGCGCCAGCCGCGCGTTGCGTGAACCGACGCCGGCTAGATTGGAGAACCTCGTCACCGAAATTGCTCGTAAGAAGTTTGAAGACGGGCAGTTTGACGAATGTCCTATCACCGTGCAGCAGTTGCACACGATCCAGCTGAGCTTAGTAAAGTCATTGAACGCCATGTATCACGCTCGTGTGAAGTATCCAGAACAGAAAGCTGCGAAAGTGAAGTCGTAGGAGCCGCAATTTTTCGAAAGAAATTCCAATCCATGAAATTGAAGCCGAACGGTGGAAGACAATCACGCCCTTTCAACGTGTACAATTTTGGCTGAAGAATATTATTGTTCTAGCTCAAGCAAAGTGAAATGCATGAGGCAAACGCAAACGCTTTTAGACCCTTGGTTTGTGCTGATTTCGGTTTTCGTACTTTTCATCACAGATAGGGCCAACAGAGAGGTAAAAGATGGTGAGGAAGCGGATGCCCAGCCCGTCAACGTGTTGATGATTGCGATCGACGATTTGAACGATTGGGTAGAACCGTTGGAGGGGCACCCGCAAGTGAAAACGCCGGCGATAAAAGGGCTGGCCAATCGTGGTGTGATGTTCGGTAATGCTCATTGTCAGTCCCCTTTTTGTAATCCTTCGCGCACTAGTGCTTTGTGACTGTTGAAAATTCGGTTTGGAAATATTAGCCGTTTTGGCGATAGCCTCGGTTATTGCCTGTTC
>ENA-ORXT01005367-ORXT01005367.1-marine-metagenome-genome-assembly--contig:-NODE-5367-length-12617-cov-17.305024_pt1 | contig 12617 bp, 15 predicted proteins | sample MGYA00237868_ERZ511482 | MGnify/ENA metagenome assembly ERZ511482 | reverse complement strand
ATTAAATAATAGACCTAGAAAAAGATATAACTTCTTAACGCCTAATGAAAAGTTTGATGAATTTATAATTCAAAACTTAAGTGTTGCGTTTATAACTTGAATCCATCATTTTCTATTTAAAAAATACAAAAACTAAAAAAATTTGTTTTTACCTTACCTAAACCAAATCGTCATAGAGATCTATAGTACAGCAGATTAAGTGTTCTTGATTTTTGTTGGAACTTTATAAAAACGCTGTAAAAATTTTTATTTTAAAAATTTTCTAAAAAACAGGTAGGGAAAAAGAATAATGGATTGTCTTAATTATAGAACACTTTAAAACAAGACAATGAATTCTATCCATACAACCTTTTTCCATTTTAATTTAAAGACAAAAATTAAAAAAACATATTATTTGTATTCATAACTTTTTAACACAACAAAATCAAAAAAAATGAAACTACTTAAAAAATTAATTTGCGTATTTACATTACTCGCTATCTTTTCATGCCAAAAAGAAACTGAGGAGGAACTTATAATAGGGGATATCGATTTTTCTCCTAGTGTAATCTTGAATGAAACCTCGAGAAATAATTTAAAAAAAATAATTTTAAATGCAGATTTTTCTATAAAATATCCAGTAAAATTGTTAAACTCTCTCAAGGATTCAGAAAAACTAACAAGTGATAGCTTTCTTAATAACAAAGAATTTTTAAAACATTTAAACGACTCAAATAACCTTAACGCTGTTACTGCGATAGTATATCCAGTAACTTTCACAAAAAAGGATAAGACCACCATTGTTCTAAATAATAATGAAGAATTAGAAAATGAAGTTGGAGCTAATATTAATTTTAAAAGTGAAGATTTTTTAACATCTGAAACAATAAGTAAAATAAATTTATTAAAAGACTCAAAAAGTACGTTTTCTTATCCGTTTGACTTTGTAGTCCCTGTTAAAATTCCATGGTCAAATCTTGTTTTTAGCTCTAAGACCATTAACAATAAAGAAGAATTAACGGAATTCTTAAATAACAGAAATAAAGATAATAAGTCTTTTGCAATTGCATATCCAATAAATGCAACCAATAATTTAAAAGAAAAAAATGTTATAAATAACAATGCTGAATTAGATATTTATTTAAAAGCAACAATTGATACAAGCGTAGAAAAAAACCAATAAACTTTAACAAAAACCTCTTGTTACTTACAATATAAGCAAAATAAAATTTACAAATTAAAAGGCAAAATCATTAACTATTAACATAACAGATATGAATTTAAGCAAGCATGCTTTATTAATTATTTTTTCTATTATATCATTGGTACAAGAAAATATATTTGCTCAAGAAAATCCTTTAAGATCAGACATTAAAATTGAACTTGGAGTAAATCGTTCAGAATTAGGATTAAACAAATTAAAAAACGAAGAAATTAGTGGCGGAGTAGGCTGGAATGCAAATTTATTATATCAAATACACAAAGGAATATTTTTTGGAGAAACAGGATTAGGCTATAGAAAAATGAAATTTTTAATAAGCGAAGATTTAAGCCAAACCCAAACATTTACAGCAAGAGCTTCATCAATCAATATTCCACTACTCATTGGTACAAATTTTTTGAAAGGAAACTATAAAAACTTACCAATTTTAAAAACAGGTATAAATTTGGATTACACTCTTGATTTAAATACGGAACATCCAAATTTTTTAACAAAATCAGACATACAACGTTTTAACTTAACTTATAATATTAGTGTTGGGCTAAAGTTAAATAAGGTAGAACTATTATTAAGCTACAACACTGATTTAAAAAAGTATGTTAAAGTTATTGATGAAAAAAATAAATACGTAGGATTAAAAATTTCTTACAATATTTTTTCAATGTAAAAAACACTAAGTATCTCAAAAAACATAGTGCATATAGCAAGTAACACTCACGTAAAAACAAATATTATATGCACTATATTAAAGCCTAAAAGACTCTAAGAAAAATCATCTTATCTTAAAGTAAAACTCGAAATATTACGAACTAAATAAATAACTTTAAAACAAAAAAAAATGAAACTATTCCAAAAACTAATATACATATTTACACTATTTATTGTCTTTTCTTGTCAAGAAGAAATTGAGGAAGAATTTAGCACCAATAACGAAACATCTCCAAGTGTTGTTTTAAAAGAAGAGTCTGCAGACAATCTAAAAAGAATAATTTTAGATACTGATTCCCCTGCTCGCGCTCAATGTCATTAAGTTAAGGGGTTAGTTGCTTGTTTTGTAGCTTTTTAAGTTGTTTTTTAGGTGTGTTTTTTGTATATTATAGTAATTATCAATTACTTATAAGTTTGAAAAAAAACAGCTGTTTTTATTCTAGAGAAAATCAAAACAGAATTATTTAGTGAGTCACTAAAAAGTGAATTTAGGACTTCAAAAAAATTCTTTACAAGAACAAGAAAACAACAATTTCCTCATATCTTGTTATTTATGCTAAACATGTTAAGGAAAAGCCTATCACTTGAAGTTGATAATTTTTTGAATTTTCTAAAAATCAAATCCACCAATACATTTACAAAAAGTGCTTTTGTTCAAGCTCGAATGAAAATTAAGCCTGAAATATTTAAACATTTGTCAGATAGCTTAATCAACGAATTTTATACAGATAATGATTCAGCCATAAAAAAATGGAACGGTTTCAGACTTTTAGCAGTAGACGGTTCTCGAATAACTTTGCCAGTAACTAAGGAACTGACAAAATTATATGGAGAGGCAAAAAATCAAACTTCTACGGGTGTTGTACAAGCAAGATGTTCTGTTCTTTATGATGTAGAAAACAATTATGTTTTAGATGGTAAACTAGCTCCTTTAGAACAGGGAGAAAGAAAACTTGCTTTATCACATTTACAGCATTGTGAAACAGGTGATTTAATTATATATGATAGAGGTTACCCATCCTATTCTTTTATATATGATCATATTGCAAATAATATTGATTATTTAATGCGAGTGAAAATAAGTTTTAATCAATTGACGATAGACTTTGAAAAGAGTAAAAAACAAACGAAAATTCTAGATATTTACCCTGGAAAAAACACAAAATTAACTGATAAGCCCTATGGTAAAACAACTCCTATAAAAGTTCGATTAGTCAGAGTAGAGCTGCCTAAGGGACAAGTTGAGATTTTAATCACTTCACTGATTGATTTGAAAAATTATTCTAGTCAAATTTTCAAAGAGCTTTATCAAAAAAGATGGGGTGTAGAAACATTTTATGATGAACTAAAGAATAAACTAAAAGTAGAACATTTCTCTGGCTACTCTAATCAAAGTATACTTCAAGATTTTTATGCAGCTTTATTGGTGAGTAACATTCAGACTCTTATTGTTAGTGAACTGGAAGAGGAAATAATGGAGAGAAATAAGTCCAAAAAATATAATTATAAAATCAATACAAATTTATCTTATGGCTTTTTAAAAAACAGAATATTAGAATTATTTTTCACTAAGAATTCGATGGATATAGTAATTGATGAGATTAAAAAACTGTTCATAGAGCACCAAGTACCTATAAGACCTAATCGATCATTTCTTCGAAAATCTGGAAAATACAGAGCTCGAATAAAACCAAAAATAACTAAGAATCAAAAAGATGCAATCTGAATCCCCCTTAACTTAATGACATTGTGCCTGACCCAGCAGCTTCATTGAGTATTATTGTCGATTTAAGATGTTTTTTTTTAGATTTTGGTTTGTCATATATTTTAACGTTTATATTACTTTTCCTTATAATCAACACTTTTAAAATAAAAAATGTTTTATCAATGAAAGTAAAATGGTTAATTATAATTTCAATCCTTGGTGTTTTGATTAGTGGACTCTTTTCTTTAGAATTTTTTTTAGGTGTAAACTTGAATAAAATTGATTGTTTAAGAATTGAAGATACTTTCAATTTCGGATTAAGATTGAAAAGATAAAACGTTTTGTAACAATGTATAAAAAAAATAGGGCGTTTGTGCTAAATTGAAAGGTCAGTGCTTATTAACAAAGTCCGCTAAATATAAAATTTGGCATTTAAAGAAAAAATAAAAGTAAAATTTTTATATTTAGCTAAGTAATAAACCGAAACGAAAGTGCTTATTTACAGCCCTACGTTTCGTATAAGAAACGTTTAAATTTAGAAAATGAATTTAACACTTTTTGAAATTTTTTATAATCCCCTCTTTTTACAAAGTTCTCATAACACTCTTTAGTGACTCCATGTAGTGAAATGGTGAATTCGTTTAGGTCAACTTTTGAAAGAGCTTCTATTTTAATATCGTTTAATAGGTTTGCATTGGGAGTTCACAAAATATATTGGACTTTATATTTTTTGCCCAAACGTATAATAGCAAGTAAATCTTTGTGTAATGTAGATCCTGTACAACAACCAATTTGTAATTTCAATGCTCTTAAAAATAGTTTTTGCAATCTGCTTTAGTTGCTAATTACTTAACTATACACCTTAATTTTTTTAAATAATCCTTATCCTTAAAATAGCACATTTTCAACGTAAGTAATAAGCTATTACAGGGTCTAAATTAAGTGCTAGATAGCGCTTATTAAAAATATGAAAACCAAAAAATGCTAAAAACTTAATCTAGTAACTTTTAATTTCATTATTAAGCTTTAATAGTGTCTATATATCCATCCGTAATTTATCTTTTGAATTTTAACACTTCAGAACGTCCTTTTTTGAATATTTTATTGCTATTTCCTTTACCTTTTCTAAGCTTTTTTTGCTCTTCGAAAGATAGGGAATTTATTTCCTTACAAGCATCAGAGCAACAGTTGTCCATTTCAGTTTTACACTCTTCGCATTGAAGGAATAATAGGTGGCAGGCTTCGTTAGCACAGTTTTCGTGTACATCACACGATTTTCCACATTGGTGACAATTGGATATGATTTCGTCCGAAATGCGTTCGCCTCTGCGGTGATCAAACACAAAGTTTTTTCCTTTAAATTTATTTTCTAAACCTTCGGATTCTACCTGCCTTGCGTATTCTATGATTCCGCCTTCTAGTTGGTATACTTGCTGGAACCCTCTGTGTTTGTAGTAAGCACTTGCTTTTTCGCAACGGATACCACCAGTGCAATACATTACTAGTTTTTTGTCTTCTTTATGATCTTTTAAATCTTCTTCGATAATATCTAAAGAGTCTCTAAAGGTGTCTACATCAGGAGTAATTGCATTTTTGAAATGACCAATTTCACTTTCGTAATGATTGCGCATGTCAACCAAAATAGTACTGGGGTCTTCTATAAGTTGATTAAAAGCTTTGGCGTCAACATGAATACCTTTATTAGTTACGTCAAATGTATTGTCATCCAAACCATCGGCAACAATTTTTTTACGAACTTTTACTTTCAATTTTAAAAAAGACATATTGTCTTGTTCTCTAGCTACGTTTAAACGAATATCTTTTAAGAAAGAAATACTGTCTAAATGTTTTTTAAAAGTATTAAATTTTGGTGCTGCTACGGAGAGTTGTGCATTAATCCCTTCGGTAGCAACATAAATTCGGCCAAGGACATCTAAGGCATCCCAGCTTATAAATAAATGATCCCGTAATACTTGTGGGTTTCCAATATTTGCATATTGATAAAAGGAAATAGTAATGCGTTCCGTTCCTGCACCCTCAATTAGAGCAGCACGTTCTTTAGCACTTAATTTATTGTACAGTTGCATGCTATACCAATGTTTTAAGGTTAACGAATATTTTTTTGCAAAGATAATTATTTATAATAATTCTTATTTTCAGAAAATCATATTTCTTTAATTAAATTGCATTAATAATGTAAGTTATGTTAGACTTTTGCGATTAACTTAAAAATATATATACATTGAGTACATACTACGACCCAGCAGATTTAAGGAAATTTGGTAAGATAAGTGAGTGGAACGAAGAGCTTGGCTCTAAGTTTTTTGATTATTATGGTAGTGTTTTTAAAGATGGAGCCTTAAGTGCTCGCGAAAAATCGTTAATAGCATTAGCTGTTTCGCATGTGGTAAAATGTCCATATTGTATTGATGCTTATACTAAAGATGGTTTGCAAAAAGGAATTTCTAAAGAAGAAATGATGGAAGCAGTACATGCTGGTGCGGCAATTGAATCTGGTGCGACCTTAGTACATGGAGTGCAAATGATGAATAAATACGACAAACTTTCAATGTAATTTGAAGTTGGATTTATGAAATACGAGAATGGAGAGGTTTTTTTCTGTTTTCGTATTTCTAATTTCTTAAATTGAAATATGGTTACTAAGTCCCTTTTAAAGAGAGAAAATGAATTGGCTAATGCCAATAAGCAGTTGGAAATATTGAACGGTGGAATTTTTTCCAACGGGGAATTACCAATTTTTAAAGATAAAATTGCTGAAATAGGTAAATTTCCTTTAAAACCTAAAAAATTAGAAATCCTACAAATTAACGTAGGCTATATGTGCAATCAAGTATGTGAACATTGCCACGTAGATGCAGGTCCTGATCGTAAAGAAATCATGACTCAAGAAACTATGGAGCAATGCTTGGAAGTAATCCGAAATACAGGAGCACATACGTTGGATTTGACTGGGGGAGCTCCAGAAATGAATCCAAATTTTAGATGGTTTGTGGAAGAGGCTTCAAGAGCAGGTATCAAAGATTTTATTGTACGCTCTAATTTAACTATTATTCGTGCAAATCCTAAGTATCACGATTTACCTGATTTTTTTAAAATACACAACATTCACGTAGTATCCTCAATGCCTCATTGGACAAGAGGTAAAACGGACAAACAACGTGGAGAAGGTGTATTTGATCAATCTATTAAAGCTTTACAAGAATTAAACGATCGAGGCTACGGAATTTCAGGAAGTAATTTACGGTTAGATTTAGTCTACAATCCATCAGGAGCTTTTTTGCCAGGCGATCAAGTTGCGATGGAAAAAGAGTTTAAAAAAGCATTGTTGGAAGATTTCAATATTCAATTTCATAACCTTTTTGCAATTACTAATTTACCTATTTCCCGTTTTTTAGATTATTTAATTGCTTCAGAGAATTATGAAGATTATATGTATAGTTTAGTTGAAGCGTATAATCCAATGGCGGTTGAAAATGTAATGTGTACCAATACAATTTCAGTAAGTTGGGATGGATACCTATATGACTGTGATTTTAATCAAATGTTAGGATTAGGAGTCGCTTCTAAAATCAAGCACATAAACGATTATAATGAAGCGATCCTTAGCGATAGAAATATTGTGATATCTCAACATTGTTATGGTTGCACCGCAGGTGCTGGTAGTAGTTGCCAGGGAAGTGTAGCTTAATTGCTTTTAAGAAAAAAATCAATTATTTTGCCTCAAATTTTTTATGTTGAATTCAGAAAATTTATTACTCATATTTACCAGAAACCCTGAATTTGGTAAAGTTAAATCACGATTAGCTGCTGATGTTGGAAAACAGTCAGCATTAGATATTTACAAGTTTTTATTGAGCCATACTAAAAAAGTTACCAAAAATCTAAAAGTAGACAAACAGGTTTGGTATTCTGATAAGGTAACTAAAAATGATATTTGGGACAACGAAGTATATTCTAAACTAACACAATTACAAATTGATGATTTAGGAAAGCGAATGAAATACGCTTTTGAAAAAGGTTTTGAAGCAGGTTATAAAAATATCATTATTATAGGTAGTGATTTATATGATATTAACGAAGAAGATTTGAGAAATGCTTTTAAAATTTTAAGAAATAACGAAGCGTTAATTGGCCCTGCGGAAGATGGAGGTTTTTATTTACTAGGTTTGAGTCAGATGATTCCTGAATTATTTAGTAAAAAAAACTGGGGAACAAATTCCGTTTTGACAAGTACTTTAGAAAATTTAAAAAATTATACTTTTGAAGCTTTAGATGAAAAAAACGATGTTGATTATTTAATAGATATTCAGGATATAAGCATTTTTCAACAATTTTTAGCGAAAAGAAAAACTAGAGATAAACAATGATAAAATTTATAAACGAAACAACAGATTATTTAAAAAATAAAGGTTTCGAAAATCCAGAGATTGGAATCATTTTGGGTACAGGCTTAGGACAATTAGTTTCCGAAATTAATACTCCAATTGAAGTGAGCTATAATCATATTCCAAACTTCCCAACGGCAACAGTAGAATTTCATAAAGGGAAATTGATTTTTGGTGAAATTGAAGGAAAAAAAATAGTGGTAATGCAAGGGAGGTTTCATTTATATGAAGGATATTCTTTACAAGATGTTACTTATCCAGTACGTATAATGCATGCTTTAGGAATAAAAGCGTTGTTTGTTTCTAACGCCTCAGGTGCAGTTAATTTAAATTTTAAAAAGGGAGAGTTAATGTTAATTGACGACCATATTAACTTGCAAGGAGGCTCGCCATTAGCATTTAAAGGGGTAGAAAAATTTGGGGAGCGATTTGTAGATATGAGCACTCCTTACGATAAAGAGCTGAATAAAAAAATTGAATCGATAGCAGTAAAAGAAGGAATTAAATTACATAAAGGGGTATATGCCTCAGTAGTTGGGCCTCAGTTAGAAACTAGAGCCGAATATCGATATTTAAAAATAATTGGAGCAGATGCAGTAGGAATGAGTACGGTTCCAGAAGTTATTGTTGCCAATCATTTAGAATTAAAAGTAGTTGCAGTCTCCGTTTTAACTGATGAGTGTGATCCTGATAACTTAGCAAAAGTAAATATTACTGAAATTATAGCAATGGCCAACCAAGCAGAGCCCAATATGATTACATTATTTAAAAATTTAATAACAACTCTTTAGTTGTTAAATAAAAGAGGAATAAGATGAGTTATTTAGAAACTACCCACGATGTATATAAAGAAGCTGCATTAACACCCGACGTAGGTTTGTGCTGTACTACAAACCCTATTTGGGAATTACCAGGATTGAAAATTCCTAAAATTATGCAGGAGATGAATTATGGTTGTGGAAGTACAGTCCATGCGCGTGATTTGTCAAATAGCCCTAAAATGCTTTATGTTGGTGTAGGAGGTGGTATGGAATTATTGCAATTTTCGTATTTCAACAGACAAAAAGGAGGTGTTATTGGTGTGGATGTGGTCGACGAAATGCTAGAAGCTTCACGTAAAAACTTTAAAATTGCTGAACAAGAAAATGATTGGTTTAAAAGTGAATTTGTAGAGCTAGTAAGAGGGGATGCTTTAAATTTAAACGTGCCGTCTAATTCCATAGATGTTGCTGCGCAAAACTGTTTATTTAATATTTTTAAGGCAGAAGATTTAAAGAAGGCGATAGAAGAAATGTATCGCGTATTAAAACCAAATGGGAAATTAGTGATGAGTGACCCTACTTGTGAGCAGCCTATGAACGATACACTACGTAATGATGAACGCTTACGAGCCTTATGTTTGAGTGGGAGTTTGTCAATAGCCGATTATGTAAAAGCATTAACTGACGCTGGTTTTGGGACTATTGAAATTAGAGCACGCAAACCATATCGGATTTTAGATTCGAAGAACTACCCAACTGATGAACTAATTTATATTGAATCGATCGAAGTAGCAGCAATTAAAGATCCAATGCCAGAAGACGGTCCCTGTGTTTTTACAGGAAAAGCAGCTATTTATTATGGTACAGAAGATTATTTTGATGACAAAAAAGGACATATTTTACTAAAAAACCAACCCTTAGCAATATGTGATAAGACAGCAAATGCTTTAAAGGAGCTTGGGAGAGATGATATTTATTTTAGTGAATCAACCTATCATTACGATGGGGGAGGTTGTTGTTAATTACACACCAAATAAGATAAAAAAGGCCTTGCGAATTAAATTAGCAGGGCCTTTTTTTATTTATTGTACAACTATTTGGAAAAGTATATTATTTATACTGTTAAAAAATAGAAAGAATGTATGTCTAAATTTGAAAAAATGATTGCTATATATTTTAATTTAGTGTAAAAATTATGATAATTTATTAAAAAAACTAGATAAATACTGATAAAATAATTAATTTTTATTTATAATAAGAAGTATCGATATAGTTATGAGTATATTTAAACGATAACTTTATAACATTAAACAACATGAAAAAAATTACACTATTAGTTGCTTTGCTGATTACAGCAATCATTTATTCTCAGAACACCGTGGTTTGGAATAATAGAGCTGACTTTTTTCAGCCTGGAGGTGATCAACCCTTTGTTGAAGCTGGTCAAACGATTACGATGAATATTACTTTCAATACTCCTGATGCACTAGCAGATAGCTATATGGAGATTGAATTGCGCGAATTGGACGCCACCTTTGCAACGGTGTTCCAAGATAATGTAGGACAAATATTTCCACCAGGTGTCGCAGGTGTAACAACGGAGACTACAATTGATGTTCAATTTACAGTACCATCTGGTACAACACCTTCAGCCGATTTGGATGCGGAACACTTCTGGTATCATATATTATATATTGATTTAAGAAATGGCGAATTTCCTAATGTAAATGCTGATTTTACAGTAGTACCGGCTGGAACGTTATCAATAAAAGACTTTTCTAAAGAAACCATTTCATCATTTATATACCCAAACCCAACCACAGGGATAGTAAATATTGGGTCTGAAGTAGTTTCTGACAATTTTAAAGTTTATGATGTAGCAGGAAATTTAGTAGTTCAGCAACAAGAAAGTACAGTATTAAATATTTCCGATCAAGCAGATGGATTATATTTTTAATAACAGGCAGCGGTAATACCAGAATTGTTAAAATGTAAATTTTAGTTTTTTGTTCTTTAGATTATAGCCTGCAAAATCATTTGTAGGCTTTGATGTTTAGGTCAAAATAGTAAAGTAATTACTAGAAAAGTAGCAATACTACTTAATCATTAAATTTTTTGTTTTGATTTTTATGTAATTAAAAAGGAAGTTATCGACATAATTAAGGTAACTAAAATAGTACAACCATGAAAACACAACAAACAATCATATTAACGATATTGATCAGTTTTTTAATTATTCCAATCTTTGCTCAAACCGCAATGACATATGTAACAAATTCTTCTGAAATAAAGGTTTACGATCCAGCAAGAAGAAAAAGAGTTAATTATAGAGAAGAAAAATTAGATTACACTATTTGGAAAAGTTTACTACAAAAAAATGTTTTAGCAAATGGTCAGGTTAATTATAGCGGATTTGAAAAAGAGATTTCTAAATTTAATACTTTTTTAAGAAGCTTGTCTAGTGCAAAAATGACTAGCTCTTGGACAAAAAATGATAAAATATCATATTGGATCAATGTTTATAATGCTTATACAGTAAAATTAGTTTTAAATAATTTCCCCTTAACTAGTATCAAAGAAATAGACAGGCCTTGGAAGACTAAGTTTTTTCCGATCGATGGAAAATTAATGAGCTTGTCAGAAGTAGAGCATGAAATTTTGAGAGATTTTGGAGAGCCAAGAATACACTTTGCAATTAATTGTGCATCAAGATCTTGCCCAAGGTTACTCCAAATACCATACACAGCTGAAAACTTAAATAGGCTTTTAGATCGTCAAACTAAAGAATTTATCAACGACGAATTTTACAATACAATTACGGAGTTTACTGTAAATGTTTCTCATATCTTTGATTGGTATAGAAAAGATTTTAAAGCTACACATGGTACGGTAATAAATTTTATTAACCAGTATAGCAATATAACAATTGCAAACCAGAAAAATAAAGGATATAAATCATACGATTGGAGCTTGAATGAACAAAAAAAAAATTGAATTAGGTTGAATTTATCTATTATTATACCCGTTTATAATGAAGCAACTCAAATACAAGAGTTGCTTTTCTATTTACTTAAAATAGCAAAAAATAGGAACCAAATCGAAATACTAGTTGTTGATGGTGGAAGTATAGATGATACGGTAAAAAAAGTAAGTCAGGTCAAAGGAGTAACACTAATTCAAGCAGATAAAGGTAGAGGTAGACAAATGAATTTAGGAGCTAAGATGGCAAAGGGAAAAGTGCTTTACTTTATTCATGCAGATAGTTTTCCGCCTAAAAATTTTGATGCATTGATTAAGTCTAAAGTCCAACAAGGAAATAGGGCTGGTTGTTTTAAAATGAAATTTGATTCCAATCATATTTGGTTAAAATTGGCAGGTTGGTTTACGCAGTTTGATATTCGGTTTTTTAGAGGAGGAGATCAATCTTTATTTGTAGAAAAAAAATTATTTTCAGAAATAGGAGGTTATTCTGAAGCATATCCAATTTTTGAAGATTTTACTTTTATTAGAGAGCTATACAAGCGTAGCGAATTTTGTGTAATACAAAAAACGATTATTTCCTCTTCTAGACGTTATCAAAAAAATGGAGTAGCTCGTCTGCAATATCATTATTGGAAAATGTATATTAAAAAATGGTTTGGCGCTTCAATATCAGATTTAGTAGCCTATTATAAAGCAAATATCAAATGATTTAAGTTGAAAATTAAGTATCCAACCTATGTTTACTTACTTTTTTATACACGGCATTTTCATAAAAACACTATCATAAGATTTTTTTATTTTTGAGTTGAAAAACATTTAAAAATAACAGGCTTATGACAGCTAAAAAAAGCAAA
>ENA-ORXT01005365-ORXT01005365.1-marine-metagenome-genome-assembly--contig:-NODE-5365-length-12622-cov-10.554882_pt1 | contig 12622 bp, 10 predicted proteins | sample MGYA00237868_ERZ511482 | MGnify/ENA metagenome assembly ERZ511482 | reverse complement strand
ATTACCTTGAAAAATGCCTATAATGAATCAAAAATATTTATCTCCAAATCGGTAACTTATTATTCACTGATTCCTTAACTTAATTGCATTGGTACGTCCATCAATAAAACTTTAGTGTTTTTGGTGGCTGATATGGTAATCGAATCGGTGTCCCAAATACCAAAGCCGTCTCTCGTACTTAAATCTTGCCCAGCGATATTAACCTCCCCTTCCAATACAAAAGCATACACACCATTGCTTTTATCTTTGAGATTATAGGTTTCCTCACATCCTTCTTCCAAATCACCTATATGAAACCATGCATTTTGGTGTACCCAAACGCCATCGTCGTCAGTGTTGGGTGATAAAATTTGTTGAAGCTTGTTTTGTGCTTTGTCTGTATCTATAGCAATTTGATCGTATCTCGGCGTTACATTCTTTTTGTTGGGGAACATCCAAATTTGAAGAAAGCGGACTTCGTCCTTTTCATTTTTGTTGTACTCGCTATGGTAAACCCCTGTTCCTGCACTCATTACCTGTACATCTCCTTGCTTGATAACAGTTACATTGCCCATACTGTCTTTATGCTCTAAATCTCCTTGTAGTGGAATAGAAACAATTTCCATATTGTCGTGTGGATGCGTCCCAAATCCTTTCCCTCCAGCTACTACATCGTCGTTTAAAACCCTTAACACACCAAAGTGCATTCTTTCAGGATTGTTGTAATTTGCAAAAGAAAAAGTGTGGTGTGAGTCCAACCATCCGTGATTGGCGTGGCCTCTAGTGTTCGCTTTGTGCAATACTGATTTCATCGTTTTAATTTCTTTATTTGGTAAATGATTAAATCCAACCTGTTTCATCATTTTGTCGTAGGTCGAATTTTTTAATTTGACATTGCTTGCATTGAGTGTCGCACTTCCAGTAGCAACACCAGCTGCACCAAATAATGATTTTTTAATAAAATTTTTTCTGTCCATGATTCTTCAGGATTAATGACTATTCGTTTTCAGTAATAAAGTAGATTTATAGTTCTAAAAACCGTACACTTCGACTTCGCTCAGTGTACAGATTACGACTTCGCTCAGTGTACAGATTACGACTTCGCTCAGTGTACACATTACGGACACTGAGCGGAAGTGTGTGATGCTAGAAACGAATTCTTTATATTCTTAAATGCGGATAGTCATTTTAGGTTTTAATAAGTAGTCTGACAAAAATAACTTAACAATTCTCTGTCATTCTTTTGGTGACTTAATTGTTGTGATTTTTCCACGTAGCTAAGGCTATGCGGTAAAATAACGCCTCATAAGGCACTCAAAATAATTGGCAGTTAATTGTCAACTTATTTTTGTCAGACTACTTACTTCTGTAATTTATTTTTCTACTATAAAATATTCAATTAAAGGTCTTCGCTCTTCTAGCCATTGAAAACCTTCTAATTGATGGTTAAAGGGATCGATACTTTTAATGGGATCAAAGACGGCATTGGGTGTTCCGTAGAATTTAATACTCGAAATTTCACCCTCATCAAAAAGGATGCGCATAGATTGACTGTTTGCTTTATTGGCACCAATGAATGCCTTTTCTTCGTCTTGAGCAAAATAAATGCTTTTTGAATCTTTAACCACATTGATCACACTTAATTCTCCATCTAAAAATTGACCATCTATGGCATTTCCAGTTAACTGATGGTAAATGCCCGTTTCCACTTCACTAATGATCCATGCATTTTTATTCAAATCCAAATGACTGGGTCCACCATCACTGGTTTCTAAAAATAAAGTGTCGGCAAACAATTGGGTAGAATCAAACCAAACAACAGGATTGACGTACATTCTAAAGGTAGAGTCAAAGGTATTGTAAGATAAGGAATCACAGACACCCTGAAAATCACTTTTGTACAATTGGACATTTTTAATAGCGGCAAACAAATCACTGCTGTCTTGATAACTGCCTCTAATCAATGTATCGGCAATCAAAAATAAAGTGTCCTCACCAACGACTTGGGTGAGCATTAAGTCTTGATAAGCAACGATGGAACTGCTGTCTTGGTTATACCGCATAAAAGCACTTCTAAGCGAAACATTCTCGCTGGTATCTTCCCAATAAACATTCCCTCTGGCAACTCCCCAACCCGAATCTTGCTCAAAATACAAGGTGTCGGCAGTTAAAAACTGTGGTGCTTCATCGAGTGTCGATCTTCCGGTTAGAGAAACGCTGTTGTTTTTTTGGTCAAAACTTCCTTTGGTGGTTTCTATGTTTCTGCCATCGCTGTTGATGATTGTCGGACCATCAAACTCGGCTTGTTCTGTTTTTAAATTGTAGATCAGCTTTTGGGTATTTATTTCATAAGATTCATCCTTGACAAACACCTTTTCTTCAAAAGTGGCTATCTGAGCATCCGAATCATATAGTCCATTGTCGCTCTTTAAAATCGTTTGCTTGTTGGTCATTACGCCATTGCCACTATAGATTCCAATGTTGGTATTGAAATCGTATTGCATTTGGTCTGCTTTAATGTTTAAGGAGTCTTGAGTCAGTGAAGCATTGTTGTAAAAAATGGCTTTTTTAACCAAGCTCAGGTATTCGACCGAATCGGCAAAAATATCGACCGCACCGTCAGATATGTCAACGCCATAAAAAAGGAGGGCGCGTCTTTCATTCAAATAATAATACAAAGTATCCGAATTGATGGTCGTTTTACTATCCGATAATTCTACGTTGTTGTACAGACGAGCGAAACGAGTGGTTCCGTCGTATTTGAGTCTGTCGGCATAAATATTAACAGAATCGCCTTGTTGAATGTGGACATTGCCAAATGCTTGTATGCTGTTGTCTTCTTCGTACAAATAAGCACTGTCGCACTTAAATGTTCCATCGTCTTGTATCAAAATCACATTGCCAATTAGTTTTTTAAACTTCAGCGAATCAATGGCTTTCAGCTTATCAACATTGACAATCTCAATTTCTGTACTACTGCTGTCGGCAGGAGTATTAACAGATTGTGCATTTGCCTTCGTTACTACGAGACACAAACTCAAAATAAAAAACGATAAAAATCTCATAGTCATAAGACGTTGGTCTTCATACAAACGATTAATCTACTGCAAACATATTGTATTCTTTATTGACAATTGAATTCTTTAGCTTTTTTTATAATAGCTGGAACCGTCATTTTTAATAAATTTACCCTTAAAAAACAAATCTATGAAAAATATCAAATGGGGCATCTTAGGTCTCGGGAAAATTGCCCACGCATTTGTACAAGACTTACAGCTGGTAGAAGGCAACGAAATAGTGGCAGTGGCATCTCGTAGTACGCAAAGGGCTAAGGCTTTTGGCGATGAATATGGGGTGTCCACTGCTTATGGGAGCTACGACGAATTGTTCAAAAATGCTGCTGTTGAAATCATTTATATAGCGACGCCCCACGATTCTCATAAAGAACTCAGTATAGCGGCTATGAACCATGGGAAACATGTTTTGTGTGAAAAGCCTTTGGCAGTTAATAAAACACAGGTGTTGGAAATGGTGGAGGCGGCAAAACGAAACAAGGTGTTTTTGATGGAAGCCTTTTGGGCGAGATTTAATCCTTCTATTAGTGAAATTTTAGCAAGAGTTAAACAAGGGGATTTGGGAGAAGTCAATTATGTCAATGCAGACTTTACTTTTTCTAGAAACGATGAGGAAGATTCTCGTATGCTCAATATGGAGTTGGCGGGCGGTTCGCTCTTGGATATGGGCGTTTACCCTATTTTTTTGGCATACGCCATTTTTGGTAAGCCCGAACAAATTTTAGCTACCGCTCATTTTCATAAAACGGGTGCGGATTTACAAACAGCCGTTATTTTAAAATACAAAAATGGTATTGCCAGTTTGATGAGCGGCTTTCGTTCGCAATCAGATATGGTCGCTCGGATTTGTGGAACCAAAGCCACCATTACCATTGATCCCATTTGGCATGAGACCCAAGGATATAAGCTGTTTTACCCAAAAGAACAGAACCAAGCCACTTCCGTTTCATTACCTACTTTGGGCAAAGGCTATTCTTATGAAATTATGGAGTGTATGTCTTGTTTGAAAAAGGGAAAATTACAAAGTGATAAATGGTCTCACCAAAACAGTTTGGAGCAAATGGAGATTTTGGATGAAATTAGGAAACAGATTGGCTTGAAATATCCTTTTGAATTATAGTGCTACGCATTAGATATGAGATATGAGATATGAGATGTGAGATGCAATTATATTTAAAATGGAAGTATTCAGAAAAGTGTGCTCTGCTCGATGCACGAAGATGCTCCCCTATCGTAGTATGGGGCAGGCTGATGTTCACGTGTTTTATGACACACTTTTCTGAACACTCCCTTCAAAATCAATAGGTTTTGAATATAATTTTAAAATAAAAAAGTCTCGTATCTCTTATCTCGCATCTCGCATCTCGCATCTCACATCTCACATCTCGTATCTCACATCTCGTATCTCACATCTCGTATCTAATGTCTAGCATTATACTTTTAAATATAGCATATTGTTTTCACATAGAAAATAGAGGCTCGACAAATAAAAAACGCCCACCATTCCTAATTAGGAGTGATGGACGCTATTAGTTTAAGTCCCGAAATCCCAAAATCCCAAAATCCCAAAGTCCCAAAGTCCCAAAGTCCCAAAACTACTTCTCTAAATCAAAACGATCGAGGTTCATTACTTTGGTCCAAGCATCAATGAAATCTGTTAAGAATTTTTCTTCAGAATCAGCACAGGCGTAGACTTCTGCAATGGCACGCAATTCTGAATTAGAACCAAATATTAAGTCGGCACGAGTGGCAGACCATTTGTATTCTGATGTTCTACGGTCTGTTCCTTCAAAGGTTTCTCCAGACTCAGAAGTTGCCTTCCAAACGGTTCCTATGTTTAATAGATTGACAAAGAAATCATTGGTCAATGTGCCAGGCTTATCGGTAAATACTCCGTGTGCTGAGCCGTCGAAATTGGTATTAAGGACACGCATTCCTCCAAGGAGTACCGTCATTTCAGGAATACTTAATGTTAGGAGTTGTGCTTTATCAATTAATAATCTTTCAGTGATTAATTCCTCACCTGCTTTTTTGTAATTACGGAAACCATCGGCTGTAGGTTCTAATGCATCAAACGATTCTACATCAGTTTGTTCCAAAGTTGCATCGGTTCTACCAGGATTAAAAGGCACTTCAACAATACAACCTGCCTCTTGAACTGCTTTTTCAATAGCCGCTGCTCCGGCAAGCACAATAATGTCAGCCAAAGAAACTGCTTTGTTTCCAGACTGCGAATCGTTGAATCCTTTTTGAATGCCTTCAAGCTTAGACAATACCGTCTTCAACTGAGCAGGATTGTTGACTTCCCAATTGTTTTGAGGCGCCAAGCGAATACGTGCCCCATTGGCACCACCACGCTTATCAGAATCACGATAAGAAGAAGCCGAAGCCCAAGCAGTAGACACCAATTGCGAAACCGACAATCCAGTAGCTAATATGTTGGTTTTTAAAGCCGCAATGTCGTTTTCGTCAATTAGCTCATGATTGACAGCAGGAACAGGATCTTGCCAAATCAATTCTTCTGTTGGAACTTCCTTACCCAAATAGCGAGAAATGGGTCCCATATCTCTATGCGTTAACTTGAACCAAGCCCTAGCAAAAGCATCGGCAAATTCTTCGGGATTTTCGTGGAAACGTTTTGAAATGGGCGCATAAATAGGGTCTTTTCTCAAAGCCATATCCGCTGTTGTCATCATTGGTGCATGTTTGATGTTGGGATCGTGTGCATCAGGAACTGTTTTGGCATCCTCGCCAGTAGCTTCCCATTGCCAAGCGCCAGCAGGACTTTTAACCAAGTTCCATTCATAGCCAAAAAGCGTGTCAAAATAGCTGTTGTCCCATTGAGTTGGAGTAGCAGTCCAAGCCCCTTCGATGCCACTGGTAATGGTATCTTTACCAACACCCGAACCAAAAGTGCTTTTCCAACCAAGCCCTTGATCTTCTATATCACCAGCTTCTGGCTCACGTCCAACAAGGGAATCATCGCCTGCTCCGTGTGCTTTTCCAAACGTATGACCACCAGCAACCAAGGCAACTGTTTCCTCATCGTTCATTGCCATACGAGCAAATGTTTCCCGAATATCTCTACCCGAACCCAATACATCAGGCTCGCCATTTGGTCCTTCTGGATTGACATAGATCAGCCCCATTTGAACAGCAGCCAAGGTATTTGCCAATTTTCTTTCACCCGAATAACGTTTGTCACCAAGCCATTCGGTTTCTTCACCCCAATAAATATCCTGTTCTGGCTCCCAAATATCTTGTCGTCCACCCGCAAATCCAAAGGTTTCAAAGCCCATCGATTCCAAGGCACAATTACCTGTGAGAATCATCAAATCTGCCCAAGAAATATTTTTACCATACTTCTGTTTAATGGGCCAAAGCAACAAACGAGCCTTGTCCAAGTTGCCATTGTCTGGCCAACTATTTAGAGGCGCAAAACGCTGATTGCCCGTAGTTGACCCACCACGACCATCTGCAATTCGGTAGGTACCAGCACTGTGCCAAGCCATTCGAATAAAGAAAGGACCGTAATGACCGTAATCGGCAGGCCACCAATCTTGTGAATCGACCATTAGGTCTTTGATGTCGTTTTTGACCGCATCCAAATCCAAACTTTTGAACGCCTCGGCATAGTTGAAGTCTGGGTCCATTGGATCAGACAAAGCAGAATGCTGACGAAGAATGTCAAGGTTTAGCCGATTGGGCCACCAGTCTTTATTGTTTGTACCACCACCAGACATTCTGTTTACTTGTCCGTGGTTAAATGGACATTTTCCTTCCATTGTATCACTCATAGTATTTATATTTTTTAGATTTCGATAACTTAGTAGAGACGCCATTCCAGATATTTTCCTTTGTTTCATTAAAAAAAATTAGGGGCAGGAGCGCTCTCAGCTCACATATGTTGTGCTCCATTGGTTTTGAAACTGCAAGTTAATATAATTTTAGTCTATTGTTTGTTAAATTGCAATAGAATTTGTCTATGTTAACTTAATGTTTTATAATAATGGATGTAAAAATAACGAATTAGATTTCCTTCACAGAATGTATGTTGTTTTTAATCATAAGAAAAAATGGTTTTGGTACTTGTTGTCTGATATAGCGGCAATTCATATGTTACCGCTACAAAAGGTATTGTGATTTTATTATGCAATCAAAGAAAAATTATTAATTTTCCAACCCATCAAAATTACCTACGTCTTTACTACAAATTAACCCAATAAAATTTATTAAAATGAAGACGTTAAACTTATTTTTGTTATTCGCTTTGGTTTGTATAACCGCTACTTCTTGTTCAAAAAAAATCGTTGGTTCTGGAGTTGTTGCTCAAGAGGAACGTACTATGAGTGATACTGTAGACGCTTTGGATATTTCTAGTGTTGTAAAAGTAACAGTTGTACAAGGCGAGGATGCTTCCATAGTCGTAACTGCTGATGACAATATCTTCGACGAAATCATTACTCGTGTTAGTGGAAATCGTTTGGTAATCGACCTTGAGGGAGGAAATTATAAAGACATTACAGCAGAAGTGTTGATAACTATGCCGAACCTAGAAAGGATAGACCACGATGGTGTTTCTGATACCGAAGTTAGTGGTTTTGAAGATTTAGACGAACTGGAAATTGAAAGTTCTGGTGTAGGCGATATTATTATGAATGGCAGTGCAGACAAACTAGTACTTGATTATTCTGGTGTTGGAAATTTCAAAGGTTTTAGTTTTGAAGTAGGAACTTTAGACCTTGATTTTAGTGGAGTAGGCGATATCGAAATAACGGCAAATGATTTAATAGAGGGTGAATTGGATGGCGTTGGTGATTTGGAATACAAAGGTTATCCAACCATAAATGTGGAAGACAATGGGGTAGGGAAAATCAAGAATCGCAATTGATTTTACAAATATCTAAAAACCAAAAACCTTCTGTTGAGGCAATAAATGCACTGTCTCGACAGAAGGTTTTTGGTTTTATTAAAAAATTTCCAAAACCGTTGCACCATTTCCGCCAACAGTAATACTCTTTCCTAGTAATATTTCTTCTTGGGTGAAAACATTTTTGCCTTTGGTTTCGCCATCAAACATCTCCGCAAAACGTTTTAGATCTAAGATGTAGTCTTCTGTATTTTTATTTAAAACGACCATTATTTTCTGATCATCGTCGTATCTAAAATAAACGTACACTCCTTCGTTTGGTAAGAAGTGGGTCAGCTTGCCCGTATGTACAGCGGAAGCTGTTTTTCGCCATTCTAATAAAATTGTTAACCAAGTCTTGGCAGCAATGGCTTCTTCAGAAAGCCCTTTGTTGGTGAATCCATTTGTTTTGTCTCCTTTCCAACCACCAGGGAAATCACTACGAATAATGCCGTGGTCTTCTGTTCCAGGATTCTTCATTAATATTTCGGTGCCATAATAAATTTGTGGGATGCCACGGGTAGTCAAAATATAGGTTAGGGCTTGCTGAAATTTTCCATAGTCCTCTTCGACTTGAGTAAAAATACGGCTCATATCATGGTTGTCTGGAAAAACGACCAAGTTCTGCGGATCAGCATATAAAAAATCTTGTGCCAATACTTCATACAAAGCCATCCATCCAGTACTCCAACCTTCTTCTTCGGTTAGTGCTTTGACTAGGGTTGATTGAATGGGGAAATCCATCAAACTCTTTAATTCAGAAGCATATCCATTGGGATTCTTTTTGCCTTTCTGCCAATAAGAAACAATGGCTGGTTCACCAAACCATTCTTCTCCTACAATATTCAAATCGGGATATTCCTTCATCATCGCTTTGGTCCAGTCGGTCATAAAATACATATCTGGATACGGATAGGTGTCCATTCGTATTCCTGCCAATCCCAAATATTCGACCCACCAAATACTGTTCTGAATCAAATAAGTCGCCATTTGTTCATTGCGCTGATTTAAGTCGGGCATAGTGGGAACAAACCATCCATCGGTAAAGGTTTTTTTATCCAATTCAGAAACGTAAGGGTCTTGGAGAACGGTCTTTCTATGATTGGTCTGTGTGTATTCATCCCATTCATTGATCCAATCAGGGCTTGGATAATCGGTCATCCACCAATGCTCCAAACCACAGTGATTGACAATCATATCCATAATCAATTTTAAGCCCTTGTCTCTTGCTTCTTCGGTCATTTCTAAATAGGCTTCATTGCTGCCAAATCGAGGATCTACTTTATAAAAATCGGTGGTAGAATAGCCATGGTAAGAATAGGTTTCCATATCGTTTTCCAACAAAGGATTGAGCCAAATTGCCGAAAATCCCAAATCAACGATGTAGTCCAAATTGTTTTGAATTCCTTGGATATCTCCACCGTGTCGCCCACCAATGTTTTCTCTATCTGGTTTTTCGAGCATAGGCGATATATAATCGTTGGTTGCATCACCATTGGCAAAACGATCGGGCGTAATTAAGTAAATGGCGTCTGAATTGTCAAAGCCCTCTAAGTTTTTACGATTGTCTTGTCGAGCTAAAATTGGATATGTGATGCTTTCTACCTTTCTTTTATTTTCTAAGAAATTTATCTTAACTTTCCTTTTAGGCAGCTGTCCATCTACTTTTATATCTATAAAAAGATAGTTTGGACTTTCGAGAACAGTAGTACCCAAAATTTTGACAGATTTGTTTTTTATAATAGGAGTAAGGCTCGCCACATTGTCACCATAAACCAACAGTTGGATGGTATCTGTTTCCATACCAGCCCACCAATTGGGCGGTTCAATTCTTTCAATCCTACTTTGTCCATAGCTGACTTGGGTTGAACACAACAAAACAATTAACAACAGTCTGAAAATCATAACCAATTTTATTACAAATACTAAAAAAACATTAAAATTACATTTAATCGAATAAAAATAAGACTCTTTTTGTCAAAGAAGCAAATACATTAACAAAATATTATAAATGCAAATTAGATTGATTGATTCTTTTACTGATGAACAACTATTGGCGTTGGTGAAGAAAGGCAATCAAGCAGCATTTGGACAGTTGGTAAAAAAGTACGAGGGAGTCGTTGCCTCAACGATTAGAGGCATGTTGGGAAATAGCCCCGAAGTAGAGGATGTTGGTCAAGAAGTATTCATACGTGTGTATAAAAATATCCATCAATTTAAGGGCGATGCTTCTTTTAAAACTTGGATTACCCGAATTGCCATCAATCTATCATTGAATGAATTAAAGAAACGCAAGCGATTGTTTTCTCGTTTTATAACAACAGACGATACCGTAAAATTTGAAAAAAATATAATTACACAGGACGTACAGGACATAAAAGAAATGGTGCAAAAAGGAATCGGTGAATTGGATGTGAAATTTCGTTCGGTATTGGTGTTGAGATTGATACAAGGATATTCAACCAAAGAGACCGCAGCCATTTTAGAAATTCCACAGGGAACCGTTTTATCACGATTAAACACCGCCCAGAAAAAATTGAAAGACGTTTTAATTAAAATGAACCCCAATCTGTAGGGGCGACCTTATGAGGTCTTTTACGATAAGTTAATAATCAGAAACTAAGAAAATGAACCACATATATCACAAAATATTGTCGTTACTGGGAAAAGAGATAACCAACACAAACGATGAGCAATTGTTGTCAGAATTGCCTTTAGATGTAGATATACAAAGAGGGTTTTCTAGTTCATTTCACGAAAATTTAATGGATAAATTGTTTATCCATAAGGAGAGTCTGGAAACCAAAATAATACAGTTATTTCCGAGAGTAGCAATGTCTGCTGCTGCTGCCATATTAATCTTATTTTCCCTTAATTTTTCACAAATAAAGAATTTGGACAGCCTCATAGTAGATAATGAAGTAGAAGAGTGGATTGTAAGCAGCTCGAATGATTGGTTGGACGAATTATAATACGAAAACATGTCAAAATTAGGAATAAAATCGTTTTTAGTCGTTTTAGGAAGCCTGTTATTGGGACTGATCTTAGGCGTGCTGTTGAGCATTACTGTTGTGAAAAATATTTTACCAAATGCAAGTGATAAGGGTAAAGATCGCTCTACTAAAATTAGAAGGATGCTTTATAAAATTACGGATGCTTCGGAAGAACAAAAAATCCAAATAGACGAAGTGTTGGAAAATAAACGAGATGTATTTTTTGAAATGGAAGAGAGACATCATTTGCAAAAAAAACAATTTATAGAAGAAGTCCGAAAGGAAATAGAACCCTTTTTAGAGCCAGCCCAAATTGAAAAAATGAATGACAAGATTAAACGTTTTGAGAACAGAAGAAAACGGCGATAAACTTGTTCAAAACATTTTACAAAAGTCTTATGTCTAGTAGTAAAACTTCGTATATAATTTTTAAATAAATTTTTTTTAATCAACCCATAAAATTTAACCCTAAAAATTTAATCATAATGAAAAAAAGAATTGTAATCATATTGCTACTCGTAATGGTAGCAGGAACCGCTATTGCAAGCGGTGTAAAAAATGGAGGCTTTGGGCTGTTTGATAAAATAGCAACAGAGCTGAATTTAACCCCAGAACAGAAAACCCAAATTGAACCGATTGTTGAGAAGTACAAGCAAAAAGCAAAGGCTTTGAGAGCCAATAATGAAGGCGATAGGAGAGCGAATCGAGAAGCGATGCACGGAATTATTAAGGAAGCAAAAACTGAAATATTTCCTTTGTTGACAGCGGATCAAATTGCCAAAGTAAAAGAATTTGAGGAGAAAAAGCATAAGCACCATGAGCAAAAGGGAGCAATCAAAGCAGCCGTTAAAAACTATGCAGATAAAGAAGTCAAGCCAGTGCTTCAAGCGCAACGAATGAGGTTGGAAGCCAAACTGTCTGCCGAAGATAAGCAAGCAATTGATGAATTGAGGGTGGTCGTAAAAGAACAAAAGAAAGCCTGTAAAAAAAGTGGTGAGTGTAAAGGTAAAGGAAGAAAAGGAAAAGGTGAATTTGGCGAGAACCGTACGCAACAGAACGGTCAGGAGGAAGCAGGAAGAGGGCGTCGTGGAGTAAAACGTGGACACCATTTGGACGAAGCAACACGAACTGCTGTTGATGCCTTGGTAGCGAAGTACGAAGCCGATATTAACGCTTTGTTGGATGAAACGAAGGCATCGCACGGAGAGACTTGGAAAACAGAGATCAAAGCCATTGTCTTGGATATTGCTCCAGATATGGAAGAGCGTATGAATGAGCGTGTAGAAAGAGATGGGAAAAAGGATAAATGGACGCATAGGTTTTTCCATCCAGCAAAATTCTTATTGTCGAATCCTTATGAAGCAAAAAACGAAAGTTTGACCGATAGAACCATTGGTTTGTATCCGAATCCTGCACAAAAGCGGACGAACATTAAGTACGAAGTTTTAAAAGAAGGGGAAGTGCAAATCGGTATTTACAACCGTGGAGGCGATTTGGTTAAAACGGTTTTTACCAAATACCAACAGCCAGGAAGTTACAATGTAGAAGCCAATTTAGACGGCTTGGTAGATAAAATGTACATCATTAGTGTGACCGATGCTGCTGGAAAAGTAAGCGAACAATTGTTGATGAAATAACTTTTTTGGACTTCGAGATAATTAGATTTT
>ENA-ORXT01005364-ORXT01005364.1-marine-metagenome-genome-assembly--contig:-NODE-5364-length-12623-cov-5.232026_pt1 | contig 12623 bp, 10 predicted proteins | sample MGYA00237868_ERZ511482 | MGnify/ENA metagenome assembly ERZ511482 | reverse complement strand
TCCATACAAATACGATCGCAGACATGATATCAGTGTGGCATTGACACACAAACACAGTGAACGGATTGATTTTGGCTTGGTATGGGTTTATGGATCAGGCAATACATATACGCTTGGAACCCAAAATTACAATGCAATCAATTTTGGCCAAGAACAATATTTTGCCAATGAAATACTGTCTTCATTTGGCACCGTTAATCACGTTGAAAGTAGAAATAACCAAAGAACACCCGCTTATCATAGATTGGATGTTTCGGCAACACTTGCTGGAAAAAAGAAGGAAGGAAAAAAATGGAGTGGAGAATGGGTTTTTTCTATATATAATGTGTACAATAAACGAAACCCATTTTCAATTAATTTTGGAGAAAATCGAATCCGAACGCCTGAAGGTGAACCTCGTCAAACGAATGTTTATCGGTTTGCGGTGATAGGAAGTATCATTCCGTCAGTAGCTTATAATTTTAATTTTTAAATAAAAAAAAGATCAATACTTTATTAATGAACTTTGCCTTAATGTATTGAGTTAAAATAAATATCATGAATAAATATTTTTTATTTCTTATAACAATACTTTTACTAAATTCTTGCGAAGATATTATCGATTTGGAATTGGAACAAAATGATGCTCAACTTGTCGTGGATGCATGGCTCAACGACCAATCTGGTCAGCAAGTAATTAAATTGCGTCGAACGATTGGTTACCTCAACAATTCTTTCACTCCCGAAGTCACAGGTGCAACCATAACTGTGGCGGATATTAATGTAGTTGATAGTACGATCAATCAGATTTATGTTTTTGAGGATGATGATAATGATGGTGATTATGTATGGACACCAAGCTTTGCGGGGGAAGTGATGATTCAGGAAGGAAAGGATTATGGACTATTAATTGACTTGGAAGGTGACCAATATTTTTCGCTGTCTAAAGCAAATCGAACTATTCCAATTGATTCGATTGGATATGAATTTAGGCAAGATGAAGTGGGGCAACCTGACGGAATATATGCTCAGATTTATGCGAGAGATGCAGTTGGTGAAGGTGATGTTTATTGGATCAAGACTTTTAAAAATGGCGTCTTTCGAGATAATCCTCGTGAAATGAATATAGTTTTTGATGCTGGTTTTGATGCTGGCACAGGTATAGATGGTATTATCTTTATTCCTCCCATTCGAGAATTAATGAACCCTGTGGATGATGAATTTCTACCTATCCCATGGGAAGTTGGAGAAATGGTAAAAGTAGAAATTCACTCAATTACGAAAGACGCTTTTCAATGGATGGAAATAGCTAGAGATCAGATGCTCAATGGAGACAATAGCATATTCGCACTACCTGTTACAAATACGCGTGGGAATATATCTAACTGTGATTCAGAAAACTTAGCTTTGGGCTTTTTTAATGTGGCTGCTGTATCATCTCGTGAAAAGCAGATTGAATAATCACCTTGCATATGTGGATCAAAAGAATTTTAATATTTATTCTTCTAATAGTCTTATTAATATTCTTTGGCCTTTGGTTCTACAGTTCTTCCATCAAAACGGATTACAATGAAGTATCGACTTTAGACGGGCTTCAAAAAGATGTCACAGTCTATTATGACAAATATGCGATTCCCCACATTTATGCAAAAAACACAGATGATGCATATTTCACAATCGGATATGTCCAGGCAAAAGAGCGCCTATTTCAAATTGAATTAATCAGAAGATTAGCTGCAGGACGACTAGCAGAAATCTTTGGCGAAGCAGCTATTGAGTCTGATAAATTTATGCGCACGATTGGTATTACAGAGTACTCCAAACGTACTAAAGCAGATTTTGAAGCAATCGAAAATCCAGAAATAAAATCAAATGTTCTCGCTTATATTGAAGGAATCAATACTTTCATTAAAGAAGGCTATACGCCAATAGAATTTACAGTGTTAGGCATTGAAAAAGAAGAATTCTCAATTGAAGATGTACACAACATTATGGGCTATATGGCATTCAGCTTTGCTATGGCTCACAGGACAGAACCGATCCTGGACTACATCAATCACAAATTTGGTACTTCCTATTTAAATGATTTGGACGTTCATGTAGATACTTCAGTGACCTTAATAAAGAGTAATTTAATTCCAACAGACAACCGAGATATTTCTATCCACACAGACAAAATTTTAAAGTCCCTACCCTTTCCACAATTGATTGGCAGCAACTCATGGATAGTCGGTGCAGAAAAGTCTGTCACAGGTGATGTTCTTTTTGCTAATGATCCACATATTGGTTTTGCCCAGCCTGCTGTATGGTTTGAAGTACATTACGAGACGCCGACGACTGAAGGCTATGCCTACCATTTGCCAGGATATCCGTTTCCACAATTATTGCACAATAGGCATCACGCGATTGGTCTGACAATGTTTGAAAATGATGACATTGACTTATACAGAGAAAAACAAAATCCCGCAAACGCAAACCAATATTGGCACAAAGACGAATGGAAACGATTTAAGAATCGCGCAGAAACAATTGTTGTCAATGACGGAGAAGATATACAATTAAATGTCAGGGAGACAATCCACGGTCCTGTCATCAATGATATTTTCCAGGAAGTAAAAGAAGACAATCCGATTAGTATGTATTGGGTCTATACCAAGTTCCCAAACAACATTTTAGAAAGTGCTTATTTGATTTCGAATGGCAAATCAGTAGAGGAAGTGGCAAAAGGAGTATCTCTAATACATGCCCCAGGACTCAATATCATGTATGGTGATGTCGATGGAAACATTGCTTGGTGGACTGGTGCAAAACTACCAAAAAGAGCCGCTCACGTAAACTCAAAACTAATATTAGATGGTGCTAGCGGAAACGACGATATCACAGAATATATAGATTTTGAGATGATGCCACACAGTATTAATCCAAGCGCTAACTATGTCTACTCTGCTAATAACCAACCATTAAGTCCTGATGAGTCCCTATATCCAGGTTACTACTTACCGGAAGATAGAGCTCGACGAATCACGACTTTATTAGAATCAAAAGACAGATGGACCACAGCAGATTTTAAAGAGATGTTGTTAGATGTTACTTCTGAAAATGTGCCAGAAATTTCTCAATCAATAGTCAATGTTTTAAAACAAACTCAATTATCCGACAGAGAAGAAACGATTTTAACAGTTCTGGATAATTGGGTCGGTGATTACAGTTTAGACGCTATCGGACCAACGATTTATACGAAACTTATACATCACATTATCCATAAAACGATGGCCGATGAATTAGGTGAGTCATTCGAAACATTTAATGGCACTCACATTCTAGAAAGAAGTATTCAGCCTTTATTAGCCAATGGATCATCTGAATGGTGGGACGATATAAATAGCGATAATAAGGAAACAATCACAGACATTTTTACGGACGCCTTTAAAACTTCGATTTCTGAATTGACTAATCAACTAGGTGAAGACCACAACTACTGGAAGTGGGAAAAGGTACATACCATTACACATGATCATGTATTAGGCTCAGTTGAGGCTCTTTCTGATTATTTTAATGTAGGTCCATACGAGATAGCAGGTGCTGGAGAAGTCATCAACAATCTCCAATTTCAATTTACAGACGATGGCACTTATGAAGTGAAAGGTGGTCCTTCAACACGTCGCATTGTAGACTTTGATGACATCGAAAATAATAGCTGGAGTATTTTACCAACTGGTCAATCAGGCAATCCTCTCAGTCCTCATTATAAAGATCAAGCAGAGATGTTTGTAAATGGAAAATTCAGGAAAATGATGATGAATAAAAATGAGATTATTAGTACAGCTAAATATGTTAGTGAGTTTTCGGCTAAGGACAAATAGTACTTTTTTTTGAACCACATAGAGGAATAGATACATACATAGTACATCGTGATCAAGTCTTTTTTAATTGAACCATACAGGCACATAGAACATACAGGTTTATCTGCACAATGAGCAAGGATAGATACATAGTACGATTTGATCAAGACTCATTTTTTATTGAACCACATAGGCTCACAGAGCACATAGTTTAGTTTCTGAATCATTTAGAAGGATAGAAATATCGAGATTTCATCATTTCCTTCCCTACGCTCACTCAGTTCGGTAATGGATCTCCCTTACGCATCGACATATATTCATTTTCTTTATAACCTTCACTTATCTGGCATTCATGATGGATTTTTGTGCTTGATATTTTTCTAATTGTAAAAATACCCTCACTTTGTAATTATTATAATTCGTTTTCTATGAAATTCGCTTCTTATATTATAAATGATCGACAGACTTACGGTTCGGTACATACGATTGATGGACAACTAAAATTTACAGATATTGGACTCGGTCATGGTCAAGACTTAAAGTACTGGCTTGAAACTGATGCCGTGAACTTGCTATGTGAAATCGCAGTTGACTCCGACAGACTCTATACCGAAGATCAGATTGAATATTTATCTCCAGTGACAACAGGCGAAAAAATAATCTGCATTGGCGTCAACTACGCCAAGAGAAATGCTGAATATAAAGACGGCTCAGAAGCACCTAAATATCCAAGTGTGTTTTTACGCTATCTTGATTCTTTTGTTGGTCATAGTCAAAATGTAATCCGACCACCTGAATCAAATAAATTGGATTATGAAGGGGAGATCGTTATTATCATCGGCAAGGGAGGCCGTCGTATTCCTAAAGATCAAGCCATACAGCACATCGCAGGTTTAACTTTAATGAATGAAGGGACGCTTAGAGATTGGGTGCGCCATGCCAAATTTAATGTGACTCAAGGCAAAAACTTCGAAAAATCTGGATGCGTCGGACCATGGATGATGACAGCTGATGAAATCGTAGACTTCAAAAATCTGCCCATTCAAACACGAGTAAATGGTGAAGTCCGACAAGATGACAATACCTCGAACCTCATGTTTCCATTCGATTATATTATTTCTTATCTCAGTAGTTTCATGACTTTAAAACCTGGTGATATGATTTCAACAGGAACTCCGAATGGTGCGGGAGCAAGGTTCGATCCACCAAAATATTTGCTTCCAGGCGATGTCGTCGAAGTAGAGGCTGCGGGAATTGGAATTCTGCGAAATGGAGTTGAGGATGAAGTGGTATAAGATAGACTTACATTACAGTTTTACTTTGCACTCCTTTGTGGTACCCTTTTTTTTGAACCACTAAAACACCAAGACTTTAAGATGCACTAAGACTAACTTACTTTACAATTTTACTTTGTGTTTCTTGAATTAACTAATCGATAAATGAATTTACATTCCTGATACCACCTCAACATCAGGCAATGCTAATTTCAATCGATCAATGCCTTCCTGAGTCACTTTAGTTTGCCAAACATAAATTTGTTTCAAACTGGTCAATCCTGATAGTTTATCAAGTCCCGCATCAGAAACGTCAGTACCATAAACATTCAGTACGCTCAAATTCTTAAGATCTTTGATTTGATCCAATGTAGCGTCAGTAATGCTTGTATTCTGCAGTTTAAGTTTTGTCAAATTTTCCAATTGTGCGATCACAGTCATGATTTGATCAGTGGCCTCACTACCAGAAAGATCTAACCATGTGATATGTTGTTTTGCTTGTAGCAAGCTGGACATTTCTTCATCAGTAATCATTCTTGGTTTACCAATACGTGTTACATCATAAAAGTTATTATTTGCTGCCAGCTGTGTCGCGTTAAACTGAGCATTTTTGATCGCTTCTATAATTGTTTCATCCAAAGGGTCAACATTCATTTTTTCATAAAATGACTTCTGTCTCAAATCCAGTCCATATTGGTTTTTTAAAAATTCCTTCATGGATGGATCTACTTCCATTTCTCTTAAGTTTCTCCCGAAAGGAGCACCTTGTAAAATCCACCATTCGATTAACTTTTTCTCTTTATAGCTGAGCTCAGGACCACTTGGTGGCATAAACTTTCTATGATCTGGAGACATCGTGATTCGTTTGAAAATCTCACTGTCTCCTAAGTTACCCGGAAAAATTCCTGGATCACCATAGGTATCATCGAGCAAGCCTTCCTGTGTTGTCATATTTAACTTGCCACGTGCATCATCAGTCTCATGACACCGATTACATTTAGTATGAAATACTGGCATGATCATATCTCCAAACATATCTATCGAATCCAATACATCCAGATCAGCTAATTCTACAGTTTCAGCTTTAGAAAATGGTATCGGTAAATATTCAGGGCCATGTGTCAATTCTGCACCCTTATGACCTCCTACGATTAATAATCCCAATAATACAAATTTTGGTATCCACCCTCTTTTCGAAATCCATTGTTTGTCTTTCCATTTCGCGAAAGCGATCAAACTCGTCACAATCGCAATCCCATAACCACACAGTAAATGAATAAACATATTGGCTCCTTCATAGTAACCAGATTTTAATAATACAATGCCGGTTCCCATAGCTAAGAGCGATGCTATAGCACTAAGTATCCAAAAAAAAGTGGACATTGGATGTGAAGTTGATCCCGATTTTCGTTTCGAATAAAAATCAGAGAGAATAGCTAAAATTATAAACCCAATTGGAAGATGAACCAACATCGGGTGGAGGTGACCAATAAAATATCCCATTATGCTAATATATCATTTACTACGGTTACAAACTGATCTGTCAGTCGATACCGCCTGCCTTGAAATTTGTATGTCAATTTTTCGTGATTAATACCCGTCAAATGTAAGAGTGTTGCCTGAAAATCATGAACATGGACTGGTTCTTTTATAATATTATAAGCCAAATCATCAGTCTGCCTAAAAGAGAACCCTTTCTTTATGCTTGCACCAGCCATGAAGATGGTATAACATCTCGGATGATGGTCACGGCCATAATTGTCATAAGTCAATTTACATTGTGTATAACTCGTCCAGCCAAATTCTCCGCCCCATACGACAAGCGTATCTTCTAATAATCCTCGCTGTTTTAAATCTGTAATTAGCGCTGCTGCTAGCTGATCCGTTTCTTTACAATTTGTCTTGATGGCATACGCTTTTGCATCTCCACTTTCTAAAGAACTGAAAGCTTTGTCATCGAGGTCAAGCCTTAAGTTGGCTTTTCGTGATTCTTCATCTGGCCCGTGATATGCAAAGCATTTATTTGATAATATTGGCTTAATATGAAAATCAAAATCTACACTTTCTGGTAAATCATTGTACAATAGTTTAATCTTATGTGGTACATCAGATTGACATGCATTGAACAATATTAAAATGGTGAATGCAATAGATAGAAGATAATATTCTTTATAAAAGCCTTTCATTAAGCATGTGACTATCACTTTCAAAATAGTGATTTTTTGAATGTAATTATAATTGAATCATCAATTATCCTTTTTGATCTCCGAACCAAACAAGATTATTTGATCACATACTCTTCAATCGTTCTCCAGCTTCCACCAATAAATCATCCGTCTTCGCAAAGCACAAGCGAATCACACCTCCTTGTTGACGATCAGAGTAAAATACTGAAACCGGAATCGCAGCTACTCCATAGTCTATAGTCATACGTTTGACAAACTCTGTATCAGCTTCTACAGATATTTGGTCATATTTAAATAACTGAAAAAAAGTACCTTCAGATGCTAAAGGTTCAAATTTTGATCCTTCCATAGCTGTACACAGTAAATCTCTTTTAGCTTGATAGAATGTCGGTAGATAATTATAATTCGACTCGTCCTTTACATAATCGGCAAGAGCATATTGTTCGAAAGAATTAACACAGAAAACATTCCATTGATGTACTTTTCTGAATTCATCCATTAAATATTCTGGAGCTACACAATAGCCTATTTTCCAACCAGTACTATGAAATGTTTTACCAAAAGAATACACAGCAATTGACCGTTTGAATAAATTTGGAAATCGCAGGACACTCTGATGATCTTGTCCATCATAAATTAGATGTTCATACACTTCATCACTCAGAACTAGAATATTTGTCCCACTAGTCAATCTATCTAAGGCAACTAAATCTTGCCTCTTTAAAGTTTTCCCTATAGGATTGTGCGGTGTATTGATAATGATCATTCTTGTCCGATCTGTGATCAAATTTCCCAAGTCTTCCCAGTTCACTTTGAAGTCTGGTGCGTTTAATTTGTAAGGCACAGCTGTGGCCTTCATCAATTCGATAGTCGGTTTGTACGAATCATAGGCAGGTTCGATGATGATGACTTCATCACCCTCATGAACAAAGGCAGTGATGGCAGTGAATAAGCCTTGAGTCGCTCCAGCTATAACGGTAACTTCAGTTTCCGAACTGACTGATAGACCATATAATGATTTTACTTTTTCCGAAAGTACTGATCTCAAAGCAGGCAGTCCTGCCATTGGGCAATATTGATTTTTTGCATTTTGCAAATAATGTGCAACCATATCTCTCAATTCTTTCGGTGTATCAAAATTTGGAAATCCTTGACCAAGATTAATTGCATTGTGTTTTGTTGCCAATGCAGACATGATGGTAAAAATCGTTGTTTCTCCACCTGGTAGTTTAGATTGAATATCAAGCATGATCAAACTTAGTGAATCGATATATATTCATTGTTATAAGTTGATTACATTCGTCAAAGGAATATTAGAATCTAACTTATGACATATAAGATTGGAATTATAGGATTAGGAAGTCTTGGCGCAGCGTATGCATCTATGGCAATGGATTCTGGTCATAAGAAGAGGACATTCAAAATTGTTTTTCAATTTTTAAAAGTCTGAATCCTGACAATAAAACATCAATGTTGTAAGATTTAGAATTTGGACGAAAAACTGAAGTCGATATATTCGCAGGAGAGGTAATTGAATTGGGAAAGACATTCGGAATCTCGACTCCTATCAATTCACTTCTCTATCACAGCATAAAATATATAGAAGAAAATAACAGTGAAAATTCCAGCTCTATCTAATCCAATTGTCCTTATAAATCTGAGTATCATCTTTATGAGTACCTCCGGTGTTCTCGGAAGATACATTCAATTAGATTCAACCATGGCTACGTGGTGGAGGTGTTCCATCGCTGCGATTGCTTTATGGTTTATTTGCAAAATTGCTAAGATTGACTTAAAAATAAAATCAAGCTCTGACTTGAAAAAAATAACCATCGCTGGAATCCTTTTAGCTGTTCATTTTCCAACATATTTCTATTCTTTGGATTATTCTAATGTTGCAATAGCATTGTTGACTCTATATACCTTCCCAGCATTTACAGCCATTATAGAACCACTTTTTACAAAAACACCATTTAAGTATATTGATTTATTACTTGCTTGTTGTTCTCTTGTCGGAGTCATGATAATGGTTCCTAGTTTTAGCTTAGAAAATGAATTTAGCTTCGCAATTATACTTGGCTTGATCTCTTCCATAAGTTATGTCTTTCGGAATTTAATCCTATTAGAACCAGCTAAAATCTACCCTGGATCTACGCTCATGTTTTATCAACTTGTTATCTTGAGCATTGTACTTAGTCCATTCTGGTTATTTATAGATGGCATACCTAGTAAAAATGATTGGCAAGCACTATTGGCCCTAGCTCTAGTGACTACAGTTTTAGGTCATACATTATTTGTCATGAGTTTAAGGAAATTAAATGCAACGACTGCTTCGCTAATGTCTTGCCTTGCTCCGGTTCTAGCTATTTGCTGGGCTTACTTATTTTTAAATGAGGTGCCGACGACAAAAACAATCCTTGGTGGTATCATCATTTTAACAACAGTTGTATACAAGACCATTCTTAAGTCTAAAGAAAGTTAGCTTTTATCTATTTTCGGAAATAAAATATCGATATGATTACAAATTCGTTTTTCCCATAAACACATTGACCCCAGGGTGTTGTGGATTACCTGATGATCTACGATAGCTCACGATTTGACCAGTATGATAAATTGCGTCTGCTAAAAATCCATTCATGACATTCCACACTGGGAATTCTGACTTTTTTTCTCCTCTTTGGAAAATGATACCATGGGTTGATACATCTTCTACAGTTCGAAAAATATCACTAGCCGTTTTGAAATTTTGCAATGTCAATTTTCGTAATTCTTCAAATGAAACTTCTGGTATCACAAGTGGACGCTCATTAGGTGTTTTTTGAGCGACATGCATTAACCCATTTGATAAGCCGTATAAATGATCGAGTGTTTCTTCGGCTGATCGACCTTCGTTGCCAGGATTATATTGCAAGTCTTCTGTTCTTAATCCATGTGTCGACCAATAGTATCTATATCCTAAACCATCAATTGTTCTTGCCAAAACAGCTCCTGCTGAATAATTATCAGGAGCATCTGGAATTTGGAAATAAGGAATGCTTTGATCGAAATCCTCAATATTTAATCCAGCCGAATAATGCTTCAACGCTAATATTGGAGCTTTCACATCCAAGGCTTTATCCACAGCACTTTCAGAAGGAGCGTCAATATTCTTGACAGAATTACACCCAATTGTAGAAATTAGTAAGGTTACGAGTATTGCTAAATATTTCAAACTGATCATTTATTTGATTAAGAAAATCAAATATAGTGTTACAGTTTTTAATTTTTCAGTTCATCATTTGATTTCATCCGACAAGAACATTTGAATCTACTCAATTTCTGTATGTTTATGGTATCAAATCATATCAATATCAAGCTATATTTTATGGCAAATAGAAATATTAAAAACTACTTGAATCGTCTTTTTAATCAAGAGGTTTTGGAAAAGCAAGAAGCTAAAGACATCATGAGTGCTATTGCAAGAGGCGAAGTAGATTCACACCAGACGACTGCCCTCTTAACTGCATTTCAAATGAGACGAATCACTGGTCCTGAATTGTCTGGCTTTAGAAAAGCAATGATCGATCTAGCCGTCAAAATAGATTTCAGTGATCTTGAGACAATAGACATCGTCGGCACAGGTGGTGACGGAAAGAATACATTTAATATATCTACAGTCACGGCATTTGTGGTTGCAGGTGCCGGATATAAAGTAGCTAAACATGGAAATAAAGGAGTGTCATCGCCATGCGGATCATCTAATGTTTTAGAATATTTAGGCTATACTTTTTCTAAGGACTATGATAAACTGAGGCAAGATATAGAAACGGCTAACTTCTGCTTTTTTCATGCACCCTTTTTCCATCCTGCTATGAAAGAGGTCATGCCAATTAGAAAAGCACTCCAAGTAAAAACAGTCTTTAATATAATGGGGCCACTGCTCAATCCCTCAAAACCAAAGCATCAATTTTCTGGAGTGTATGCAGCACATATTCTTCCACTTTATAAAGATGTCTTTGAGGATATGGGTATCAATTTTGGAGTCGTCTTTGCACATGATGGTTATGATGAAATATCTCTTACAGCCGATTTTACAATTGTCAATAATAATGGAAGCAAAACTTATAATGCTTCTGACTTGAGTCTGCAAACTGTTTTAGTTGAAGATTTACATGGAGGAAATACTGTACAAGAAGCTGCAGAGATTTTCACTTCCATTTTAGAAGGAAAAGGAAGCCCATCACAAAACCACGTCGTTCTAACTAATGCAGCCTTTAGTATTCAAACATTTAAACCAGATCAATCTTTTACATCGTGTTTTGACGAAGCAAAACATTCATTAGAAAGTGGACAGGCCAGAGAAACATTAAGATTAGTGACAAGGTAATTAGTTGACAATTGTTAATCCAAAATCAAGTCTCTAATATTTATTGCTGACAATAATAATTCGTTCAAATATTTACACTTTAGTAACACCAACCCTACAATGATCATACATAAATTGGTAGCAACTCAAAAACAACACTGATAAATATCTGCCTATATGTCTTTTATACATATATAGATTATTTAATATGAAAAGCATCACTATAGCAAGCTTGGATAACAGCCAACTTAAATTTAAATTTGCTAATGAATTAATACTCTTCTGAACTAATTCTATACCTCATCTGCAAGTTTTTTTTAACTCCTTACATAACGCATTTTTTTCGCGGCCATTAGGCGTCTACTTATTGTGATATCCTTAACCTGAAGAGAAAATTTCAGATATCTTCTAAGCATTTTACCTAATCCGTTTCAATTTTTTAATCTAATGAGTTGACCTCCATTGGGGCTACAATTCTATGTACCTGTTTGAACATTAAAAATAAATTTATGACGTTTTTTACACACTCTTTTGCACATTCAAAGTTCTTAATTACAAGAATAAAAATTGCATTTGCATTTTTATTTTGTTCAGTTGTTACAATCCAGTCATATGCCCAGTGTTCTACAATATTTGTAGATGACATGAACGGAGTGCCTGGATATGCAGCAATCGATGATTTAAGTATATGTGGAAAACCAGATACTGTATCGTACTATGTTCTAAATACATCGGGTCAAGAACTACTTAATTCAGAGTTAAAGCTGACCCTACCAAATGGTTTGCAATATGCTGGATTTGTTGATCCTTTTATCCCTTCCTATTCAGTGACCGAGGGCGATGTATCTGATCCCTCTTGCCCCACATTTATATTTCCGAGTATTAGCGCGGATAGTGTTCAGATAATTCAAATTGGTATAATAGCCAATTGTGATGTTTACGCTAATTCTCCTACTCAGGAGTATAAGTTTGACGGGGTTTTCGAATTTCTATTTTT
>ENA-ORXT01005363-ORXT01005363.1-marine-metagenome-genome-assembly--contig:-NODE-5363-length-12627-cov-4.203347_pt1 | contig 12627 bp, 5 predicted proteins | sample MGYA00237868_ERZ511482 | MGnify/ENA metagenome assembly ERZ511482 | reverse complement strand
GTTCGGTATAATCGTACCCCGAGCGTAGCCGAGGGGTACATGCGACGAAGCAGTTTGGCAACTTTAGACGGGTAACCGTGCGCAGCCATAACAGGCTTGGGTTTGAACCCCAATACTTGCTCACAAACAGTACATTTACTAATTTCTTTTATTAACGTTTTCATCGCTCTATCAGAAACTTTGCAATAGCAGTTCTACCATTGTCGTCTACTATTTTAACAACATACATGCCCATTGGAAAATGGGTAACTGTTAAACGGTGTTCTATAACAGTTGATTTTATATCTTCTTTATAAACGACATTACCCAATATATTACTTATGGTCAATTTTGCTGTATGATTCAGTTCTTGCTTAAACCGAACAGCTATTTCATCAACAGTTGGGTTGGGAAATACCATTACTTCATAATTCGCTTCCGCTATGGAAGGTGCAGAAACCTGAGTCAGACACTCTCCAAAAATATGATCATCCATCCATTCAATTCTACCTTGAATGGTGTTTTTTAGATAATTGACTTCTTCTTCATAGGTGTCAAAGATAAATGGATTGGGCCAAATATATTCTCCCAAGGTTGGCCAACGAAGAAAATTCCTTTCAATGGCTCCTTGTGCTTCTAATATTGCTGCATTTTCATCTATAAAAGCAAACAAACTGTCAAGGTGCAATCCTCCTTTTCTATTGTCTTCCCATCGGCATTTAACTTCATTTTGAAAAACCTCGTCGGATGCCATCCGCTGCCACCAAAATGGATTGAAAATGCCACAAGTCTCTTCATAAAGCCACTCATTGGTTTGTGCTTGCACACAATAATCGACATTGCCAAAACCCAAGTTGTAATCCCAAACAGGACCAGATTTTAATAATCCGCCATTGCTGTTTTTGTCTTTGTAAAAATAACTACTGATTCGATAAGCATCGACATTTTGAGTCAATTCACTAATAATCAAATGTTCGGCAAATGAAGTAATGTCTATATATTCATTATAACGTTTTCCTCCATAAAATAAAGTAAACGAAGCAGCAGCATTTTCAAAACTATCGACATAAGATTGTATGTAGTTTTTTTGTACCTCCAGAATGTCTTCAGATTGAGGATAAACCATTGTATACCTAAGTTTATCAAAATTATTGTTTTGCATATTGTACTGCGAAAACCAGTCAAACTCTTCTTTGTCTACTTTAATAATGTAACCACCCGTCAATTCATCACCACTAATGTCTTCTGGGTTTAAATTTGCCACATCAACCCGATTGTTGTCTCTTTTTATCTTTTCCATTAAAACATATATTCCTTCATATTGTCCATTAATGACTACTTCTACAAACTTAGTCCGACTGGCATATTGTCCCATTTTATTGGAAATGTGCATCACAATTACGTTTCGCATCATTGTTTTATCGGAATAAGGACCGTGTAGAATCCAATCTTCTTCGGCTGGAAAACCCAAAAAGCTGGTGTCAATATCAATGCCTTCGGCATCTTTCGTTTCTATTTTATAGCCATTTTTGGGAAACAAATCCAAGGAACTTTGCCCTCGTCTTTCTATAGAAATATTCCCCAAAAATTCATTGGCTTCCTCTAAGCTAAAGTTCAGTGCATCGTCTCCATTCCAAATAATTCCCATTTCTGCAGGAATGTTTGGCTCGTCTGGAATGTATTGACCAAAGGTGTTTATCTGAATGATGGGTAAGTTGCTGGTAAAACCTGGTTGAACAAACCAAGTCGGTGTTGCTTGATAATTGTTGGAGTTGTCGTTGATACCTGCCGACAGCCAATACAATGTCGTGAAATCCGAGCTGTTGAATCCATCGAAATTATGGGTCTGTATTGCCAATACATTCTCTCCTTCTTGTAAAATATTTTGCCAATCAAGTAAGTTAAATAAAATGGGCGAACCACCTTGATACAATTGGGCTTCTCTAAACGTAATAGCATCTTGATTGTAGGTTGGTGGGTTTCCAGTTATATTGTTTCTAGCAATTTCTACACCATTCAAATAAGCAACAAAACCGTCGTCAAAATCAGCGTGAAAAATCATTTCTTCAATGCTAGAAATATCGACTATATCAAAGGTTTTACGCATATAAAGCGATTGCACTATACCAATTACCGTGAGATCATCATCGTCGCCATAACCAATGCTTCCTGCTCCACTAGACCAAGTTCCATCGTCAAAATCAAGTTGGTTCCAGTCGGTCGTTATAGCCGAAGAACCAGATCTATATTGCCAAACATTCTCCGCCAACACCACACTTTCCCAATGGTCAATCTGTCCGTTTAAAGCACCGCTTAAAAACAACAATAGACTATAAATTGTGTATTTCATTAAGTTACATTTAAAAATATTTTGTTGGAAGTTATAGGTTGGCTGTTGGAAGCTTTTACTATTAAAAGATTAATTATTATTTAACAACATCACTCATCACCTCACTTCATAAATTCTAAAAAGATCGCTTCATCATCATTTCGAACCACCACTACATAATTTTTTCCACCAATGGTAAGTGTTTCTAAATCCCGAACAGCACCTGAAATATTAATGCCAGAGACATCAGCAGAGGTTGGCAAAAAATCACCTTTACCATTTCCCAACAACAACAGGCCATAACTTGAACGATAAGCACCAATCTCAGGTTTTACTTCATCTAAGTTTCCTGCAATTAAAATGTCAATTTTGTCGTCTTTATTAAAATCTTTTATTATAACAGCGTAAGTTGGTGCAATTTGAGCTTGATAGGGCAGTATCTTCTCTTCAAAAGTGCCATCGCCATTGTTGAGAAAAATACAAGTAGCTAATTGGTTTGCCGAAAGGACGACCGTTCTTTCTAAAACATCTGATGGAAATAAATCGTTTATTTGGGCTTCTTTGTAAGACTCATAGAATAAAAATTGTTTTTTTAACGCAGGCAGTTGTTTGATTAAGTCGTCTTTGAGCACCAATGGATACGTGTTTGCTCCTTCGTGCATTGTGAGTATTTGTTCGGCAGAACCATTGCGGTCGAAGTCGTTGATGTGTAATTGTAGGGGTTGGTTTTTGGCAGCCCTTAACCGACTGTTTAATCCCAAATTCCCAACTACAAAATCCATGTCGCCATCGCCGTCTACATCGCCTACTTCAACACAATTCCAAAGTCCTGATGAGCCGACAGATTGGGCGATCCATTTGCCTTCTTTTTGAGTCAAAAGGGTAGGGCTCATCCAATCTCCAACTACCAATAAATCCATTTGTCCATCTCCTGTAAAGTCTGCCCATTGCCCATCTGTAATCATTCCGCTTAAAGGATTGTTCTCTTTTTGTGGTAAAATATTTTTATAGGTTCCGTTGTTGTTTTCCAATAATAATGAAGTAACTGGAACGCCATATAAAAACGGTCTTTGTCGGTTTCCAATAAATAAATCAACGTCTCCATCTTTGTCAAAATCGCAAGGGCGGACACAAGAGGTAACAGCGTATTGTCTATGTGGAGGTGTTTTGCTTTTGCTAAAATTACCTTTGCCGTCATTGACATATAAACGATCTTTAAGCGCAGAAGACGAAGAAGGAAATTCACTTCCGCCACTGGCGACATATAAATCTAAATCACCATCATTGTCTGCGTCAAAAAAGGCACAACCTGTATCTTCCGAAATGACTTCTTCTTCAAAATAGTTGGTCTTAAAACTTCCGTTTTTAGTTTGTATAAAAAGCGCACCAGGGCTGTCTTTTGCATTGCCAATATAAAAATCATCTAAGCCATCTTTGTTGACGTCTCCTTTGGCTATCTTGGGTCCTTCACTGCTGTACATTTGCATCAACAACCGATCTCTGTTAAAATCACTAAAGATGTTTTCTTGATGCTTAAAATTTACAGTCATATCCCTTTTATTAAAAACAGGTGTTTGCTTTTTCTGATCATCAACCAAGGTAGGAAGTCCTTCTTCTTTTAAAATTTGCAATGTTTGATTGACTTCAACTGCATACATTTTCTGAATACTTTGATCGTTCCAAATGATTTCCAATGAATCAATATTAGTTTTATTTCCCAGCCCAATATTCAATACATAATCTACACATGATTGATACCCTCGCATTGGACAGAGTTCTTGATAATATTTTTTATTGCCACTATAAACCGTTGCTTTTGTACCAATACCAAAAGTGTTTTTACTGTTTTCTTTTACTCGAATATTTATATAATTGTTCTTTTCTGAAGCAGTATTTTTAAGAATAAAAGGAGCGTCGTCTATATTGGAAACGACCAAGTCTAAATCACCATCGTTGTCCAAGTCGCCATAAGCAGAGCCATTGGAAAAACTTTCTTGATGCATTCCTGTTGTTGTTGCCAGGTCTTCAAAAGTAAAATCACCTTTGTTTATAAAAAAGTGGTTGTTTAATTTTACAGAAGGAATTTTACTTATTAATTTTAAAATAGAACCTGCTTCTCTGTTTTTTAAGGAAGCCACAATTTCTGGATCGTTTGAATAAAAGTTAATGTAGTCTTGATCGAGTAAATCTTGATAAATACCATTGGCAACAAAAACATCTTTTAATCCATCTAAATCAAAATCGGCAATGAGTGCGCCCCAACTCCAATCTGTTGCAGCAATATTTGCCAATCTGCTGATTTCACTAAAAGTACCATTCTGATTGTTTAAGTGCAAAGCATTTCGTCCAAATTGATAATGATAGCCCATTTCAATGTTTCTTTGTGCTTTATCCCAACTCTCAAATGTCGCTTTGGTTTTATAACGAGCATTGCTTCTAGGCAACATTTCTGTAACAAAAATTTCAGGAAAACCATCGTTGTTCAAATCTGCCATATCGGCGCCCATAGAACCCATACTGATTTCAGGCATTCGCTCCGTCAGTTCTTCTTTAAAAGTACCATCTTGCTGATTGAGGTACAAATAATCTCGTTCAAAAAAATCATTACTCACAAAAATATCTTGCCAGCCATCTTTGTCTACATCACCTATGGTTACACCTAGACCAAATCCTATTGCCGAACCATAAATACCAGCATCCTCACTGATGTCTGTAAATTTTTGCCCATCGTTTCTATAAAACTTGTTTCCACCACCTTCGTCTCTAATTGCTCGCTGTCCTTCTCGCAAATCATATCCGCCAACCGACCGAAAGGAATTGTTCAATAAATAGCAATCCAAATCGCCATCTTTGTCAAAATCAAAAAATGCTGCGTGCGTAGACAAGCCTTTGTCGGCTATGCCCCAATCGTGAGCTGCCTCTTTAAAAGTCCCATCTTGCTGATTGATAAACAGCTCGTTGTGCCGATTGTCACCGCCTGGTAAGCCAGATTTGCAGACATAAATATCCAACCAGCCATCGCCATTGATGTCGGCAAGACTCACGCCAGTTGTCCAAACATTCTTACAAGCCACACCCGCTTTGTCTGTAACCTCCTCAAATTCAAAGTTTCCTTTATTGAAATACAGCTTATTGTCCACCTGATTGCCACAAAAATAGAGATCGGCAAGCCCATCGTTGTTCAAATCACCAATGCCAACCCCTGCACCATTGTAGAAATTACGATAGGTATACATATTAAACTCCTCTGAAGGCGTCAATTTGTTGACAAAAGAAACATGGGTCTGTTCTGGGGAAAGTGGGACAAATAATTGGTCTTTTTCAGTTACAACAGGCTGTTTGGAAGGCTCTGTTGAACAGCCAATCAATATCAATAGCAATAAAATGATGGAATAACGCATTGTGGTGGCAAATATCGCTATTAAAATTTTACCAACGTAAAATTGAGGATGCGAGATTTTTGTGATTTCGTTAATTTTATGAACACAACAATTGTGTTTTATCAAAACCCCCGAAATTACGAACTCATTTACGCTCAAACTCCCACCAATATTAAACCAAACGAAAAGAATCAAGTCCAGAATTTAAGGATAACGATAAGTATCGTAAATTTGTCTTTCAATTTAGATGAATAATCCCTAATTTTATACCAGATTATCAATGTGATTTTGGTCTGACAGTCGCTATCGATGTTGATACTTTTAATTTAAAAACACTAGAGTCTCAAAATCACGACATCTCATAGTCTCGAAATCACATTAATCAATACTAATTTTTTAACTCAACTTTGATAAAAAATGAATAAAGTTCTCTTATTGTTGTTTTTGCTTGCCAATGGTTTAACAATCAGTGCGCAGAAATTACCAGATTTTGGTGCTAAGTTTGAGCCTTATGAGGTGGTTGCACCCGTTATCAAAAAAGAAATCAACGATATTCAATGTGACGACAACAGTGTTTGGGTCGGTACCGATAAAGGATTGGTTTATATTTCTGAAACGGAAAATGGCACTCGTCCCATCTCTAACAACAACGCTCAATTTCACATTAAGTCCATTTATAGAACAGAGGATGGTGAAATATGGGTTGGAAATCACTTGAGTCTCGTTACCAATGTCAGTACTGGAAAGCAAAGCCACGAATTTATCAATGACAAAGGATCTTCTTTTGGTATAAATACCGTACACAAATCTGGAAATGTGGTTTGGATTGGTGGTTCCAATGGTGAAATTCAAGGATGGAACTTGTCTGACAATACCGTTGAAGAAGTTAGTAGTGTGTATAAGGGAGCTGTTAATAGTTTGTACTCCGAAGATGGCGAGTTGCTGTTGGTTGGTCGTGACAATGGGCTTTTCTATCGAGCTGAAACGGAATGGAAGGAATTTCGTTCTATTGATGTGGTCAGTAAAATTATAGAAAAAAATGGGCGTGTTTGGATTTTAGGGGAAGACAGAAACCAAAATTCCATCATTCTTCAAAGTACTGATATGCTCAATTGGGACGATTTTGGGATGCAATGTGTGGCACAAAACAATATGATTTTCTACGATTTCGATATTGATGAAATGGGTCGGAATCTTTGGATTGCAACCAACATCGGCGTTTTACAATACAATTTTAAAAAGAAGGTTTGCAACCTATTTAGTAGAGGGCAATATCCTGATTTCAATATGCGCTCGGTTCATCATTTAAGTGTTCAAAACGACAGTACTGTTTGGGTGGCGAACAATACAGGGAAATTGTGTAAAATGACCATTTATCCTATTGTACCAGAAGAAGAAGTTAAAGAAGAGCCAGTTGAGGAGACTGTTGTCGTCGTGGAAGAGCCAATCGTTCCAAAAGAAGAAGAAATTGAAGAGAAAAAAGTTGTCTTGGGAGACTCTGATATTGAAGAAAAATCTGTTGACGAACTGAAAAAGATAGAGACGACTGTGGTAACCAAAGATATTCCACCACCTCCGCCACCGAAATCTTCTAAAGCACGAAAACAAAAATCTTTGGTCAGTTTTGACGATATAGAATGCAATCAGACATTGGAATTATCGGAATTGTTTTTCCAACCTAATTCAGCCAATTTTATAAATCCGAGAGATGCCAATGATTATTTAGATATTTTGGTCGCTTATTTGTACAATAATCCGAATGTAAACATTGAGTTGTATGGACACACTGATTTTTTAAGTAACAACAAAGAATTTTTATTGGAATTGTCTCAAAATAGGGTCGAAAGAGTAGGCAATTACTTAAAGGAACAAGGCATCAAAAAATCAAGAATTTCTACTGTAGCTTATGGTGGCGACAATCCAATTATTACCGATAAAGCAGCTAAAGACAGAAACCAGAACAGAAGGGTAGAGGTGCTGATTGATTGTGAATAAAAAAGGATAAGTTGGGCTGGCTACCCGTCTAAAGTTCCCGAACTGCTTCGTCGCATGTACCCCTCGACTCCGCTCGGGGTACGATTAGTCCGAACCCCGAGCGAAGTCGAGGGGTGGATTAGAAAAAATATTAGGCAACTTTAGACGGGTAACCGTTGGGCTTGTTAAAACTTTAGAAATCAAAGCGAAACCCACCTTTTTCCTGAACAATATTGCTATAAAAAAGGCTAATTGATTTTATAAATTAATTAGCCTTTTTTACTGAATGTAATCTATATATGTCTACTCAAAAAACAAGTCTTCACATCCGGAACAGAAATCGAGAACGATATGATTTGACAGCCTTAATAAAAGTCTTACCTGAATTAAACGATTTTATCAAACCCAATAAGTATGGAAACGATTCAATAGACTTTGCGCATCCCAAAGCGGTAAAGTTGCTGAACAAATCCATTCTCAAACACTATTATGGGATTACATATTGGGATTTTCCAGATAAAAATTTATGTCCGCCCATTCCTGGAAGGGCAGATTATATTCATCAATTAGCCGATTTATTAAGTGAAAACAATTCAGGTGTTATTCCTTTGGGCAATCATATAAAGTGCCTAGACATTGGAGTCGGCGCCAATTGTGTTTATCCCATTATTGGAGTTGTTGAATACGGATGGAATTTTATTGGTTCAGACATTGATGCACAGTCTATTGAATCTGCACAAAAAATTGTTGATTCGAATACTTCCTTAAAGAATAAAATTATTTGTAAAATTCAACCCAAACCCAATCAGTACTTCAAAGGTGTTTTACTTGATAATGATAAAATTGATTTAAGCTTCTGCAATCCTCCTTTTCATTCTTCTAAGAGGGAAGCACAGAAAGGAACACAGCGAAAAGTTAGCAACTTATCTGGAAAAAAACACACAAAAGCTGTACTCAATTTTGCAGGTATTGGCAACGAATTAATATGTAAAGGAGGCGAAGCATTGTTCATTCAACAGATGATTAAAGAAAGTGAGTTGTTTGCCAAAAACTGCTTTTTATTTTCAACCTTAGTCTCCAAACAATCCAATTTACCCCAAATTTATAGAATGTTGGGCAATGTAAAGGCAAATCACCAAACTATTCCAATGGGTACAAGCAATAAGTCTACTCGAATTGTTGCTTGGACATTTTTAACAAAGAAAGAACAAAAGGTATGGAAAGAGCGTAGGTGGGGTTGATTTTTATGGAATTAACAGGTTTTATAGCCTTGGTGGACTATATATGGTATTAGATATTGTCTTTTAGATTATAGACTTTCCTTTTGTCTAGTAGTTAGAAGTGCTTTATTAAAATTCCAAGCTTGATACTAATTATTTAACAATAATTTTGTCGCTAAACGTCTTTTTCTCTTGATATTTTTTTTATTAATTGATTCTAGAAAGGTATTTTAATTGTACGTCTTTAAAATATTTTGAATTATAAAAAAAACTCATCAAAAAATTGATAGAGACTAAAATGATGCTTATTTTTGTTTCTTTACTCTTATTTTTACTAAGAGTATCAAATAACCGCTTCGGTCACCGAAGCGGTTATTTGTTTTTAGTTGTTTGTATAAACAATGGTGTACACTAGACACTATGCGTTTCATTAAATTTATTTATCGCTCAAAAACAAAACAATGCCTAAAGATATAAACGTAACCACAGAAATTGGAACTCTTAAAAGACTATTGGTACACAGCCCCGATGGCGGTATTGGTAAAGTCGTTCCACAAAAAGCCCAAGATTGGCTTTATGAAGATATTGTAGACTTAAAAAGTATGCAAGCCGAATATGATTATTATAAGAAATTATTAATGGCTTATATGGACATCCCAAGTCTTAAAAAGTGGTTCGAAGCAGACTCTAAATCCAAGCCGCAAGGTTTCCTCAACGACGACCGCCCTTCTTATGTTCAGCCCAGTAATCCAGATTTTATTGATTCCGATAATGTGGTGGAAATTCAAAAGCTGTTGTCTAAATTATTGGAAAATGAAGATGTAAAACAACAATTGGTTGCTACTATTTGTGGAACAGAAAGAGTGAATTTTAGGACTCAGCAACGTTTGTTGAATTTGGATAAAAAATGGTTGACAAAATACAATCCCATTACCGAAGATGAATTGGCGAAGGTGTTGATTACAGGATTTGCTCGTTTTATCCGAAAAGATAAAGAAGGAATAGAGGAAAAGCAAGTGTTCCCGCCCATCCCTAATTTTATTTTTACTAGAGATATAGGTATTGTTGTCAATGATTATCTATTATTAAGTAAACTCAATAAACCAGTAAGGCAGCGTGAGTCCATTCTAGTAAAATACATTGCACATTTTATCTTATTTAAAAGCGATTGGGGTAAAATTATAGAGTTGTACGAAGACGATCGGTTCTTTTTATATGATGAAGATGAACTAGAGCAAAACATCGTTACCGTCGAGGGTGGTGACGTTATGATGGTTCATCCAACACACTTACTGATTGGTTGTAGTGAAAGAACGACACCCAATGCCATTAATAAGTTGGTGAAGTTCCTTTTCGATAAAAAAATAGTGAAAAAGGTAACCGCCATTGTGATTCCTTCTCAACGAGAAACAATGCACATTGATACGGTATTTACACAAATAAAAAGAAATTCTTGGGTGATCTTTGGTCCTTTATCGAGTAAAAATGAAGAGCTTTATAAAGACAGTTATGTTCCTCATTTGTTCAGTAAAGAGGATAGAGAATCTATCGTAGATTCAGACGTTCGAATCGTCCAGTTTATTGATAAAAAAAATGGGAAAGAAGACATCACCATCAACAATGATCTGAAAAATGTAGAGGAACTTTTTACGCAAATTAGCAAAGAAGATTTTAAGTGTAAAGATGAAATGGAGTTTATCTATTGCGGTGACTTAGAATACCCAAATGATTTGCGTGAGCAATGGTCGGATGCTTGTAATCTGGTCGCACTCAAAGAAGGGGTCGTCATTGGTTACGATCGGAATAGAGATACTGCAAAGGAGTTTGTCAAAAGGGGATACAATGTTATTATGGCAAAGGACATTATCAACCAATTGTACAAAGCCTACATTCACAATCCCGATACCGATCTTGGAAAGATAAGAGATGGAATTGTCCACAAAGATACGCTTATCTTACTACCATCGTCGGAGTTGTCTAGAGCAAGAGGTGGTTCACACTGTATGAGTATGCCTTTGTTGAGGACGTTTTAAATCATAGGTGATGGGTGATAAGTGATTGATACTTGTGTTTTATCACTCATCACTTATCACCCATCACCCATCAACAATATTAAAATATGAAGAATTATATCCATCACCACGAGTGGAAAATTATTGAGAAAGGCTTTAATCCTGAGCTGAATAAAAACAGTGAGAGTGTTTTTAGCATTGGAAACGGACGTTTTGGTCAACGTGCTAATTTTGAAGAGGATTATTCGGGTGAAAGCATGCAAGGAAGCTATGTTGCTGGAGTTTATTATCCAGATAAAACACGGGTCGGTTGGTGGAAAAATGGATATCCTGAATATTTTGCCAAAGTCATTAACAGTGCCAATTGGATTGGAATAAAAGTGCTCGTTGATGGAGAAAATTTAGATTTACATCAATGTAAGGTCAGTCGTTTTCAGCGAGTGCTGAATATGAAAGAAGGTTATTTGGAAAGAAGTTTTCAGGCAACTTTAGAGAGTGGTAAAAAAATTGGGATAAAGTCTACTCGTTTTTGTAGTATGGCTGACGATGAATTGGGCGCAATTAAATATGAAGTAAAAGCACTCAATTTTTCTGGTGAAATTACCTTTACACCTTATGTCGATTTTGATGTCGTAAATGAAGATGCCAATTATGATGAAAAGTTTTGGAATGAAGTAGATAAAAAAGTAAGCAATGGTTTGGCTTGGATAACTGCTCAAACCAAGGACAATGATTTTGGTGTAGAAACTTTTCAAGTCACCACAGGAATGCAATTGGCACTGACCAAAAATGGCGAAGCGGTTTCTTTTAAAGCTAGGAAAAGAAAGAAAGAAAAGTTTGTTTCGAACCAATTCTCAGTTGATTTAGCAGAAGGTGAAAAGACGACTTTGTATAAATATGCAACCATCGTTTCTTCTTTAAATTACAACAAAGAATCATTGACCGCCGCTTGTGAAGCAGCTTTGGAAAGAGCAAAAGACAGTGGTTTTACTAAAATGCTTAAAGAACACAAAGCAATTTGGAAACAGAAATGGGCAAACAGTGATGTTGAGATTAAGGGCGATGTTTCTGCACAGCAAGGTATCCGATTCAATATTTTTCAGCTTAATCAAACCTATACTGGTGAAGATGTTCGTTTAAACATTGGACCAAAAGGGTTTACAGGCGAGAAATATGGAGGTGTTACTTATTGGGATACAGAAGCCTATTGTTTGCCTTTTTACTTGAGTACTTCTCCGCAAAAGGTCGCAAAACAATTGTTGGTTTATCGCTATGAACATTTGCAAAAAGCCATCGAAAATGCCGCCAAATTGGGTTTTGTCAAAGGAGCTGCGTTGTATCCTATGGTCACCATTAATGGAGAAGAATGCCACAATGAGTGGGAAATTACTTTTGAAGAAATACATAGAAATGGCGCAATAGCTTTTGCCATTTACGATTACATTCGATATACCAACGACCATAATTATCTAGCAGAAAAAGGATTGGAAGTATTGATTGCCATTGCTCGTTTTTGGTCCCAGAGAGTCAATTGGTCTATTAAAAAAGAAGAATACGTTATGTTGGGCGTAACAGGTCCAAATGAGTTTGAAAACAATGTCAACAATAACTTTTATACCAGTTATCTAGCTGTTTGGTGTCTTAAATATACAATGGAATGTATTGAATATGTAAAGACCAATCAAGCGGAAGCTTTTGGTAAACTGGCAAAACGAATTAAGTTTAAAGAAGCG
>ENA-ORXT01005362-ORXT01005362.1-marine-metagenome-genome-assembly--contig:-NODE-5362-length-12627-cov-8.882869_pt1 | contig 12627 bp, 19 predicted proteins | sample MGYA00237868_ERZ511482 | MGnify/ENA metagenome assembly ERZ511482 | reverse complement strand
GGGGGGGGGGGTGGCGCGAGCGCCCCCCGCCGGGGGCAAGACGTGCGGCGCGTCGGGCACCGTGACCGTGGCCACCGGCGGGTACCGCGTCGACCGCGTCGGGCGGGGGAGCTCGACGGGCGCTCCGCCGCGCGCGGGGGGCTGCGGGCGTGCCCCAAGACCCCCCCGCGTGCGCTCGCGCGCGTTGGCCCAGGCCCGCGCGCCACGCGTGTGCACGGGCGGGGCGTTTGGGGCGGCTCGTCAGTGTCAGGGGGAGCCGGAGAGTGGGGGGAAGACGCGCGCACGCGGTCGCCCGTGGGAGGCGATCGCGCCACGGCGGGGGAGGGAGGCATCCCACGCACCGACCGGCGCGGTCGCGGCGGGCGACTGGTGCGCGTTGAGAATCGTTCTGTATCGAACACACTACTGCGGCGCTTGCCACAGGCCTTTGCGTCGCGCGCGCGCGAGCGCACTCGCGCGCGAGGGACATTGGCCGCTCCGTCCGAGCCGGTTGCATGAATGCTGTATGCGCAGACAAAGGCTCGCGCGTGTAGCAGGGGCGACACTCGGAACCAAGGAGGCTATTTCAAGCCGTACTGTTGAGCCACCGTCGCACGACGGAGAAGTAGGTGAAATCCGGTCGCCCATGCTATCATCGTCCACGCTACGGCTGTCACGGATCCGACATGACACGTGCGTGTGGGAGAACCCCCGTCGATCTCGGGGGACAAGCAGTAGCCGTACGAAGCCCCTATGGCGACGAGCGCTCACTGCGATCGCAGGCAACACGCCCTGCGCGGTGCCGCCACGGGCGCCGCGGGTCCACCGCCGCGGGGTCCCCGCCGTCGAGCACGCCCCCGGCGTGACGCCGTGGGACGTCCACCACATACGTACATACGTACATACGCACATACGCACATACGCACATACGCACATACGCACATACGCATATACGCACATACGCACATACGCACATACGCACATACGCACATACGCACATACGCACATACGCAGGTACGCACGTACGCACGTACGCACATACGCAGGTACGCACATACGCAGGTACGCACATACGCACGTACGCACGTACGCACGTACGCACGTACGCACACACGCACATACGCTCGTACGCACAAACGCACATACGCACATACGCACATGGGCACATACGCATGTGCGGACGTATGCACGTGCGCACATACGCACATACGTACGTACGCACATACGCACATACGCACATACGTACGTAATTACACACGGTCACCTCATTAAAGCGACGTCCCACTGCCACCTCCGCCACCTGCCGCCGTGGGGCGCCCTTCCCCCTCCGCGTACGTCCCTGACCCCGACGCCCACGGCGGGGGTGTGGTGTGCGAATTCCGGGCATGAGCTTCACGGTTGTAGCGGTCCATTGGGTGGTCCAGCGTCAGCCTCAACAAGCCACCTGAGGAGGGGGGCAGCAGCGTTGTAGAGCGTGGGAGGGGACGGACAGCCGTAGCAATGTCGCTTTCCGGTGGTCCTGCTGGCGTGCCGGCGAGGTCAACTGCCCAAAGCGCAATGAAATCGAGTGCGGCAACGACAATCACGGGCGGCCCTACCAGCAGTGGGTGACCATCCCCCCCGTCTTCGAAGACGGGTTATACGTCCTCGGCTTTGCGTGGTGCGGCGGCGGCTATCGGCAGGGTACCTACTGGAGCTGCGCAGACGTTCGCATCGCGGGGGGCCCCCTGCGGGATCACTTCAACCCTATGCTTGTCTACGACCGGTGCATGAGCAACACCAGCGCGCTGTACCAGTGCTCGACGCAGCCGTGTATGCAGGAGGAGCAGTGGGTTAATCCAAGGGAGTTTGAGGATGGCCGGCAGCCGGGGGGGCTCAACCGGTGGAATGTGCAACAATGAGCGTGGGATCGTTATTGCTCCATGTGTGGGGCGCACAGCGGCACACGCCAGGAGTGACACTGAGTTCTTGACGAAATTGGTAGTTATATTCCCCCTCTCGCTGCATCCATGGGAGGGAGCCGCTTTTGCACAGGTGAATACCACGCTGTACCCGCCCAATCCTGTGGGCTGCGGACCGGGATGAGTGTTTCACAGCGGCGTGTCGGGTCACCGTTCGCAACTGGCCCGCCATCGGACGCAAGTGCGGCGAGCCATCATCGGCGGGGGGCGCATTAGCGGCGCAGGCAACCAGCGTCTCCCAGCAAGCTAACCAGGCACCGCCAATCTAGCGGCCCCAGAAGCTGGGCGCCCGCGTGCCACGCCCGTGGCAGACGAATGCACGGGCGCGCGGGGGCCGATGAGCGCAGCACGGCGTGGGCAACAGGCGCACGATCATGGGCCAAGACTCGCTCACCACAACGAGGAGTCAAAGCCGGATCACAGCCGCAGATTGGAAGAGACACAGTATTGTGGTACTACTTGGCCTCGTCCCAATCCCCGTCCCATTGCCAGGAGCTCCAGCAGTGCTACGTTTCCGCGCCTGCGTCCCCGGTTAGCGCTTGCGTCAGGCAAGGCCGGCTGACGCACCACCCACCGAAGTCAAGCGTTACGTACACTACGTATCCGCAGGGAAAACACATCAGCGGGTTCCCTGTCTCATGCTCCTCAACGGTGGGCCACCCATCCATATACACCAGTCGCGCTGCTGCTCCTGAAGACGTCCACCAAAGACGCAATGACTGCCAAGCCATCAGGACATGTTCTTGAGCACCCGACGTAGAGCGGTTGATGAGCCCAGGAGCAGAGGCTAAGCTCCTGGGCTGTCGTCTTTTCTCATCCGTTGAGGCGTTGGGCTGGCCATCGTGCTTTTTTTCAGCCTGCGTTTCGACCCGTACCACACACATGGTGCATATCCTCCAAGGAGCAAGCAACGTAGGTGAGGTGCGCGAGCCGGACCGAAGTAATTACGCTGTGTGCCACCAGCTCTTTCGAAGAAGGTCGGCCTGTGCGAGAACCCTGCGTTCAGGCCTCACATACGGCCGTGGCAACGTAGACGAATGGCCGGCTTTCGCTAGCTGACCGCCCTACGCATCGGCCACCTTCCAATTTTGGTTGTCATCGCCGGCCGCGCTTGTTGTTTCCCCGGCTCCTACGCGCAACTGTCCGACCGCGCAACCTCGCGAGGGGGCCCTGCACGAGCATGCTGTACCTTCCGGCACTTGAGCAGGACGTGCTCAGACCCACCAGCGTTTGTGGAAAATGGGCGTCACGGCCGTGCGTCGGTGGCGTTCTCACCTTTTCAGGCGGCTCGGAACTGTGGGCTGGGCTTGACTGGTAGCAACCACCTCCGGAGATGACGCCCTGTCAAGTATCTCGGAGAATATCCGGCCCTACGCGGGGTACGTCGGCAGACAGCGCTACTCAGTTGCGACAAGGACCGGGCAAGATACCACGCGACTAGTATCTCGCAGCCCAAGAGAGAAGAATCAAATATTCGTACGAGCGCAATACACAAGGTGCGCTGCTGCGAAAACGACGACGAGCATTCAAGAACCGCAATACTGGCGGCGATGACGGCTGGTGGTCACCGGCGGTACCGCCGAAGTCAGATCCGCAGCCGCAGCCGGCGCTAATTGACTTGGTGGTCCTCTTCCGCCGACCCCAGATCGCGCCGACGGAGCCGGCACCGCCGGCACGCGAGGCAGCGAGCCGCCCGTCTGGGGCAGGCGCTAATTGGTCACCAGCGCTCCGCCTTGAAGCGGGGTGGTGTCAATTCGACGCGATGCGTACATGGGGCCGCAAAGCCGCGACCGTCGGCCCCGTTGAGGAGGGGGAGAAGCGTCGCCCGTGCCGGGCGTCGACGCGCGCGGCTTTTCCGTCCCCGTGTCGCGGGAACGACGGCGCGGGCAGAGACCCAGCGGCGGGTGACGCCCGTGACAAAGATCTTCGCTAGTTGGCAACGCGGAGCATCCCCGAGGACGTATGGTAGTCGACGCCGGCGGCTGCCGCCGGCGGCATCTTCGACTGAGTCGGTGACGGCGACCGATCATGCGCGTCGTTTCTTTGATTGGACTTCGTGGCGCAACGGGAGGCCTTCGGCGTTGCCGTATTCTTCCCCCTACCCGAGATCGAGCCGATGGAACCGGCCCCACCGGCACACATGCTTACGAGACGCCCTTTTGGGGCGGGCGCCGATTGGTGACCAGCGCTGCGCTTCGGAGAGGGCCGGACGGCTCGGTGCAATGCGTTCTTTAGTCGGCCGAGCCGTGATGGTCGGCTTTGTCTTGAGGGGCACAGGGGACGACGCTCGTGACGGTCGCCGACACACTCGACCATTCCGCTCTGCGCGTGGGATGGCGACTGAGACGGGGCGTCGTCAACGCGACCAGATGTGGTGAAAACATGTTAGCTTATCGACGTCGCCTCCAACGTCTTACCTGTGATGGAACCGAGCATGGTGCGAAGCTGACGCGGACCGTGACGGACAGGCCCGCCGGGGCGGGCGCTCATTCGAACAGGCGCCTGAACCGAACGGGGGGGGTATCCTCTTGGCGTCAACGACGGAACAAGGCGACGCCGGGCCCTGTGGGCCTTCTAGGGTGGTGACTACGCGGCATCTGTGTTCAAAGTCTGTGTCGTCGGCCAAGTCATCCTCGCGGCGTCCATGGGCGCGCGTGCACGGCAGGCCCACGGTACCTCCCCCACCGGGCGTGGTGGTTGCAAAGGTGGCGGACTGACAAGGGCGTCGACGACGCGGGCTAAGTCGGGATGGGTGCGATCGGTCGGCGACGTTGCCTTGTTTCTCCCGCCAGGCTTGAGCCCAACTACCCGCCCGAGGCCACCGCTGATTGCTGACCCGCAGCCAACTTGATCGGGGGCATGTGTCTGTTCGGCGTCTCGCGCGGCGTGCGTTGCTCGGCTGGTCGTTGCTAAGCGGCGGCGACGCGGTCGCAAAAGGAGCTCTCCGGGGCACCATCGGCGCGGGAACGGGAACTCAAGCGATGAGCCACAGTCTTGTGGCGGGCGCGCGACGCGCGTCATGTTCTGCCCCCGTCGTTGTCTTGAGGGGCGAGGCCGCCGACGGGGGGAGGTCTCCGGGCGGCCTAGTCGGCGGCCGTCTTGCGGCCGGCGCGCGATGCACGTCCTCGTCTGCGCCAGTGGGCATAGGTGGGCGCAAGGAAGCCAATGGGGGGAGTTCCTGCTGTCGTCTGATTCGCGCTGCGACGACGGCGGCGCGGGCTCCGCGAGGCGCGCATCTTCCTTGGCTCATAAGGGGAAGTCGGGGGCCGCCAAGCCCTCAGCGCGGGCGCGCGCCGCCCCACCTGGACTGCAGCGGCGGCAGCAACGACATGAAGGTTCCAGCGGCGCTGCGCAGGGGCGCGGTTGCGCCGTTACAAGATTTTCGGTCCTCTGCGGCGGCGCCGCCGGATGATGACTGCTTCAAACGGCAGGCGTCTTTCCCGAAGGGCGTGTGGCGGCGCCATTGTCTTTCTCCGCCGTCGGCGGACGATGTCGGACATCATCGCCGTGGGCCTTGCCCTCGTTGGTTTCGATTGCCATTGGCCTGGACGGGTGCGCCACGGCGTGGGCTTTCCTAGAGGGCTACGGGGATCTTGACGGCCCCACCATGTTCGGCGGTTTTAGAGGGATATGTCGAACTACGCCAGCGGCGTTGTACTTGTGGCTGTCGCCGCTGGTGCGCGGACGCCGTGTGGACGGTGGTGTCTCGTCTTTGTGGCGGGCCGCTGCGGCTTGTGAGCTCGTGCGGCGCACGTGTCCCGGTGGGCTCGTCGTATCGTCCGGTGCCGCCAGCGGAGCGTGTCAATCCAGATTGGATAGTGTCATGCATTGGAGGAAACTATCAACATCGTAAGTATTAGGCAGTGCGAAACCACGCCAACTAGTGGCCCTTGTTCCCGCGCAGCGGTCTCCGCCCTTTAAAGACGAAGGGCGATGACGGTTGGAGGCACCGTCGTCGCCGGCACGTGAACCGTGCCTGTTGGTCTTGGCGTTCTGGTCGGCCTGACTTCCTGGACCTCGAGTCCCAAAGCGTGTGACGCACGAGCGGGTAGGACGGCCGGTACCTCCCTCCTCTCCGAGATGATCGCGATTTATTGTACTACAACCTGCCCCGCGTATGAGCACCGCACACACAACGCTCACGCTCGGCGAGACGTCAGCGGGATCAAACAGGGCAGGCAGAACAATGTCACGAGACAAAGGCGGGGCGCGCCGGCGTTGGCAATCAGGCGTCGGCAAATGCTGTAGCACCAATGGGCCTGTGGCGCCTGCTCAGCGACAAGCGGCGTCGCTAGCGTCGTCAGCTGCGCCACGGGCGGCGTGGAAGGACGGAGATAAGGGCACCAAGGAAGCCCTGTTGGGGCAAGAAAGAGGGCGGGAACGGAGGTTACTTGCTCGACACGCGAGGACCAGACAGGCAGACCGTGCGCAACAGCCAAGTCGGGACCAAAGAAGGCTGCGTCACTGCCTTTCGCCCACCGCTGATGAGCCATTATAGAAAACATGAACAGCGACCGTTCCGCACCCTTTAAAAAGCAGGCAGACAGTGCCAAACAACAGCCCCCCCCAATCGGCCATGCGGCCCCTCCAATTGATACAATCAAGAGCGATACTCTGTCCTTGCAGTCTTACGCCATGGTTTCGACGTCGCAAATGTCAGATGAGAAGTATTCCGCGACCTTCGTGTTCGAGGATGTTATCGACGAACGTTTGCATACAGAGGTCTTCGACGTGGTTTGGGCTGCGCTTCTTCTGGCACCCGCGAAATCGATCGACTGGTGCCCAGCAGCCGGCGATGAAGCCGCCGGACGCGGCCGACACGCGGCGCCAAGTGCGTCGATGGGGTCTCTCGTCGGTGCTGCCGCTCCTATCCCGTCTCTGAGCAATTGCGGCTTACCCATTTGCTGCCGGCGAGTGACTGTCCGCGGGCGATATCATCGCTGACGGGTGATGAGACTCGGAGTTGACACCTCGAGCGGTGTGAGGCTGCTTCGTACCGCTCGTGTTTCCGATAGGGGTGCGGCTTTGGCGGGTACCGCCCTCCTCATCGATCAGGAAGGTGCTGTGCGGTGTACCGCCCTCTTGACACAGCCGCTGACCAGGCGGATCAGCGATCCATTTTTCTATCCTACCGCTTCGATGAGGTGAGCTCATCTCTGTGCCAGTGATGTGTTGGACGGGACAGCGGATGGGTGTGTCCAACAACTGGTCAGTGGAGCGTGGGTAGTCGGTTGTTCTGCTCCCTCACGCCGCCTTGCATGATTCTCTGTAGCTTTGTGGCCCGCTCTCTTGTGCTTCCTTGCCGCTTTCCTTTTGGATCCATCGCTCCACATGGATCGCGTCTGCATGTCCCTCGTCTATCATTAGGGGCGCATCTAGGGTGTCGGCGCTCCACCATCCCACTGCCCTCAAGTCGACCTGATCCCCGCGCGCACCACGACTGCCCTCGTGCTCCTGATCACGTCCGCCCATACTGTCGCCTCAAAGACCCACCCTACCTTCACCTACCCTGTCATGCAGCCTCGTCGGCTTGTTTCTGTGTCAAAGTCGTCGTCGTCTTTGCCACGTGACTATGAGACTAAGGAAATGATACGGGAGCCCGCGGCTGTCGCAGCGGCGGCTCTCGGTCTTGACGGCGGCGAAATCGACAAATCCGCCCTTACGCTCGGCAGCCGCGTCGCGGGCCTGAAAGCTTACGAGTTTGACGGCCGTATCTTCGGCTTGGCCGCCTCCCCAACGGCGGCAGCCCCCGAGGACGACGACCACGTACTCCGCTTCATGGTGTATCAGAGCATGCAGCAACATGCTGCGGTCGCTCGGAGTCAGATCGCCATGCAGCTCGAAGCTGACCAGCCGTCACCTGATCCCTCCACGCTGCCCATCCCGTCGTTTCTCATCCCATCACTGCCACCGCTGGGAGCGGAATTGACACCAGCCCCTGGATCGTCGTCGATGCCGTCGTCCGTGCAGCGAAGGACGCTAGCTCCGGGTCAGTCGACTCCAACGGCCGCGCCGCGTGGGACGACGTCTCTCTACCGTACCCGGTCGGCTCTGTAAGGCTCGCGTCGTCCCATAGTCAACACCGGCAGAATCGCTAAGCCGTTCACGCCTGAATGGGCCAGCGCGGCGGCTGCCAAGCGCTGGCGCGCGGCAGCTAAGCGTCGACGTCGCAAGGCCTTCTGGTTCATTGCTTTCTTCCTGGTAGCTCTGGTGGGAGTGTCTACCAGAGCGGGCGAGATTGCTGCTTCGGCGAGCCTCATGGAGCCCAGCGTCAGAAGCGCAGGTCCTGCGACGGCCACGAGCAGCTCTGCCGTCGCTGGGACGCCGACTTCCCAGGCCGGGGCTGGCGCCGCTATCGCTGCTACCGAGGCAGCGACTGCTGCCCCAGCCATGGCAGCGACGAAAGCAGCCACAAGGACCAGGACGGCGACAGCGACGAAGGCGTCAATGGCGGCCAGGGCGGCGGCTAATGCTTTCAAAGTTGCGAAGGCTTCCGATGAGCATCTGGTACTAAGTAGAACGACAGCTGGAAGCAGGGGCGAGGCTCCCGCTCTGAGCATCGCCCACGGTGGGGGGAGCGCGACTGTCCCGGGAAAGACGCCCGGCCGGAGCAGGGCGCCCTCCGGGGAAAAAGCGCCGGGAAGGGTGGCACGCGATAGGGGCAAGGCGCCCCGTGCGGTGACGCATGGAGCTGATAAGGTGCCCGGCGCCGCCGAGGTGCCCGGCGGCGGCAAGACGCCCGGCGGGGCCAATGAGCCCGCTGGTGAAATGCGGTAGAGATGGTGCTCGATGCTGACATGGAGCCAGAGCAGCTAAAGCATGACGTAATGGAAATACTCAGGCTCAAGTTGCAGTTGTCGAACGTGCATGCCTTCCTTAAGGTGAACACTCAGTTGCTGGAGACGCTCGGCGACTGGACTCGGGTGCTCGCGACGTCATTTTTTGAACCTAGAGGTCGAGATCCGCGCCGCCTGCAAGCCCGTCTCAATGGCACGCTAAATGAGCGACCTCGAAGATGACGACGACAAGGAGGCTCCCGCTTCGAAGCGCGTGCGCTTTGCGCACGACAGGCACACGTCCAGAAGACGACGTCACTGCGAACCGCGCCCACCCAGTCGTCGTAGGCACCGGTCAACGGCGACGTGCCCTTGGACGGCGACTTGCCGCTGTCACTGCCCGTGCACGCCGACGGTCTGTCGGCGCCGCCAGCGCAAGGGGACGTTGCGCCGCTGCCGCCGGCATGCAGCAAAAGCCCGCTGCATAACGGCTTGGCCCCTCTGCACTTGGCTCCCGACGACGCATCTGTCAACAAGGTGCGGCGTATGACGACGGCGCCCAGCTCACGCCTCCGTTGCGCAACTGCTCGTGTCGGCGACGTGGAGACGTCTGCGGAGGCGCAGGCCAGGCGGCGCTCGAAGGGCACGGTCGGAATGCAAGGCATATGTGGCTTCCTCAACCCGCGAGTGTCCAAGCTGGTCCCATTGGCCATCGTCTCTGGCGACATTTCTCTATATCCTGAGAACAAGCTTGATGTGATTGTGGTCAACGCAATGGAATTGTGGGCGTCAGCGCGGAAAAGGCCAACGTTTTCCTGCTGGAGATGATCAAATAGCCAACCAAAGAGCACAGTCGTAGCAACGTCTTTCCGAAGGCGGTGCGAGCATGTGCGTCGCTCGGAATGGTCTTCTCGCACCCAATGTGGTCGTTCAAGGCGGACGTGACGGCTGCCTGGTTCAGCATCGCCACCAAGTCGGCGCCAGCCATCATGACCGTCAACACGGCGAACAGGTGGAGGCTGAACGACCGTTTTAACCAGGCGGACGGTGGGCGGGCAGGCGTCGTCGAGGCTGCGAAATGGATATTTTTCCTCCTCAATGCCCGCCACCGCATCAAGGAGCCCACCGATTAGGGCCAGGTGGTGACCGTGCACGCGACGATGGGCCACTATGGTATGATCTGCACTTTTGTGGCAGAGGCTGTGGAGGTGGTCGCAACGGGCGTCAAGGCCAGCGACCCCGACGTTGACCGCTTCAAGCGGGACGTGGTGGAGAGTGTCAGCCTGGACAAGTACCTGCAGAAGAACAGAGCCGAGCAAAATGGCCTGGTCATCGTGGACGGTGCCGACCCGAACCGCGCCAAGTTCGCGGAAGCCTACATGCCGGATCCAGAGACGGACGAGGGCAGTGCCGCGGGCGACCTGGTGCAGCCCGGGGACGCCGCCGCGTGAGCGGGCCACGCGTCTGCACATCTGGAGGTGGCCCGTGGATCGCGTCAGGTGTGGAGAGCTGGGCGATTTGTCCACTGCAGGCGTGCTGATGTGGGGTCCCCCGCGACTGGCGTCATCATTGCAGTAGTATTGATAGATGTGAGCAGTTGTGATAGATGGGAGCAGTAGTGACATATGTGAGCAGTAGTGACAGATGTGAGCAGTAGTGACAGATGCAAGCAATCGTCGAACGTAGAGCGCGATAGCCAGCACATGGCACCAACAGAGTGCGCAGGTGCAAGAAGAAGCAAAAGAGCGGCGCCCGACGGGCAGCTACGGGGCTGATCAGCAGCGGGGAAGCCAGGGCGCGGACCAAGCAGCAGAGTAGCGGGGGGGCGCCGATGCAGGCGCCGTGTCGGGCGGGTCATAGGGCCTGCACAACTGACAAACAAGAAGGGCACACTTGGATCTAGACACGCTTCTTCATGACAGTGCACACGTACATTTATCTGGCCTTTCAATGACATTCGGCACATCCTATGCACTAGAGCACAGAGACGCCTACAAGCCCCCCCCTACCTCCCCCTACGCGTCCACGAGGAGCAGAAGTGCCAGGCAGCGGATGCTGTGGTTTTTTCTTCGCCCCCCCGTCTGTCTGCATCGGGTTTTGGGAGCCTGGTCAGGTCACTCAAATTGCGTCACCATCCATCCTACCTCTTTCTCCGCCGTGTCCGCGCAGGTACGTGCACGTTTGTCAGAACAAGTGAATAACAGCGGGCTCTCTTACTGTTCGTACTGCCCAGAGTCTGAGGGACCCTCGATGAGCTATGGTACGTGATTTGCTACCCACTTCTGACGTCGGACTTTTTCGCTAGCTGCTGTCGCACTTTCGCTTCCGTGTGTCCTGGGTTGCGTCCGTGTTGTGTCCGGCTTTCCGCAGTGATGCCGCATCCTCCTTCGTGCAAACGCTAGTCCCAAAGCTCAATCACGCTTTCGTATGCGGTGAGTGCCACCAAGCCCGCCTGCGCGATAACGCAGCTGCACAGCGGTGGTTAGCTTTGCGCGACGATGGACTGATGAGCAACTAGGAGCAAGTCCGGTTTGTCAATGCCATGCCTTGTCGTAGGTGCATAGTCTCGAGCTTCAAGGACCCTAATAGGGTCTCCCCTGGCTTCTGCCACCTTCGCTATTTCCGCTTCCGCCCAACTACAACCCCGAGACGGGCCTCATATACATTCCCCAACCATGGGGATGTGTCCACCGACCAGCTTCCTTCGGCTCGAACAGGTCCAAGGGTTTCGCGTTTCCGGTGGCCCAACGCGGAAGAAGCTGATGAGGCCTCGCCTCCAGCTTGTGGTCGCGAGATGGTGTGCCCTACGCACAAGACGCTCGCGGAGCAGCGGAGCCGCGTGTCGCTACCAAATACTTGAATGACGTCAAGCGCGACCGCTCAGGCCCCCGCGCCAGTAGCTTTGGTTCAACCTCATTAGGGTACGACCTCGAGCTCGGCGAGCAGTCCATCATCGATCACGCAACAGCCCGCTGAACAGCGCGCAGGCGATGCGGAAAATGTGTCGTATTGAGCAGTGTGCACGGCCGCGCCGTACGCGCCCATCGCAGATGGGTCTGGCGTGGCACCAGCAGCGGCATTCGGAGGCCTCACCTGCCTTGGGAGTAGCACGAGACAAGCGGTGGATGCCTGCTGGTCCGGTGTGATTTTGCAAGTGCCGCTGTCATTGGGGCTCATGCCACGCTGGCCGAGCACGAACAGCAATCTGTCGGGACCATCGGAACTCTGTATCTGGCAGTTGAAAAGCACATAGCATGGCGAGCTAGGTCCGGAAAAGGACGTAGTTTGCTTTTCACATGGGAGACTGTTGCGCGTAAAGCTGCCGGAAGACGAAGGCAAGCCCGCCAGCGGACACTCCAGGGGTACTCGGTCATCCCAACGTTGCTTCGCGATGACGTTGCAGGCATAGAAGCGATCCCGAAAGGTGCCTCCCAACGGGATAAGAGCATGTCCACCACTGGAGCCAACCGTTCTACCTGATCGCAACGTGTGCGCAGCGTGTGGCGCTGTCACTGGCTCTTCAGCGCGGAGCCGAAACTAAGCAGCTCACGTCTCAAGCTTTGGCTCGCGTCGACGTCTCAGGCCCTGGGCGTCTTTTGTGGCACGCCAGTATTCCCACAGACGGACTACAGAGAATCTCGCTGACGGCCGGATCATCATGGGATTGTCTGCAAGCCATGGGTCACGCTTTTCATTGGCTTTCGTGGTCTGACCATGGAAACAAGGGTTGATCAAACGACTCGGGGCGTCTCCTAAGAGCATTTCGAGTAATGGAGCCAACCGTCCAACCCAACGGCGACGTATGCGCAACGTATGGCGCTGTCACTGGCTCTTCTAAGGCAGAGCCAAAACTAGGCAGATCACGTCTCAAACATGGGCTCGCCTCGACGTCTCTGGCGGTGGGCCTCTTT
>ENA-ORXT01005359-ORXT01005359.1-marine-metagenome-genome-assembly--contig:-NODE-5359-length-12632-cov-7.354042_pt1 | contig 12632 bp, 13 predicted proteins | sample MGYA00237868_ERZ511482 | MGnify/ENA metagenome assembly ERZ511482 | reverse complement strand
TGTGGCTCCTCCTCGCGGCCCTGCTCCTCATCCCCGCGGCCATTGTCGCCGCCGCCGCCGGCGCGTCGCGCTCCCTCGCCGCCGCCCGCCGGCGCCGCCTCTTGCGCCACAAGCTCCGCTCCTCCCGCGAGGCCATCCTCGACTTTCCCCTCCCGCTCGCCGACTCGGCGCCGATCGCGGACCTCGGCGCCCGCCCGACGGCGGCCGCCATTGCGGCCGGCCGCCTCACCGCCACCGCCGCCGTCGCTGCCGCCATTGTCCGCGCGCGGTGGGCGGGGGACGCTGCCAACGCGGTGACGGACGAGTGTTTCCTCGACGCCCTCCTCCGCGCGCGGGGCCTCGACGCGGTTGCCGCCGCGACGGGGCGGCCGGTCGGCCCCCTCCACGGCGTCCCCATCACCGTTGGCGACGCGGTGGCCGTCAAGGCACTCCCCCTGCGGCGCCTCGGCGGGTGGAAGTCCCTCGACCTCTTCCGCCGCGAAGCCGAGGTGCTCGCGAGCGTCGCCCACCCCGCCATCCCCGCCTACATTGACGCCTGGGCGGACGAGCCCCCCGCCGGGGACCTCACCTACTGCCTCGTGCAAAGCCGCGCGCCGGGCGTGTCGCTGCAAGCGCTCCTCGGGCGGGCGGGCCGCCTCGGCGCCCCCGAAGTCGTGGCGCTGCTGCGGCAGCTCCTCGGCGTGGCCGACTACCTCGGCGGCCTCGCGCCGCCGGTCGTGCACCGGGACGTCAAGCCGGAAAATGTGGTGGTGGCGCTCGGCGCGCCGGCCGCCGCCGGCAGCGCCGGCGCCACGGGGCTGTCGGCCGTCCTTGTCGACTGGGGGTCCGTCACCGCCGGGTGGTCGGCGACCGACGGCGACGGCGGTGGCGGGGGCGGTGGCGGGGGCGTGGGGGGGGCCCCGACCATGGTCGGCACCTTTGGCTACATGGCGCCCGAGCAGCTGCGCGGCGCCGTCGACGGCCGGTCCGACCTGTACGCCATTGGCGCGACGGTGCTCGCGGCGCTCGTCGGCGCCGACCCGTCGACGCTCCCGTCGAAACGGCTGCGCGTGGATGTCGACGCGGCCGTGCCGCCGTCGCCGTCGGCCGCGCGGCGCGCGCTCGTGGCCGTCGTGCAGCGGCTGGTGGAGCCGGCGCCAGAGGACCGCTACCCGACCGCCGCCGCCGCGTTGGCGGCGCTCGACGGAGCGCTCGCCGCCCCGCCGCCGGCACCGCCGCCGCTCGTGCGCGCGGGGGCGGCCGCCACCGGCGTGGCGCCCGCCGCCGCCGTGCCCCGGCGGCCGCCCGACACGTCGGTGGTCGTGGAGCGCGACGCAGGTTCGCTGACGCTCGTCATCCCCGCGTCCGTGTCGGGCGCGCTCGTCTCCACCGCATCCTTTACGGCGGTGTGGGGGGTGGCCATTGGCGCCTTTACCGCGTCGGCGGTGGCGGCCGCCGCGCCGGTGGCCGCCCTCTTTAGCGTCCCGTTTTGGGTGGCGGGGGGGGATATGGCGCGCAAGACGGCGGCGCTGCTGCCGGCCAAAACGACACTCACCCTCCGCCGCGGCGGCGACGATGGCGGCGAGGGGGGGGGGACGCCCCCGGCTTTGTATTGGTGGAGGAGGGGGTCGGCCGCGCTGGCGCTGCCGGCGCCGTGCGCGGGCCCCTCGACGGGCTTGTGGTGGAGGTGGAGGCGGTGTCGGGAGCGGCGCCGCCGCCGCTGCCGGCGGCACCCTCCCCGCCCGTGGTGGGGAGCGCGGCGGACTGGCGGGACCGCGACGGCGGCGACGGGTGGGGCGAGTCGGATGCCCGCGACGCGGGCGCAACGCCGGCGGCGGGCGGCGGGGAGCTGGTGCTCGTCGAGGCCGACGGCACAACGCACGTGTTTGGGGCGGCGCTCTCCGAGCGGGAAAAGGCCTACGTCGCGGCGACCGTGGAGTCCTTCCTGGCAGAGGGCAGGTGACCGGCAACGTGTCTGGGCGGGGCGGCAGTCATCAACACCACAAGAGCGGGGCAGAGCTTTTGCAGCGCGTTTGAAGAAAGACACAGATGCGACGCTCACAAACAAAAACAATACATCAGGGACAGGCGACAGGGCCTGCTCACACCGCCCCACTCTCGCACACAGCCATCTTGCCGGTCCCGCAACAGACCACCCCGCCCAGCCGCCGACGGCAAGGGCGCCACTGCCGTTGCATGGCATGCCTGCACCCACACGACGCCCCAACGAAGCGGCGCCGCGGCAGGCCACACACGGCAGCGACGACAGACACACCGCCGGTGGTGCAACGTAGCCTTCCGCATCGTCCAACGGCGGGGACCGCCCCCCAACACCCCGCCGCGTGCCCCCCGGCCGGAGCGCCGCGCGCCACGGGAGGCCACCAGAGGCGCAACGTGCTCGCCTGCATCGGGGTTGTGCCTGGGGCCGCCGGATGCGGGACCCCGCACCTCCCGGAAGGCCTCAGGTCGGGCGAGCGGCGCGGTGACGGTGCGGGGGGGGGCGGGGGCACGACTCATGGCGACGGCGGTGGCAACCTTCGGCCACCGGGGGATCCACTGGCCGACGCGACGGCGGCAGCGCCGCCCGACGCGGGGACGCACCGACACCAGTCGGCCACAGGAGAAGGAAGGAGAGGGCAGAAGAAGATACCGGGTGTCGGGGGTCCGAAAAAGACCACGCCACCTGGAAAAGAGACAGCAGGCGAAAAATAACAGGACAACCACGACACGACCGACACTGGCCCGCGACCATGGCGGCTCTCACCCCCACCGCCGCCGCTCTTCCCCCCCGACGCCTCCGCCACGCCAGCCAACGGCGCGACACGCGCCACGACCTAGCCGCTCAACCGCGCATGGCGCTCCACCACCCCCCGCACTGCACTCTCCCACCGCTCGCACCGGATGGGCATGTCGAGGACGTAAAAGGGGTTCTTCATCACCACATCCGAGTAGACTCGGTACACCTCGGCAAGCAGCGCACCGAGGCGCTCCGTGGCCACGTCGGCAGTGACAAAGAATTGAACGCCCGTGGGGGACGTCAACGCCGCCAGGGAGAGGGAGGGCGTCTCGAGGGCGCGGATGCCCCCGGTGGGGGCGGTGATGCTCTTGGGCAAGGGGGATGGCGACAGCTCCTGAACGAGCAGCTGCATGCTGCGGGGGAGGATGAGCAGACAACGCCACGAAGACGTACCCAGGAACGAGGGATAGAAGAGTGGTTGGAATGCAACGCAGACACGCAAGGACAGTCAGAGCATGCCAAGCAGTACCAGCCCGTCGTGCAGTGCGAAAAAGCAGCCGCAAAGGGACCGCATACCAAGCCAATCCCAAGGTAAGGGCACATAGGACGTCAGCAGCTGTACGCCAGCACAATCATCTGCAACGAGACTCGACAAACAGTGCGAGTACGTTGGGTGCAGGCCAAGTGGACGCGAGCAACAAGTGCCTAGCACACGGCAACGCCCAAGTCTATCCCCTCAACCCATCCTCTCCTATCCTCCACTCCCACACGACACGTACCCATGAAAAGTGGACGCCAAGTGCAGATAGTCGTTGGGCGTCAGCCGTGGAGCAGTCTCCCCGTACGTGCGTTGAAACATGAGTCCCCCCGCCTTGTTCACCACAAACAGCGATTGGACAGCCATGGCGCCCAGAGTCAGGGGACAAATTCGGCCTGCAGCGGCGGGCTGTGGGTGGGGGGGCAGACCATCCCGTGTCGAACGGCGGCGGCGCTGGGCGGGTGGCGCGGTGAGGCGGGAAGAAGGACGGGACGCCCCCAATGCCGCGACAATGGCCCCCTCCCCACGTGTTGGGGCCGCGAAAACGTGTTTGAACAAGACCCAGAAAAGCATTGAATAAAGCCTCGAATGGGCCACAAAGCGGCCGCAGGTGGTCGGAACAAACGGCAAACTTTGAGTAGCCCCCATATATTCCTAATATTGATTTCCATAAAACTTCATCCCGATCATTTTCAGGATATATGTAGCAATTTTAGAGAGTTCCAAATATTGATGAACAGTTCCGGTGCGAAAAGGTCCATCCAAGATATCGGAGAAGACAAGTGCAGACTTGATTTGACAGCAGGCAAAGTTCTTTTTCAGTATGCATGTAGTTCCTAATTTTATAAACTCGTCGGCAGGGTGTGTGTGGCGATTCTCATCCAGCGGGGCAAGCTTCACGTATTCGACCAGCACGGACGGACAGACGGTGGGCCCGCTGCAGCCGTTGCTGTCACCCGGCTGTGCTGCTCGCTTCCTCAACTTATCCGTCTGAGCCCACTTCTTAAAAACTGGCCTCTGATGAAGACTTATTGTCATCCCCACCGGAAAAGAAAAAAATGACTCGCCTTAGGAGAGTCTCGTGGCGTCGGGGTCTTATCCGTTTCCGCTGGAGCGCTTTCGCTCTCCTAATGGAAAATGGACGCAAGAAAATTGTCTGTACCAGTTCTTGACAGAATGTGTTCTTATACAAGAACGGGTCGCAATAGCGCATTACAGCAATTAAGCTAATTCACGAACTTGGTGTTTGGCCATCTGGGAGCCCCGACTTCCATACTGGTATCGCCTTCCACCACACGAAGGTGCTTGTGGACAGCGCAAGAAGCATGTGCAGCACAGGACGCTTCGCAGAGGAGGGGCACATGAGTTGCTGGAGTACCACTGGTAAGCGCGGTACCAACATCGTCCGCATCGAGCCAGTTCCGCATAAAGTAAGAGCGCCACGTATGTCGTCGTGTACGCCTGAGATTGGGTGTCGAGCTACGGCGAGCTCTGTACGAAAGGGTTCCACAAATGTTCTGACAGACCTAATGTATTTGATGAAAAACGGGGCTACTGTATCAGTTTGTTTGCGGAATGTGAAGGCGACGTTGGTGGTTGCAACTTTCCAAACTCACGGAACCTTGCATCTGGCATTACAGTGTGTATCCGTTTATGTGATGGGTGCGTCCAAAAAGTAGCCTACGGAGCGGACCGGTTTGTTGGGGCCCATGTGAGTTCGTCGGGCCAGAAGTCGCTCGGATAATTCTGATAATTTTGTGCATAAATCTATTGCCTTCGATTGGGCCGGCCGTCGTTGCGCCCAGCAACCTTTCACAGGACCCCGACCTGCATTGACAGACACACCCGCACCAGACTGTGACAGACGGGCACAGGCGTGTACCCGACTGAAACACACGATATCTCGCACTCCCCTGGGTTCCGCCACGGACACGAAGAGGCCTCACTCGTCACTCTCACCCGCCAAAACCATGTCAACTGTCTCGTCCACTGCCGCCGCATCATCCTCCGCCCTCAACCACCGCCGGAGTGCGGACGCGCGGGCACTCTCAGTGAGCCCGTCAAACTTTGCGGCCATGGAGGTGTTGGCCATGAGTGCCACCAACTCGGAGACGTCCTGGTGGAAGTTCTCCGCCACCAGCTTCACCCCGTGGACCTGCCGGCGCACCTCGGCGGCGGCCTCGGTTGGCAGCACGTCGGCCTTGAGCCAGCAGTTGGCCAACTGCTCCGCCGAAATCTTATCCCACGCCTCCACGATAATCTTGGCCGCGTCCAACAGGTGCGCCTGGCCGCCCTCGTCCAGGCCGCCACCTCGTGGCACGCGCGGATGCGACCGCCCCGTCGTTATTAACTGGTCTAAATTTTCCACGACCCGCTGCAGCAGCCGCGTTTTGTACCGCCGCTTCAGGGCCGCGATGAAACCCGCGTCCAGGGGCTGGTACACGGCGGTGATGTTGGGCGGCAGCTCAATCACTGTCACTTGTGGGTCCGACACGCGGGAATGGGACTTGAAATTGTCCAAGATGAGGTCGACTTGGCTGCCCGTCCGCGTCCGCAGCTCGGGGACGAACACCTCTGATAACCACCGCGCAAAAATGTTGCTGTCCGTCCACGCTGACGCCTGCGAAAAATAGGGGAGGGGTGGCTCGTTGCCGTCGCCGGCGAAGCATATCGGCTGCATGGACTTGCCAATCATAGTAATCGGCAGCTTGTGCTTCCCGGTCGCATTACAGCACAGCGTCAAGGTCACGCGATCTTTGCTCTTCATGGATTTGGAGCCCCGGGCGGTCCGCCGGTCGTCGGCTGGGACGTAGGAGCGGGAGGGTAGACCACGAAGTAGAAGCCTCGTCTCGTCGACATTGTAAATCAGATCTGGATCAACACCAGCAAGCTGCCGCCGAATCTCATCCATGCGTGCCACCGCCTCCGCTATATTGGCGGAAGCGCCGCACCCGTGCAGGGCCACAATGACAATCCCGTGCCGGCGAGCCCAATTCTGCAAGAAGCCATTGGATGCTGTGAAGTTGGTAATCTCGAGAGCAGTCGCAATCTGTAGCGCCTTGCACCGCAGGATGGCCAGGGACATCGGCACCCGCTTGCGCCCGCGAGCCCGAACCGCGTGGAACCAGGAAAGTATGCAGGCATCAATTTCGGGATAGGAGGTTGTTCTGGATGTAGGTGACTGCACCGACGCCGCCTCGGCCAGCCGCGCCAGCACGACCGCTCGCCGTCTGGACGCATTCTTGACGGCGGTCTCGGAGTACCGCCCCCCCAGCTGCTGCACGATCCACCGCCACGACTTGCCGCCGTCCTTCCATGCGATAATCTGCAGCTTGGTGCCCAGGCGCATCGGCGTGCGCTCCTTGCGGACGCCACCCACACGCCGAGAGGGTGCAGGCGCCGCTGGCGGGGCCGCCACGATAGCGTTGGCCGTCACAGCGGCTGCCCAAACCGCCGCCCGCAGACCCTGCCCCAGCTGAGGGGCGAGCACTGGGTTGGACCGCACAAGGCTTGCCTCGGCGGCGGCCGTGGCAGCATCAACCGCCGTGGCAATTGCCGTAGGTTATTGTACCTAGAGGGGCGTCTGGAGAGGGGTGGGGAGAGGGGCGTGCACGGGTACAGTGAGGGCGACAGACAGATACGCCCAAACAACCCAAATGACAGGGTTTATTACCACGCAACCAGGTCCTGCACGACAAGGGTAGGGCTCGAGATCCTCACGAGACCACCACCACCGAAGGCGGCGATCGAGAAACCGCGAGCGCGGGAGTGGGAGCTTGAAAGGTGGGTGTGGCGACGACGGTCGCGGGGGCCGTCGCGGTGGACAGCCTTGCATCAAAAAAGGCAGATCCTCGAAGTATCGCATTCAACTCCCTAACTCCCGTGTGAAATACCCTTCTGTAATATTGATGGAGCTTGCGGTCTTCTCTGTGGAGCGTTCTCGTGCTTGGCCCGGCTTGATTTTGTGATGGGGGGTCATATAATCACGCTAGATATAAACGGATACAGACTGTACCGTGAGAGGAGCGCTGCGTGTCCCCCGTCAATCGTCGTCATTTGAGCGGCCAATCGTCCTTCGATCGTCCTTAACTGGATGACACGGAAGGGGTTCACACGTCTATTCCAGAGTGAATGTGCGGTCGTTCAGGCGATCGGCCGTCATGAGAGAGACACGTTTTGGGTCACCACGTGCCTCTGAGAGCTCCAAGCGCCGTCACCTGATCAGAGTTCTGTTTCCTTCGGGTCGACTGGTCTCCGAAGGCGACGGCGACACCTACGTTGTGGGGCCAGCCGTGGCGCGATGGACGAGCCAGAGAACGTCACTCGAGCATCCACTGAGGGCAGGGCACGTGCTCCGCAGTTGACGATGATGGCAACGCCACGCAAAGTCTGTTTGAGCGCCCAGAAAACTAGTCCAGGATGGCCACTTCTATGCCGCATGACCAGTGGCCGGTGGCGTCGGGTGCGGTGGCGGTGGCGCACCCGCGGCCGCCGACGTGCGGCGGCGCTGTGCAACGGTGGCGCGACGGTTATCGGCGGTAGTGTCGTCTTCGATGGCGGCCGTCGGCGCCGTCGTCAGTGCGACTTCACATTGTCAGTTGGGAGGGGGCGGGTCGGGTGATGTCGCACTCTACCAACGGCTGTAGATAGCGACCTACGCCACCCTTCTGGGCGACGTATGTCGCATAGTACTCGCAACGGCGGCCTGTAGGTAGCACCACTGGCAACACATTTACTATTTGTATAAAGAGTATCACTATTCTCTGGTGCACTGCTGCTTATGAGTTTTTCACAAGCTCTGCACGCCGTAGTCCGGCGACTATAGCCTTCTCCCACTCGGTCCCATGACCTGTCTGTCAAGTCTTTGTGTCCGTGGGGGGGAGGAAGGGGCTCACCACAGAACGCGCACCACGTTGAGAGTGAAGCGTAAAGACAACGGGAGCTGGTTCTCTTTCTCTGCCTCTCCCTCCCCCGCACCCCCCCGGCTTACCTCATGCCGCTATGCTTTCTCGACTCCTGGCCGCCTGCCCGCTCGCCTCACCCTATCTCAGCGGGGCCATCTGCTCGGGCGCGCGCCCCCGTCGCATGGCTCTGTCCAAAGAACTCACCGCGCACCGCGCGTATCGCGCGGCATGCTCATCCGTCGGGGTGTCCCTAGCAGGTGCTGCTTGCGTCTAACTCAAGTGCGCTTGAAGTCCGCCACACGTCGCACGGCCGTCCTGCCCGCCTTGCATTCCGCAGGCCGGCCCATCGGCAATCCCGCCGGCCGGCGTTGCGGGACTGTCCAACCCTGTCTACGCTACAGAGGCATGGGGAACGGCCGGCGGATCGACGGGCAGACACAGTTGGCAGTCCCCCGAGTAGGCCACTGCAACATGAGGGATAACAACCATGCCAAAAGAGAAAAACATCGACTAGAAGGGGAAAAAAACTTTGCCTCACAGCTCTGCGTGGTCATCGACACCCCCAAAAAGCTCGCTCTCTGCCCCAGTAAAGCGCAGAGAGGCATGCTGCAAAGAGGGCACGTCCGCCTGGAACCTCCGCACGCTCGTCCTTGTCATCACCCACCCCGTCTCTCATGGCCTTCCTGCCAAGCCGTGGCCGGAGAAAATCTACCATGCAAGATAGGCCCCACGACAGTAGCACGAGGGGGTGGGCGCCACATTGATAGGGGGGCGGCCGTTGGTAGGCGGCGGTGGATGGGCGGAGGTGCGCGGCCAGACGAGTCGCGTGGCCGGAGAAAATCAACCGCGAAGATGATGGGCCCCACATCAGCGGCATGCGAGGGTGGGCGCAACGTCGGTTGGCGGGCGGCGGTGGGTGAGAGGCGGTGTGCGGCGGGACGCATCGCGCGCCCGTGCTCGGCCAGGGGTACTTAAACAGCACCCTGGAGCTGCTGCGGACAGACTTGGTGACGGCTTCCCCCCCCACCATCGTGGACGCTGATGGGAGCGCAGCCAACACCGCGCCTCCGTCCCCCCAATCGGGCACGCTGATGGGGGTGCAGCCGTCACCGGCCCCTCGCTTTCGTTGGCTGGTCCGCCAGCAGTGCAGGGCTCCGCATCGCACGCCCACTAGACGCGTGGCGTTGCGCGGTTCCGCCAAAAGCTTGTGCGCGGCCACCATCCAGCACCACCGGTCGCCACAGCGCCGTGACGCAGTGGAAGTCAATTCAGGTCCACAGCGCATGCCTCCCGATTGGTGCCCCACGACTCTTTTTCGGCCTCGCGCGACGCGGTGTCATGGCGCTTGACCAAATCCGGCAGTGCGATCGAACGATGCCACACGTGGCGACAATCGCGGTCGTCCTTGGGCTTCGTTCGGCGTCGTTTCGTCCATGACAGCACTCAGATTCATGTCGAACTTCTCGACACAGTCGCGAACGGGCGCTCGGGATCCGCATACAGTGCATTCTCGTTATAACGTCCACGGATACAAGAGACTTACGCGAAACAAAACCGAAGTTGGCGTAGATCATATGCGCGCTGGGTAACGAATTGAGGCGCCAGATACTGTTCAACAGCCATGGCTTCTGGAGCGGACCGCGTCTGGCAGTTCCAAATTTGGTGGTGCGGGGCCTGGTGGTGTGGGACAGTTCGGCTCCATATCAGACAATGTGATGACGGAGTGAGCCGACAGGTAACGGTCTCAGGATTCTGACTGAGAAAAGACGCTGGGGCAGTGGGGGACGTTGCCAAATAATTAATTGTGATCGTGACAACGCCCTTCACAGTCCAATCGCACGCGACAAGACTGAAAGGAAGCTTCGAAAGCCGAGCCGCCGCAGCATTGTTCGATGGCTTCAAATCTCTTCAGCGATTCGGATACAAGCGACTTTAAACTTCAATCTGGCAGATTTATATGATTCCAGGCACATGCGTGCAATACCCTGGCCTTCAGGGCGGTGGCGCGCTCAGCGACGCATTGATACAGGACACGCCGGCCGGCTTCATAGCCTCGAGCGCGCACGGGGGCGCGTACAGTCACGTTTCCGTAGCGGGGGGCGCGTGGGGCGGGGAGAGGGGTGGCGCCGCCGCCACCGCAGCGGCGGCGGCCCGCTGGCGTCGCGAGACACCCACAGGAGGGGCCGGTACTCCGCCGTGCAGCGCACCTGCGCAAGGCGGACGGGGCGGTCGGCACGACGCACGGGCGGGCTCGTGGGTTCGACCGCGCGCGACGAGGCGCCTCTAACCACGCCGCTCGATGGCGTCAGAAACCGCTGACGAGCCGCCGCAACAAAATCCGGCGCGCAGGCACTATCGCCCGCGGGTCATCGTGGGCGCGTCCAACCCCGGATGTTGCTGCGCGCGGTTTCTGGGAGCAACTCGGGGCGATGGGGGGGGTCAGGGGGGCAGGGGCCGTCCGGACCCTGTGACCCCGGTTGCAGGATTGTCCTTCTCAGGCATGTAACTCCATTCGCTTGTAGCATCATCGCGACCTTTCCCACACTGACACGCCCTCAGATCCCTGAGGACACGAATGCAGACTGCCTCCTCTGAAACGAAGAGCAAGTCCCTGGATCTAAGTATATGTGTGCCTCACTACACTTTGAGAGTACCCTGTCCTAGAGGCCAGGGAAATCAGGGTGGACGTTATAACGAGAAGGCACTGTAGTGTCTATTCTACCATTCTGATCAATTGATCCCCAGATGATCAAATAATCCTACTTTTCATCGCCGTGCACTGAGGAAACCGCTGGCCGGATAGCAATTTTGCCTTCAGAAATGAGCTCAGCGGTGACGGTTTAGTCGTGGGCCAGCATATGGAGCTTCAACTCAGGGTCAAAAGTTTGTAAGTGCGTGATTTTGGCAAACTTTTTTGCGCCCAGGAGGAGTACCACAGCGTGGGAAAGAGGCCGCTGCCTGGGCGTGGAAAGTCGCGTCGCCTGCGCCCAGGTATGTCGAAGCACACAAGAAGACGTCAGGAAGACCGTAGCACGTCAATGTGAGACTCACTCTGACATCTTTCCGGTTTTTTCTTGTGGGACAGTCCCCCTTTTGAGGCAGTGAGCGCTCGGGCACACAGGGGTGTCAAAGGTTGCAAAAGAAAGCACAAAAACGACGACTTGGTGGCCTTATTGATGGTGGAAAGGCGTATGAAGATATTAGGGGCAAAAAAAGGAAGGGGAAGGGGGGGCGAGGCTGGACAAAGGTCAACTCGTAACATCCCCCACCACCTGTTCTTGGCCCAGTCGCAGTACCTGCTGGGTGAAACTCCGGCAGCCCCCAGTGCGAAAAGAGCCTTATTAGGAAATGTACATGGACTCCCTTGATCCTCCCGGTCATTCTCTGACGTGAAGAGCGGCAGTAAAGGACCACGGTGGTGTCAACAGGGAGCCTATTTCCAGGCAGTGCAAGAAGAAATCGCCGCTAGCTGGCTTTCTGGGGGGGGGGGGAGGCGAGGACCGACGTTGGTCCTACAAGAATAGGCTTTCCTTGTTCACTTCTTTCGCGGTCTTTCTTTAGCAACCATGCGAGGGGCGTTGTCCCCTCGCAGAGCTTGCGCCTACGTTCCCATTCCGCCTGGTCTGGAGGGGAAGCGCCACAGCCCGAGTTTGTATGCACCAAATCAATCGGTTTCATATGAAGAAACGCTGAGATCGGCGATTTCCACATGCGATCAGTTCCAGGCACGTGCGTGCAATACCCTGGCCTTCCGGGCGGTGGCGTGCATGGCGACGCATCGACACCAGGCACGCCGGCCGACTCCAGAGCCGCTAGCGCGCACGGGGGCACGTACAGCCATGTTGCCGACGCGGGGGAAACGTAAGGTGGGGAAAAAAAGGGTGCCGCCGCCGGCACCGTAGCGGCAGCGGCTCGCCGGCGTCGCGCGACGCCGACGGGACAGGCCTTCACTCCGCCGCGCAGCGCACCTCTAACCGCGCCGGTAGATGGTAGGCCGACGGGCCGCCGCAACAGAAGCCGGCGCTCAGGCAAGATCACCCACGGGTCATCGCGGGGGCGTTCAACCCCCGTAGTCGTTGCGCGCGGTCGCTGCGCCCAACTTGGGGCGGTGGGGGGTGATAAGGGGGCAGGCGCAGTCCAGGCCTCACGCCTAGTCAAGGTGGCTCTCTTGGATTTGCAAAGCAAGACGCCATTGCGGAAGTAGCCTGAAAGCGCCGCGATTCTGGTGTGGCCTCCAGTGGCTCTGATCGACACTCTCTTGTCGGAGCGCCGATTTTGCAGCCCGTCTTCCTTGCCGCCACGTCCGCTCGTCGCCGGATCATCCCGCACTGTGCTCTTGATCGCTGTGCCGCCATCCTGCCGCCTGTCCTTTCGCCCCTTATGTTTCCAAGCACCTGGAGGGCCGGCCCTGGACGTCAACAACTATATTGTAAAGGAGGGTCTGCATACAACCATGATGTGCGGTCTGCAGGAC
>ENA-ORXT01005358-ORXT01005358.1-marine-metagenome-genome-assembly--contig:-NODE-5358-length-12633-cov-2.964001_pt1 | contig 12633 bp, 11 predicted proteins | sample MGYA00237868_ERZ511482 | MGnify/ENA metagenome assembly ERZ511482 | reverse complement strand
TTAAGTGTAAGAATTTTAGCCAATATTAAACAATTAATAAAACGAACCTCTACCTTTAACTCCATATGAAAATCCATGACTTCCTACTCATTTTTCTACTGCTTCCTGCAATCCAGATATTTTCCCAATCGCCTACATATGGACTCAAAGATGAAGTTCGTTTTTCGGAACACAAGTTTCTACCTTTTTACAATCTGAAAAAAAGTGGCAATACAGCGATCTTTCAAGGCAACAAAGAGAAGGAAAATTACTTTGAAGGTTGGTATTTTCGCCTCACTCTACCAGAAATAAAGCAAACTTTTGCCTTTATGTATTCTATCCAAGATCCTGGGGGAAAAGAGACTAATAGCGGTGGCGCAGTACAAATATTAGGTATAGATGAAACCTATCTCTGTCGAACTTTAAACAATGTAGATAGGTTTTTTGCTGCTAAAGATAACCTTAGCTTTGGACATTGGGGAAAAACTAATCTAACTAGCAAACCACAGCTTTTATCTGCTACTGAATTTACTCGCCATGTTACCGAAGGATACCAAGCTACAGCGCATCTCAATCAAGGAAGCATTTACGATCCTGTTAGAAATGAATACTGTCGCTGGGAATATCAGATCGAGCCTGTTTATGGCTGGGGCAACTCGCAACAGCCTCAACAGTCAACCGCAGGATTACTATCTTATTTACCTATATTTGAACCAGGATGGCAAGTAACTCTTGCTCATGGCTTGGCCACGGGATGGATCGAATGGCGCGGAAAACGCTATGAATTTAACAACGCACCAGCCTATAGTGAAAAAAATTGGGGTGGATCTTTTCCGCAAAAGTGGTTTTGGCTAAACTGCAACAGCTTTGAGAATTGTACAGATTTAGCTATGACTACGGGGGGTGGTATCAGACAGGTATTGTGGTGGCAAGAAGAAGTGGCATTAATAGGCATACATTACCAAGGAAAATTTTATGAATTCGCACCCTGGAATTCTGAAGTTAGCTGGCGCATTGAGCCTTGGGGAAAATGGCAAATGGAAGGGATATCTAACGAGTTTAAAATATCTTTAACAGGTACAGCTGATGCGGTAGGTACTTATGTCCGTACTCCTACCGCCAAGGGATTAGTTTTCAACTGTCGTGATACTACTCAAGGAAAATTGGATTTGGAATTATGCGATCGCAATGGCAATATAATTGTTAAAGCTAATAGTGGTCTAGCTGGTTTGGAAGTCGGTGGTACTCCTTGGCATGAAACTTGGAATGTATAGAATATTATATTGTGTGGGTAAGTGGGTAAAACTCACATAGCATTCATGAGCTAAATGGACGGGTTTCAAGCTAGCAAGGATAAAAGTTCAAATCCCAATTGGCGTTTACTTGTTTTATTTGATAGCCAACCAGAAGCTAATTGAGATAATATCCAGGTTCTAAATTTGTGTTTAATTAAATGGCGTAGAGATACTTTGAGCAGATACAAAACTACAATAGTTACTATTATTTTCAACCAGAAAAAAGTAGGTAGAAAAATCAAGATTACCCAAGAAAAAGCGATCGCATTAATTCCCCATAAAATCCAAAAGATTAATGAAGTTTGTCTTTTGTTTTCTAAAGGCAATTGTCTTAATATTTCTGCGGTTAACCAATGATGAGCCTGAATAACTTTCAATGATAATTGAGGATTTTGCCATAAGTCTTGCTGAATTTCTTGAGATATCTGTCCGTCCAAGTCAATCGTGCTGCGAACAACAGTAGTTGGAACTTGACTGTAATTAGACAAATAATTACTCGAAAAAATTAAAGAAGAGCGATCGCTATAAATATGCTGAGTATTAATAATAGGCGAATTGATCAGGCTGTAGTAGCGTAAATCTGTCAACTGTTCTGGCTTTAAATCTAGATTACCGTATTCTGCTTTTATCTCCTCAATTTTATCAATAATATCTGGATTGAGTTCAAAACAAACCTGGCGAGGAATAGTCGCCTGACGACTAATTCTTTGGGACTCTACTTTAATGCAAGAACTGAGAAAACCATCGCTTTTCATTCTTTATTTAATCAATGAAAAGAGGAACTGAATCATTCCTCTCCACTGATGCTCTCCTGCGGTAGTAGACTGTTCGTGAAGCTGTAGCAAAAGATGGCGATCGCTTCGTTCTAAGATAGCTTGGCAATAACGGTTCACAATTTTGCCATCTAGCTGCAAAGAAGTTTGAGCGTAAGTACTGTTAGTAATGTCGTTTGGTATGGGAGAACTATGCAAAATGCGATCGCGTCTATCTAAAGCAATTTTCTTTTTATGTAGCTGCTGCAGAATATTAGTAAAAGAGCGATCGCTTAATAGCTGATTAACCTCAGACATAGTTGCATGGCGATTGCCAGGAAGAGGCTTAGGTAGCCTTGTAGGGAGAGTTTCCCATTCAAAGTCTTGGCTCACCAAAACAGGTAAATCTTGTCCAATTTGCCTTGCCAGAGTGCGACTGTATAAAGACGAATTGGAATCTACCAGCAGCAAACAATAAGCAAGTTCTAATTGACGACGTAATTGGAGATAATGCGATCGCAAAGATAGATCGATGGACGACTGTTCTAAACTAGACCGAGAAAGATAATATATTGATTGGTACACTTCCCAAGCAATAAACATCTCGTCAACGATCTCTTCAACAATGACGGTACTAATTTCGACAGCAGTAATATTTTCTAGTAAATCGTAATTCATGGAGGAGGGATGAAGAACTAGGCTTTGTCTTTCTGAAAGTATCTACAATCAGGTAAAGTTTGAAACTCTATTAAATTGAAGCTAATGGCTAATGGCTAATAGCTAAGAAAAAGCCCCTCTATTCTGCTGGTGGAGTTGAAGAATCCCAGCTTTTCCAACTTTGGGTATCCTTAATATTCAGAGATTTGAGATTAAAAACTTCGGGTTTAACCTCTGGTTCATCTTCTAGCCATTCTCCCCAATCTCCTTGTTCTCCTGGAGGATTGGTATCTTCTTCTGCTTCGGGAGAATCATCATCAATATCAGCCAGGGATAACAAATCATCCACTACCCCTTCTTCTTCTTCAAAAGATGGTAATTGAGGTTCAGGGCTGTCTGTTTCCCCACCTAGCTTAGTCATCTCAGGCTGATTAACTATTTTTCCTGCTTCTAGTGCAGAAGAAGGTTTACTGAACAACTGAGTCGGTTCAGGTTTGGCTGGTAGAGGATATCTATCTACATTGGCGGCGATATCAACCCAATTTGAATTTTGAGCAGCTTGCTGTTCTTGAAAACTGGACATTAGCTGGAACATCTTTTGTAAGCTCACTAAATTATGTTGAATAGTTTGATGTCCTTCTTCAACTTGGCGCATGTGGAACTGTTTAATCTCCGAATAGCGATCGCCTGTTAGCTTTTCGCCAATCTCATTTTCGATTTTTCCTTCAATTAAATTAATATTGGTGCGTAAATAGTTATCTGCTTCAGATTTATGACTATTTAATTCCTTTTCTTCTCCTTGGGCCGTGATAATCTTCGTTGTAATGCTTAATTCGGGTGCATTACTCATAGCTACAAGAAACGCTTCGTTAATATTTCCTGTTCTAATTGCCTGTTTAAAATCTTCTCTAGATGTCATATCTTTTTGCCGTTGCTAATTTAAAGTATGAAACAATAATGTTGGCAGCTATTGGCTATTAGCTTGCTCAAGAAATACTTAATAAAAATAAATTTCTCGATCCGATTTAAGATTTTTAAATCTCATCTCTGCCGTACTCAATTTATATGCCAACGTTGTAGTTCCCGATAGGCAAGATTGTCAATCAATTTAAGCTCAATTTCACGATTTAGTAGATTAAAACAGACAGATCAATTCCAGAAACTCGTAGCATCATAGCCGAGCTTTTCAATCATCTGATACAGCACAGGAAGACTTAAACCAATAACATTGCTGTGACAGCCTTCAATTTTCTCGACAAACATACCGCCCTTTCCTTCCAAGGCAAAGCTACCCGCACAATTAAGGGGTTCACCAGTAGCAATATAAGCCTCAATCGTGCGATCGCTTATATCAGCAAAATAAACTTTAGTAATACCGCAGCGAATAACCTGTCTTTGCTGTTCTAGATCGATTAAAGCATGACCAGTATAGATTTTACCCATCCTACCGCGCATTCCTCGCCAACGAGCGATCGCTATTTGCGGAGATTCGGGTTTGCCATAAATGCGATCATTGACCGTCAACACAGAATCGCAACCCAAGACTAAAGCACCCTTAAACTGTGGCGCAACGGTTTCTGCTTTACATCTAGCTAAGGTTTTTACTAATTCTTCTGCATCTTCAAGCCGAACTCGATCTTCATCAAAGTCACTTTTACAAACTGTTGGCTCAATTCCCACCATCCGCAACAGCTTCAACCGCGCAGGGGAAGCCGAAGCCAAAACAAATTTTAAAGATTTATTGTTTACACTCATGCAAAATCAATTTTATAGCGGAGAGAATGACGAATGATGGTCAAACGAAACTTTATCCTTCATCCCTCATCTCTCATCCTTTTAGAAACTATCTTACCGTGAATGACTTGGCTGCAACCTCAAAACTATCCTTGACGTTTTCCCAGCGTCTTTGAGGAGTAGACAAACTAAAGGTAAAAATCTTTCCTCTACTTACGGAGACACTAGCAATATTATGTCTCTCTTCTTGGTCGGGTAAATTTTCTTCATACTCTAGAAGATAATAAGTTTTATCCTTGGCTTGACGAGATTCTGCACGCAAAAATTCTGCTTCTACATTAGAATTCGGAGTTTTATTAATTGCTTTCAACAGACGATATCCTACTTCTGAAGGGGTTCCCAAATCTTCTAAAGTTTTATTATCAGGAACATCGTTAATAATGACGCTAAGGTTTTCTGTTCTTTCAACCAAATCGCGAAATACCACATCTACACTTTTTCTAGCAGATGCTCCCAAAGTAACAGGTATCCAACCATTAGGATACAAGAATTCATATCCTTTACTAGTATTGACATAGCTTTGTAATCCGCTTACACCCGCCGCACAACTTGATGTAGCTACACTTAATATGATTAACAATCCAGCTAGGAACGATTTAAACATTTTTATTTTATTACCTCTATAAACCTATGTTTGTAATGTACGATTATTTTCTACGATTCATTGTCTCATGACCTTGAAACAGACCCAAAGCCAAATAAATACCCCGTGCTGCAGATATAAAAACACGGGGTATTTATTGCCAAATAATTGGAGTTGGAATTAACTAACGCTTGAAGTATAAACTGCAACTGTTATTATGCCGCCCAAAAACGCCAATGCTAAAGCACCAAGAAGCACGTAGTTTTTTTTCTCACTAGAGCTAGGCTCATCTGCCGTGTACATTTTAGGTTCTCTGGCAAAGTTGTTTAAGATACCGCCTTCTTCTTCTGTATATGGCATAAATTTTTATATCCTCTCATTTTTATTTATAAACTTTAATAAATAGTAATCTTATTTATCCGATCGCACAACAAAACTAAGCATTTTCACTTGAGGTTAAGCGATGTTAAATCTATTTTGAACCAATCTGTAGCTTAATTTGAGTGTCGTCCGAAGTGGCAGATATCTCTTGATAAGTAAGGTTGAGAGCGACATTTGACTTGAGCGCAACCGAACCAGCGGCAATCAAACCATTACCATAAGAACTAGAGCCATAGCCTAAATTTACCGTCCACAAATGCTTGTTGGGGGTGATTTTCTCTTGAGACTGCATTTTGCTACCCCAAACCATAAAATCACCTTCATCTTTGGCTGTAGTTTCGTATTTGACAAAAGCAGAACACTTAAAGCCTAAATTGCCCGACTCAACTAAACTAAGAGCGATTTGAGAAGTACTTTTTTGCCGATCGTTACCCTGAGTAAAGTTTAAGCCTCCTATACGTGATTTTAGCTTCCACTGCAAGTTGTTTTCGCTATCTAAGGAAGCCTTAGCAGAAATAGACACATAATCACTATGAACAGCCATCTTAATCCCCGTACGGAGAGAATTTCTTTTAGTATCTCCGTCTGCTGTGAGGGTTAATCCTGAAATAACCTTCCAGTTGGCATCAAATTTGTCTTTTTCTTGGTCGTGATAATAGTTGAGAACAAAATTATCGGCTGGCTCAAAACGTACATGAGAGCGAAAATCTAGTCCAGATACTTTTGCTAGTAAAGAAACAGTAGTTTTAAGGGGAAAGCGATCGCTATTGTAAGTAAGATTAGTAAAACCAATCAAAAAATCTTCATAAACAAAACCCGTACCTACAGTTACATTATCTGCCACTCCATGATGGTAAGAGATCCCGCCACGAAATTGGTCAAACTCTCTAGAAGTATCGGTTTCCTTGGCTAAATTTCTGTTTCCGCCACCAGAAAAAGTCAATGTAGAGTTGCCAGAGGGAAGAGTTGGAGATAAATTCGTGTAGTTCAATTTTGCTAGGTTTAGCTTTTTTGGGGAGCGATCATCATTTCCCCAGCGTTCGACAGTAGTAACACCCCAATATTTACTCTTTTTTTGGCTTGACCAGAATGTATTTTGGAAACCTAAAACTAGATCGGCTTGTTCCTCTTCATAGCTGTAGGGAAGTCGATCTAAGGCTAATCCTTGATTTTCCTTGAGAACCAGACTAAAGCGATCGCGAAAAACAATTTGAGCCTCTTCTTCAATAGTAAAGTCGAAGCTATCAGATTTGTTGACCGTAAAAATGCGATCGACTAAATTTATAATCTGTGGCACTATCGGCAGATTTTCTGACGATAAAAGTTTTGCCGAAAGAATTGGTGCTACGGGTATTTCAAGTTGCCCTGAATTATGGAGTTGAGGTTCAGCGCAGGCTGAATCAGCCCAGCTTAGGCAGCCTAAAATGCTGCCAAAGAGGACGTTTGCTACAATGGCTTTCATTCATGTATGGGGGAGAAGGAACTAAATCTTAAATCGAACTTTCAGATTCTGTAACTATCGAGAAACAATCTTGTAACTTAAATCTTATCGAGTTTTTTACTTTCTTTACTATTCTATTGTCGTTCTTTTCTCTTTGCCAACTGTAAAGAATACATAAAGATTGACCTAGAGCGTGGTGAAGATAGGATGAATTTGAAACTAAACTAAGGGAAAACACTGAAACATCGTCACAGTTGTTTTGGACAGAGTTGGTTATCTTAGAAAAAATCAAACAAATAAAATAAATGAAAATATTAGTAGCTGCCTTGCTATTTAGTTTGGGAATGGTCAACGGTTTAGGCGATCACGTTTTAGCCAAGAGTGCCGATAGCGCGCCTGACGAGCTTACCGAAGCTATCTTTGACATAGAAGACGCTGCCAACGATCGCGATCTTGATGGTGTACTCGATCGCTATAGTGATGATTTTACCAACACCGATGGTTTAACTACTGATTCTTTAGCTCAAGGGTTGGAACAAATGTGGAAAAACTATCCTGAGCTTGAATACACTACGGAAATAGAATCTTGGTCACAAGAAGATGGCTTGTTAGTGGCTCGGACTATCACTACAGTTACAGGAGTTCAGCAAGATAAAGGACGAGTTTCTAACTTAAGCTCTACTATCAAATCGCTTCAATACTTTCAGGATGGAAAGTTAGTAAATCAAGACATTTTGGCAGAACAATCTCGCTTAACTTCGGGGGAAAATCCGCCCCAAGTGGAAATTGTTGCTCCAGAAACAGTAAAGACAGGTAAAAAATATAATTTCGATCTAATTGTTGATGAGCCTTTAGAAGAAAGAGTTTTGTTGGGAGCAATTAAAGAAGAAAAAACCGCGAGTAATCTATATCTTAATCCTACTGCATTAGAATTAGAGCCATTACCAGCAGGAGGAATTTATAAAACTGCCACTGCACCTCTGTTGCCTGATAGCAACTGGGTTTCAGCCATTTTAGTTCGTGGAGATGGCATTACTATGATTACCCATAGAGTTAACATAGAAGAAAAATCAGGAGAGCAAAAGAAATAGCTGTTAATCGTTAGACATTAGCTGTTAGCTTTATTTTTTCGACAACCTGAATAAACTAGGAGCTAATAATTTTGGCAAAAAAATACTGACTTTTTTAGTAAGTACATACGCCAAATAAATTGACAAGAAATTATTAATAACAATAGTTATATCTGGAATAAATTCTGTAAGTCTTTTTCCAGAACAAAACTTTATAACATGAGTCCAAAATATAATTATAATAATTTGCGATCGCCGAATACTTTGATTCGCCCTAATAATTCGTTTAAACACCGCCGTATGCGTCAAAAATCTTGGCTGAAAAGATATTTTCGCCTGATGTATTGGAAACTGCTGCGACTGAGGGGTAGACCCGAAGTGGTAGCAAAAGGTTTGGCGGTCGGTGTATTCGCTGGATGCTTTCCCTTTTTTGGTTTGCAAAGTTTAGTCGGTATATTCCTTGCCACCCTATTGCGCGGTAGTAAGGTTGCAGCGATCGCTGCAACGTGGATTAGTAACCCCCTCACCTATGTACCAATTTTCATTTTTAACTATAAAATTGGCAAACTATTATTAGGAACAAAAGATACGGTTTTATCTTTAAATTTAAAATCTTTTACAGCCTTTAAAGAATTAGGACCAACTTTTGCTATTACGTTGCTGGCTGGCTGTTTGGTAGTTGGCTCAATTTTGGCTTTTATTACTTATTTTTACAGCCTCGCTTTTCTAGAGCGTTTACGTAGTCGTCGCAATCGCAATTTAAAACGGAAAAAACAATAATTGTTGCGCTCAAAGTAATCTTTAGCAGATACTTATATTCGTCTACTCCTTGCACTTATTACTAGTTACTAGCCTTAAACAAAAGCTAATTATCAATCCCAACAACCAAATTATTTAAAATACCACTAAGCTCTGCTGATGCAGTAGAATCAATTGCTGTTTCGGGAGGTGGGGTAATTGTATCAGACTCATTCAAAGGCTCAACATAAAAAGCAATTCCTCCATTACTTTCCAGCTCGTAGTCTGGTAGATCTTCTAATACACTATCTCTTTCTACAGTTGAAGAAGTATAAAAATGAGCGTCGATAACTGGATTATAAAAACGGAATACTGGCGCAGTATTTTCTGCCTGTTCGGTGTAGCCGTAGTAAGCGATGCCTTCAGGTTGATAATTGGGCAAAGTTTCAATTGATTCTCTTTCTGGTTCGGAAATAGTATAAATACGAATTCCCGTATCAGTATTAAGAAAACGATATACAGGTGCAACACCAGTCAAAGAGTCGTTCGCAGGAGCAGAATTGTAAGGTGTACCTTCGAGGACATAATTAGGTTGGGTTTCTAATGTACTATCTCTCTCTGCTTCATCAGCCGTATAAAAATGCACCCCAGTATCGGGAATAAAAAAGCGATATACCGCACTACCTTCTACGGTATCAGGATTCTCTTCAGGTTGAGTATCAGGAGTATCGGGGTTATTATTAATGTCTTCTTCACTCAGAATAAACTCATACGCACCTAAATCGACGGTATCGTTGGCAACTCTGACATTTCCAACCAAATCCGTATCTATATCGGTAACTGCTTCATTGTTACCCGCATCAATAGCTGGCGAACCTGGCTGTAAACTAAAATTCAAGCTGTCAGGATCGACAAACAGAGGATCTTCATTGATATTTCCTTCTCCCAAATCTTCAGAACCGCTTTGAACAAGACTATTATTGATTGTTAGGTTATTTTCCTCATCTACAAATTGAACTTCATCTCCTGCTGTATTTGCTCTGAAAATACTGTTTCTGATGTTAACTGTTCCCGCTATTGGACTGGTAACGGAAAAGACTGCGCCAAAAGCCGCCTGATTGTTGAAAAAGGTATTGTTGTTAAGCTCAAAACCTTCTCCTGCATTAGATGCAAAGTTAATCGCACCGCCAGTCTCACTTTGATTGCCAACAAACAAAGCATTATTTATTTCTCCTTCAGAAACAAACGCTGAAATAGCACCACCTTTAGCACCTGCAAAATTGTTGATGAAGACAACATTATTAAGGCTTAAGTTAGAACTACTAACATAAATAGCACCACCTTCTCCATTAGCAACAGTATTATTAGCAAGAATTAAATTACTTAGATCGGCATTACCCTCTCTAGCAAAAATTCCTCCACCTCTACCAAGAGCTGAATCATCGTATCCATCAACAATGCGAAAGCCATCAAAAGCGGTAAAAAAAGAGCTGGTATCACTGATATCGACTACATGGCGACTATTATCTTCAAAATCTTCAGCATCACCTATATTACCGCTGAGAGTGGTCGGATTAGCTAGCAAGTCTCTTTGACCCAGATCTGTCTCTCCTCCTGCAAAACCACCATAAACTTTTACCCGATCTTTAATTACGAAAGATTGAGAGCGATCTTCATCACTAGTAGGAAAATAAGTTCCTGCTGCCACCCAAACTTGGTCATTAGGCTGAGATGCTCTTAAAGCTGGCTGCAGGTCGGTGTAAGCATTTTCCCAAGATGTACCATCGCCATTGCCTGTAGCGTTTTGATTGACATAGATGGTTGCACCAGGATTGTTTAGATCGACATTAAGTCCTTCGTTCATAATTGTTAAGGGGTTGATTGAGATAGATTAATAAAATTTTATTGACCACAGAAGCCAAAGTTTGTTCAAAGCATTTTTGACCTTGAGCTGTCTATTTAGTTTATTTGAGAGAAATTATTGAGCTTTTCTTATCTATTTTCTATTTACGTGTGAAGTGAAGTGTACCTCTTTGTTCTCGTATTATCGATGAAAATACTAATTTTTTTTACTATCTAATTGTTTGGAGGAGCAATGGAAAAAAATGACGTATCAATGCGTTTTTCAGGTATTAATACATCATTTAGTCAAAAATAAGAAGCGATGCAATCTCATGCTGTACTAAAGCATCTGCCAATCACGGATTCTTTTCAGTCTTTTGGCAGTATCCTTGATTGGCATCGCCCGCAACTGACGCGCACAAAAAAGCGATCGCCAATTGCGATATTAATTTAACAAGCTAGATCTTAAAATCCTACAAAATTAAATCATTCAAAGCATTGCCAAATTCTGATGCTGCTGAAAAGTTTTCTGGACCTTCGGCAGGAGGTGTCATTATATCTGGTGCTGGTTGTGGTGCAGGAGTTTCTGATGCTCCTAACGGTTCAACATAATAAGCAACTCCACTATCGCCCTCTAGCTGATAGTTAGGTAAGTTTTCAATCACGCTATCTCTTTCTGCCTCATCAGCCGTATAAAAATGAGCATCTATCGTCGGGTTATAAAAACGGTATAACGGCGCAGTATCTTCTGCCTGTTCGGTGTAACCGTAGTAAGCGATGCCTTCAGGTTGATAATTGGGTAAAGTTTCAATTGATTCTCTTTCTGGTTCTGAGATCGTATAAATACGAATTCCCGTATCAGTATTGAGAAAACGATATACGGGCGCAACACCAGTCAAAGAGTCATTTTCAGGAGCAGAATTGTAAGACGCACCTTCTAGGACATAATTAGGCTGGGTTTCTAATGTACTATCTCTCTCTGCTTCATCAGCCGTATAAAAATGTACTCCAGTATCGGGAATAAAAAAGCGATATACAGGATCTCCCTCTGAAATGTCCCCACCAGTTTCAGGAGGAGTCTCAGGAGGAGTCTCAGGGGGAGTCTCAGGGGGAGTTTCAGGAGGAGTCTCAGGGGGAGTTTCAGGGGGAGTTTCAGGAGGAGTCTCAGGGGGAGTTTCAGGATTTTGGTTAATATCTTCTTGCGTTATAACAAGTTCATAAGCACCTAAATCTACAGTGTCGTTAGTAATTCTGGCATTACCAACTAAATCAGTACCAACACCTTCAATGGCTGCATTATCTCCTGCATCAACAGCAGGAGAATTCGTTTGCAGACTGTAGTTATTATTCTCAGGATCGACAAATAAAGGATCGGCATCAACAATTCCTTGTCCTGCACCATCAAAACCACCTTGGACAATACTTTGATTCACTGTAATCTGGTCTGTTCCAGCTATCAATGTATCTCCACTTCCTACAGGATTTTGACCGACAATACTGTTGGTCAAATTAACCCCTTCACCATTGCTAATTCTCGATACACCAACTACGGATCCAGTATCAGCCTGATTCTCTACTAGTGTGCTATTTGTAATGTTTAAAGTAGAAACAAAATCACCAGATATTGCTCCTCCAGTATCTGCCCTGTTATTTACAAACAGAGAATTATTGATTTCTCCTCCAGAACTTTCAGCATAAAACCCACCACCAGAACCGCTAGAGTTGTTATTAAAAAAAGCAACATTAGTTAGGTTAATATTAGAATCACTAAAATAAGCTCCGCCGCCTTGACTAATGGCAAAATTATTAGCAACAATCAGATTTCTTAATTCGGCATTTCCCTCGCTGCCAGCATAAATACCACCACCCAAATCTTGTGTAGAGCTAGTTGCAGCAGCACGAACAGCATATCCATCAACAATGCTAAAGCCATCAAAAATAGTAAAGAAAGAAGTATCGTTGAGGGTGACAACATGAACGCTATTATCATCACGTTCGCTTTGACTACCAATATTTCCACTCAACATTACCTGATTGTTAATCCAATCTCGTTGGGATAGTTCGGTTTCACCTCCTGCAAAACCGCCATAAACTTCTATAC
>ENA-ORXT01005356-ORXT01005356.1-marine-metagenome-genome-assembly--contig:-NODE-5356-length-12633-cov-35.174100_pt1 | contig 12633 bp, 13 predicted proteins | sample MGYA00237868_ERZ511482 | MGnify/ENA metagenome assembly ERZ511482 | reverse complement strand
TGGCATTGGGGCAGCTATTTTGATGACAAGATGAAAGGCATACGCCTGTGTATCTCAGACTGGATCCGCCCTGACCCGCGATCCGCACCCTGCAAGTCTAAAGCAGCAGGCCTTTATATGATCTGCACATTGGCCAAGGACAAAGCCCAAGCCACGGGTTGGGATGACGCACTCATGTTCGACTTCAAAGGCCGCGTTGCAGAATGCACCGGCGCGCACATCTTCTTTGTCCGCAATGGTGAAATCCATACGCCAACAAACGACATCCTGCTCGAAGGGATCACTCACGATTCGGTCATCCGATTGGCAGAGAAGCGCGGGTATAAAGTTCACAAGCGCGATATCCACCCCTCCGAAATGCCGCATTTTGACGAGTGTTTTGTTGTGGGGACGGCTGCGGAGGTGACTCCTGTTCGGGAAATTGATGGCAACCACTACACTGTCGGCGAAGTCTGCCATGCTTTGGCGTCAGACTATGATGCCTGCGTGCGCGGAAAAATCGATATTGGCGTTTAGTTAGTTTGAAGCAGAGCTAGTATGGTCGGAAACGATCTTCCAGCCGTCTTCAGTCTTTTTCAGATGTAGGGTGAAAAGGCCTGTTGGCATGTCCGAATCGCGAATGAGCGTCCATTGACCGAAAACCAAACCGTCATCATGATCAAGAACCGTCACGTCTCTAATATCGAATTTTAACGTCCCCATTATAGCTCGGTCAGAATAGCGTTCCTGATAACGGCTCAACGTCTCATCCCAGCCCAGCGTGATGTCTCCGCCCGAAGCGAAGCGAAGCTGGTCACTTCTTAGGTAGCCCTGCATAAAACCTTCAATGTCGCCCTCGTTCCAGGCGTCCTGCTGTTCCATTAGAACGGCTGTCAGCTTTGAGGCTTCATTAGGCGATCCCAGTTTGGCAAGACCTGGCGCGCTAAAGCGGCCACAAACAAAGCCCAACCCTAGCCCAACTATTCCGCCGAAGACGGCAAATATTAGGAGATTTCTTGGGTTCTTCATCATGAGACGGCTGCCGCTTTCCCTCGCGTATGTAGACCCAAAATCCGGCTCACAGAAGACGCGATTTCGGCCCGGTTCAACGTATAGAGATGGAAGTGATCTGAGCCACGGTCCCGGAGCTCTGCAGTCAGTTCCGCCGCCAAGGTCGCTGTGAGCATATCGCGCGTGACGGGGTCTTTGTCTAAGCCATCAAAAAGCCCTGCGTACCAATCGGGCACGGACACACCGCACATTTTTGACATGCGCGCCAGACCGTTAAAGTTTGGCTGCAACATCAAACCCGGAACAATAGGAATATCAATACCGGCATCTAAGACCCGGTCTTGAAAACGCCAGAAAACATCAGGGGAGAAAAAGAATTGCGTGATCGCACGGGTCGCGCCTGCGTCGATCTTTCGTTTTAAATTGTCAATCTCGACGGACCAATTTGCGCTCTCCGGATGTTGCTCCGGATAAGCGGAGACGGAGACTTCAAAATCCGCAATCTTCTTGAGGCCTTCCGTGAGATCATCCGCATAAGCATATCCGTCAGGATGCGGGGTGTAGGCCTCACCAATCCCGTCGGAAGGATCGCCGCGCAGCGCGACAATATGCCTAACGCCGGCGTCCCAATATTCGCGGGCAACTTGGTCGATTTCCTCGCGGGTGGCGTCCACGCAAGTTAGATGGGCGGCAGGCGCAAAGCTCGTTTCCTCCACCATGCGCGCCACCGTACGGTGGGTACGCTCGCGAGTTGATCCGCCAGCCCCGTAAGTCACGGACACAAAGTCCGGTGACAAAGGCGCGAGTTTCTCTATCGACGCCCAAAGTTTGTCTTCCATCTTTTGGTTTTTCGGCGGGAAGAACTCAAAGCTGACCTTCAGGTCAGGCGACTCGGCAGAGGCACGGGCAATCGCGCCTACCGGTGCGTTGGGGTCACGAAGGGGAAGACGGGCATTCATAATTTATCCTGTCGCAGAAAGCGCTTTGGAGGTTTTGACGGCATGCCAGATTTTCACATCGGGCGTTGTTGGCTCGGACGCTGGTAATGTCCGGGTTTGGGTCATCGTAAATCCATAGTCAGACAGAATTTGGAGCATATCCTGATCACTAAAACCCAGACGACGGTGGGCATATTTCTCATGGTAATTATCGAAATCATGCATGGCAAAATCCGTAATCAGCAGATGACCGTTTTCGCCCAATAAGCGCGCGGCCTCCTCGACAGCGCGAGCCGGGTCTTCCAGAAAATGCAAAACCTGGTGCAGAGTCACGAGGTCCGCCGCGCCGTCTTTTAACGGGGCATCCTGCAAATCCGCCTGCTGGACGGAGATATGCGTAAAAGCGTCATCTGACAGAGTATGTCGCGCAACGCGCAACATTTCGACGCTATCATCGACGCCGACTCCGGTTTTAATATGCGGGGCGAAGAGCTTAAGCATCCGGCCCGTGCCGGTGCCCAAATCGACCATAAGCGAGAATTCCTGTCCCGGGACGAGAGCCAATAGCGCGGCCTCTATATCGGCCTGCGGAAGATATTCATGGCCTAATTGGTCATGATCATTTGCCACCGAGGCAAAGAAAGCTTCGGCTTGGCGGGACCGGTCGGCCCTCACCTTATTCAGGCTCTCCCGATCTGCGGCGAGCTGTTTGTTTTCGGTCGACAAGGCCGCAAGCGTCGCGGCGAGAATAGCAGAATTGGCTTCTTGCCCGCGTTTGAGGCGTGAAAACACCCAGCTTCCTTCGCGCATCCGCTCGACAATCCCGACTTGTTCCAGGGATTTGATATATTGCGTCACGCGCGGTTGCGAAAGACCGAGAATCTGCACCAACTCGCTGACCGTCAACTCACCCTGACTGAGCAACGCCAATATGCGTAGCCGATCCGGATGTCCGAGTGTCTTTAAATATGTCGCAATGGCGTCCATGAGAGCCGTTTAACGGAGTCGTGCGAAAATGTATATAAAAAAAACTTTATATGATTTTAGCGCGCAAATTTCACGAATTTCAGTTTCTTTGGCATATCCGCATCCGGGCCGAGGCGGCGTTTCTTGTCTTCGATATAATCGGCAAAGTTACCTTCAAACCATTCGACATGACTGTCCCCTTCATAGGCCAAAATATGCGTGGCAACACGGTCAAGGAAGAATCGATCATGCGAAATGACCACGGCGCAGCCCGGAAATTTCTCCAGAGCGATTTCCAGCGATGACAATGTTTCCCGGTCCAAATCATTGGTCGGCTCATCGAGCAGCAGCAAGTTCGCGGGTTTTGTTAGCATTTTCGCAAGGTTCACGCGGTTACGCTCCCCGCCCGAAAGCTGGCCGACATTCTTTTGCTGGTCCGTGCCTTTAAAATTGAACGAGCCGACATAGGCGCGGGACGGCACTTCGCGTTTACCCATCACAATGATGTCGAGGCCGTCAGAAATCGCTTCCCAGATATTTTTGCTCGGGTCGAGCGCAGCGCGATTTTGGTCGACATAGCCGAGCTCTACCGTTTCGCCGACTTTAAACGTGCCTTCATCCGGCTGTTCTTCGCCTGTGATCATCTTGAACAAGGTCGTCTTACCCGCACCGTTCGGTCCAATGACGCCGACAATCCCGCCGCGCGGGAGTTTGAAAGACAAGTCTTTGATGAGGAGTTTGTCTCCAAAGCCTTTGGAGACATTGTTGGCTTCCACCACAATATTACCAAGACGCTCGCCCATCGGAATGCGGATTTCCGCGTGGGAAACGACTTCATTATCCGCCGCATTTTTCAAATCCTCATAAGCGCTAATCCGCGCTTTGGATTTTGTCTGACGCGCTTTCGGATTAGAGCGAATCCATTCGAGCTCGCGTTTCAGCGCTTTGGTCTTCGAATCGCTCTCGCGACCCTCCTGATCCATGCGCTTGGCTTTCGCGGCCAGCCATGAGGAGTAATTGCCCTCATGCGGATAGGTCTTTCCGCGGTCGACTTCGAGCGTCCAATTCGTGATGTTATCGAGGAAGTAGCGATCATGGGTAATCAAAATAATCGCGCCTTTATAAGCCACGAGATAATTCTCGAGCCACGCCACAGTCTCCGCATCCAAATGGTTGGTCGGCTCATCGAGGAGCAGGAGGTCCGGCTTGGACAGCAGGAGCTGACACAGGGCCACGCGGCGGGCTTCACCGCCGGAAAGCGATGTGACGGGATCATCCTTTGGCGGGCAGCGCAAAGCCTGCATCGCCATCTCAATTTTGGAATCAATATCCCAGGCATCGCGCCCGTCGACTTGCTCCTGAAGCGCGGTCATTTGCTCCATCAACTCGTCGGTATATTCCTCGGCCATATCCATGGCAACTTTATTATAAGCATCAAAAATTTGCTTATCTTCACAGCCCTCAATGACATTTTCCCAAACAGTCTTGGATTGATCGAGTTTTGGCTCTTGCGGCAGATAGCCGACCTTGACGCCCTCGGCCGCCCAATGCTCGCCGGTGACTTCAGTATCCACGCCCGCCATGACTTTCATGAGGGTCGATTTACCCGCACCGTTCACCCCGATGAGGCCGATTTTGGCGTCAGGATAGAAGGACAGATGGACGTTATCCAGAATGGTCTTATTGCCGAATTTCTTCGTCAGACCTTGCATGTGATAGCAAAATTGGCGGGCCATGGAGCGCTCTTATTTTTGAGTAGAAGTGTTGAGCGCGATATGTGTCGGATGGATAGGGATTGCAAGTGATGAGCGCGGGGCATTTGAGTTCGATACCCCCTTCTCCTGTGGGGAGAAGGTGTCCGAAGGACGGATGAGGGGATTTGATTTCGGAAGAGCGTCATGACTAGAAAGTTCTGACCCCTCTTCTCCCTCTGCGTTTTTCAAAAACGCAGAGGGAGAAGAGGAAGCAGCCGAAACCTCCCACTGTCCATCTGGGATCAACAATAACCTGTATATAGCCCAACGCGGGTTGGGCAGTTGAATTTCCCATAGGAAAATCAACTCGGCGGGCGGCAACCCGCAAATCAAGGGCGAAGCCCTTGTGAAAAAGGACGGCCCGCGTGATGGTCTCCACGATGGAGACCAGAGTAGTTAGTTGTTTTACGCGAAGATCATCACGCGGCGGTGCGCTATAAGCCCCGGCCATACTTGACTGCCAACGTTCCAGTCGGTCTGGCACACGGAAACCCAGCCCCCTGAACAAGGCCGCTACACCTCATCCAGTAGACACACCGTCTCCCGAACCAGATAGAGAGCGCTACCCTGTCCTATGTTCGAAAGAACGAGTTTAATATGCAGGCAAAACGGGGATGCGAGGACGCATCTCCTGCATCTTCTTTTAAGGGGCTGGAAAGAAACGAAACTATAACCGGAATTCGAGGATGTTTCCCGATTTGGCTAGTTTACGAGCGGTTAAAAACGCCCAAAGCGGTCGCTGGCAATGTTTTGGAAATGTGGGAGTATTCGCGAAAATAGGACACTCACGCTATTCAATCTAATTCCTACAAGTTTACTCCATAGCTCTAACTGTTTTGAAACCAGTAGCCGTTTGAAATTTTGTTTTCCAAAATTAAGACGTCCGGTCATCCGAACATGATCCAAGAACAAGGGTCCGAAATTTAGCTCATGCACTTGCGCTATATCCCAAAAATTTCAGCGAGTTCTGGAACGCTCTCGCATAACCTAGGGTGTTTGAATATATTTGGCCCAACTTCGTTCAAAGTTTCTGGTGATGTCATTATCGCTAAGGGACCACGGCTATCATCAATATTGTCAGTCCCACTCGAATCTAAAATCACAAAATTTCCCGCTAAGGACATATCAAATATAAATTCTATCAGGGGTTTAGAAAGACCACGCATATAGAAGGCGCATCCCGTAATCGCAGTCGCATCTTCCCAAATGCTAATTTCAACTGTCGAACCATCTTGAAATTCCAATCGAAGGAAATTGAATTCATCCAGTTTATCAGAATTAATTGATCTAAGTAAATCGACGCAAGCTTGAGCCTCCTGAGGACTACAAACTGACTTTTCGCTTCCAACCACTCTATTCAGGAATATATCGTGGCTCATGCATTATCATATCAACCAGCGTGGTCGTTTCAAGTAAACAAAAGAAACGAGCGGCTAAAAGATCGCTCCATGTAAGACACTCCCACAAAAAAAGGCGGCCCGCAGGCCGCCTTTTCTAATTCAATATATGGAATATTGACATTGCCAGAAGCGGTATGTAATTGTAAACTAGCTAGGTCTCTTCTTCTTTGATAAATATTTTGTTTTAATTCTACATTTTGAACTTTGAATAATTTTAACAAAGTGTCATATTTTCCAATTATCCCAGAATGGACTTGCAATGCTTGATTATCAATTTTCAAACGCCAATTTTTCCAATATAAATAAAGGGAGAAAGCGCTGAATAAAAATATACCTATAGGTATCCAAATGGGAAAAGAAAAATCTTCTGGAAATGTATAAGAAATAAAAGAAATCACTCCAGTAAGTATGGTAGGAAGTAGACAATAATAAATCAAAGCCCTTGATAAAAAAAGCTTACTCATTTTATGATTGGTAAACGCTAATTCATCATAAGCGGGATAATACTCTTTTTTCACGATGTCCAATTGATTCTCATATAATCCTGGAACCTGTACGGTTTGTTTAGCCGCAATTTCAGTGGCCGCGGCCTGTTTCAAACTTAGGGTAAACATCCCAAATGCTTTCCTGATGGGATTAGTTTTCCAATTTATTATTTGGATTTTATGATTCATTGCGGCTTGTTCTTTTCGATTAAGCAAGCCTGCAATTATTTTAAAACCTTTATGGGTTTTAAAAAATTTCAAATTGAAATATTTAAGTACGGTTCCAAATAATGAAATAATAAACGTGAAAAATAAAATCACAAAAATCACTCCTGCAGTGTACACTACACCTGAGGTGTAGGCTGATCCATATTCCTCTACTTTGTCAAATAAATCTACATTAAACGCTTCCTCCATATCATCCAAAAAGGATAACACAAAAGCTAATAGAATACCCAGAGTTTTGATATGGTTTTGACTAATTCCAACTTTCAATAAATCAAAAGGATTTAGACTCATTAATAATTCTTGCTTATCCTCTATCACTACAACTTCTTCTCCCAATTCATTAACAACGGTCGTTTCTTTTTTATTCGCAAGTATATATTCTCTTAATTCTTCCGCCTTTTCTTTCTCTAAGGCATTCATGTCAAATTCATTTCCTTTGGATCCAGCTGTATCAATTTTCACCTCAACAACACCTACTAATTGGTGTAGAAAATTTTGCTCAAAATTAACGGTTTGAATTCGATCAAATGGAATGGATGTTTTTGTTTTTGTTATTACTCCTTTTTCAATAATTAAATTTCCGTCTTTTATAAAGAAGTAATATTTAAAAAAAGCGATTAGTGACAGCCTGACCATTTGCATTTGTATAAGGTTTACTTCTTAGCCTTGAAGGTACAAGCAAATGGGCAAGCCCAAAATTTTAAAATAAGAGACGGTTAGCGTTTAAAGTCTACCTAAGATTATAACATTGAAAATTAAGATATGAAAACATTACAACAAACAATAGAAAACGCTTGGGATAACCGAGATTTATTAAAAGAAGACGCCACACAAACGGCTATTAGAAAAGTAGTAGGTTTACTTGATGAAGGTAGTCTACGTGTTGCAGAACCTATTACCGATGGTAAGGATACGGCAGATTGGAAAGTAAATGAATGGGTTAAAAAAGCGGTGGTTCTATATTTTCCTATTCAGAAAATGGAAACATTGGAGGTTGGTGTTTTTGAATATCATGATAAAATTCCATTAAAAACAGGTTATGCTGCAAAAGGAATTCGTGTGGTGCCACATGCGGTTGCAAGGCATGGTGCCTATATTTCTAGCGGTACAATTTTAATGCCCAGCTATGTAAATATTGGTGCTTATGTAGATGAAGGCACCATGGTAGATACGTGGGCTACTGTTGGTAGTTGTGCACAGATTGGTAAAAACGTACATTTATCTGGTGGTGTTGGTATTGGTGGTGTTTTAGAGCCTTTACAAGCAGCTCCAGTAATTATTGAAGATGGTGCGTTTATTGGCTCACGTTGTATTGTTGTGGAAGGTGTAAAAGTTGAAAAAGAAGCTGTTTTAGGTGCTAATGTAGTGTTAACTATGAGTACAAAAATAATCGATGTTACTGGTGATGAGCCTGTTGAAACAAAAGGTGTTGTACCTGCACGTTCTGTTGTGATTCCTGGTAGTTATACCAAAAAGTTTCAGGCTGGTGAATTTCAGGTGCCTTGTGCTTTAATTATTGGGAAACGTAAAGAGAGTACAAATAAGAAGACTTCTTTAAATGATGCTTTACGTGAGTATGATGTGGCTATTTAGAATAGTATAATACTGTAAATGAAAAGAATAAATACTTTAGAACAGGATATAAAGTGGCATTTTAAGCGTAAACGATCAAAAAAACGAACGTTGAACATATTAAAGACCATTGAAAACTATCGAGGTAAGACAGACTCCAAATTAATAAAGCTATCGGATGAATATGCAAAGGAAGTTTTAGGCAGTAAAAATTACGCACCTTGGCTATACGTGTACGCTGCAATACAAAATGAGTTTGAAGAAGGTTGGATTCCTGAGAACTATTATATAGAAGAAGTTGTTCCGAGAACTAAAGGAGATTATGGGAAGCTTGCTGATAGAAACTTTATGACACCTTTTCTATTTTCTAATTTATCCACATTGGATTTAGGGTATTATTTAAATGGTAAATTTTGTTCACCTAAAAATGAGATTATAAGCACAGAAGCTTTAAAAGACTATTTGTTCAAAGATTGTGATAAATTAGTTTATAAGCTAGAGAATTCAAGACAAGGAAAAGGAGTGTTTGTAATGGATAAAGATAATTTTGATATTTCTGTGTGCAAAACAGGAAGATATAATAATGGTGTGTTTCAAAAATTTATAAAGCAACATCCGTTTTTTTCAGATTTCACATCTAATTCCTTAGCTACAATACGTATCACAACTACATCAGATAGTCTAGGCAAAGTCTCTGTAAATTGTGGATATATAAGATTTGGTCGTGATACACATACACATATATTATCAAATTCTGCAGTTAGTGTGCCAATACATATCAATACAGGAGAACTAGACACTAAAGCTTATCTTAAATGGAAAGAAATTGACAAGCATCCAGACAGTAAAATAGCATTTACTAAAAAGCAAATACCTAATTTTCAAAAATGCTTAGCTAAAGTCATAGAAATGCACAATACCATTCCATTTATGGGTTGTATAGGTTGGGATATTATTGTTGATGAATCTGAAGATGTACAACTTATAGAATGGAACGGAAACCATAATAATATAAAATTAAACGAAGCCACTTCAGGACCTTGTTTTAAAGACCTTAATTGGGAAAACCTTTGGAGATAAAATAATAAAATCTTTTTATAGCCGCTATATTTTATTGACTTCTCAAGAACATTTATGATGTTTCGAATTAAAATTAAATCGATAAATGGATAATTTAAAATATAACATATACTGGCACTTTAAACTTAAAAGATCTAACAGTCGTGCAATGAAGGCTCTTAAAAAAGTTGAAAATTACAGAGGTACGATTAATCCTAAATTCCGTAAACTATCAGATGAATATGCAAAAGAAGTCTTAGGAAACAAGATGTATGCTCCATGGCTTTACGTGTATTCTGCTTTTCAAAATGATTTTAAGGAAGGTTGGATTCCTGATAACTACTACAATAAAGAAGTTGTACCTAAGCTTAATGGGTATTATGGTGAAATTGCAGATAGAAACTTTATGATTCCATTTTTATTTTCTGAGGTTGAAACTTTAGACATTGCTTACTTCATCAATGGCAAATTCTGCACTCCAAAAAGTAAAGTTTTAACACACAAAAATGTTAAAGACCATCTTTTTGAAAAAAACGATAAAATTGTTTACAAATTAGAAAACTCTAAACGAGGAAAAGGCGTCTTTGTACTTGATAAAAATAATTTTGATCCATCGGTATATTTATCAAATAGTTTTGAAATGAATTCTTGATCACAAATGTCTCCATGCTCAAAAGTATAATTAGGGGAATTCTCTACATCTGTTAAGTTTTCTGGATTCCCTGCATAACTTAAAGAATCAAGATTGATGATTTTGTAATCTGAATATTTGTTTACTAGTAATCTGACCAGATGAGATCCAATAAATCCGCTCCCTCCTGTGACAAGTATGTTTTGTGGCATAATTTAAATTAAGGCGTAAAAGTAAGATTCTGAGCTTGCTTATTTCACTATAACTGAAATTAATTAAATTCTTCCTACACTATGATATTCAAAGCCAAACTCTCGCATTTGACTCACATTGTACACATTACGGCCATCAAAAATTAGCGGGTTTTTCATACACTTGTGGATTTTATTGTAATCAGGAGTTCTAAATACATTCCACTCAGTCATGATTGCTAAGGCATCTACATTTTCTATTGCTTGGTATTGATCTTCACAATATTGTACTGGATGCTGAAGTGTTCTCTCCATATTAGACATGGCTTCGGGATCATATGCTTTAATTTCAGCTCCAGCTGCTATGAGTTCTTTGATCACATATGCTGCAGGTGCTTCTCTGATATCATCAGTATTAGGCTTAAAGGACAGGCCCCAGATTCCTATTGTCTTACCTTTCAGATTATTACCAAGGACTGATTTGATCTTTTGAACCAACACTAATCTTTGGTGATCATTTACAGTCATGACAGCTTCAAGTATTTTGAAATGATAATCCTGCGATTGAGCTATTTGATAAAGTGCTTGAACATCTTTTGGAAAACATGACCCTCCATAACCGACACCTGGAAAAAGAAACCTTTTTCCTATCCTCGAGTCAGTCCCAATTCCTTTTCTCACTTCATCTACATTGGCACCGACCTTTTCGCACAGATTAGCAATTTCATTCATGAATGAAATTTTAGTAGCCAAGAATGCATTAGCAGCATACTTAGTTAATTCTGCCGATTCAATTCCCATGACTAATATAGGATTGCCTTGTCTGACAAAAGGTTCGTACAATTGTTTCATGATTTTAGTCGCTCTTTCAGAATTACTCCCAATGACAATTCTTTCCGGCTTCATAAAATCATTGACAGCGACACCTTCCTTTAGAAACTCTGGATTAGACACCACATCGAATAGCTGAGCGTCGATTTGCTTATCTAAGACATTTGTGACTGTTTCAGCAGTACCTACTGGCACAGTACTTTTATTCACGATGACTGTATAGTCTTTGATGTGCTTTGATATGTCAGTGGCAGCTTGTAGCACATAACTAAGGTCTGCAGATCCGTCTTCTCCTGGAGGTGTCGGTAGTGCAAGGAAGATGATTTCCGCATCAGGAACGGCTTCATCTAATTGTGAAGTAAATCTGATTCTTCCTTGTTTAATATTTCTTTGTAAAAGAACTTCTATACCAGTCTCATAGATAGGGCTTTCTCCTCTTTCTAACTGGTTTAGCTTCTCTTGATCGATATCTACACAACACACATCATTTCCAGTCTCAGCTAGGCAAACTCCTGTGACTAAGCCTACATACCCTGTGCCAATAACTGTGATTTTCATATTTACTTTTTATTAAGCGAAAGTATCTATTAAAAGATTAAGAATTGGTTAAATAATGATAAAGCAAGTTTAAAAAATCACTATAAATAGGGATGTTTGATAGTTCATAAACGACTAAATTTATCATAAGAAGAGAACACTTCCATATGGTCGACTTCTAATTAGCATTTGGTGGTTTTCTTCTGACTTATTTTTCTAACTAAATCAAAAAAATGTTATAAAACGATTTTTAATACTATTACTATGTATTGGCTCAGGACAACTATTGCATGCACAATGGGCCCCTGGTGGCATTCTGGGTTCTGAATCAAACCCATGGACAGGAGATGACCCAATCATTGAACAAGCAGCCGATCCTTTTTTAAGGTTCAAAATTACAGATACAACACCAGATAATAATGATATTGCTGGTCTTCATTTTCTACTTTCAAGTGACGCTTCTGATGGGCGACTATTCTTTAAGTATAGTACTGATGAGTGGTTTTTAGATGATGATTCGGATCTTAGATGAGTCAGCGGCTGAAATCGGTATTGGAACTACCAATCCTCTTTCCAAATTGCATGTTGAGAATGGACGTGTTAGAGCGGAAGCCATAACAACATCTCCATTCTTTACCAGTTCTACAGGATATGATATTTATAATGTTACTACTCAAAAAGGAGGGATATCTTATTTCCAAGGGCTTACAGTAATTGGTTCTCCTTCTCATAGCATTACATTAGAAGCTAGAGATAACGGTGTAGTGGGTATAAATACAGAAGGGGCCAGAAGAGTGACTGTTGATAGATCCGGCAGAGTCGGCATCAATGATAGCACACCATCTTTTGATTTAGATGTCAATGGAGATGGTAATTTCACAGGATAGCTCATGGCAGCTTCTGACATTAAGCTGAAAAGAGACATTGTAGTAATATCTGATGCCACGGAGACGATCAATCAACTGAATCCAGTCACATATGAGTTTAGATCAGATGAATTTCCCGATCTTAAGCTTTCTGAAGGTCAGAGATGGGGCTTGATCGCACAAGA
>ENA-ORXT01005355-ORXT01005355.1-marine-metagenome-genome-assembly--contig:-NODE-5355-length-12636-cov-4.753882_pt1 | contig 12636 bp, 11 predicted proteins | sample MGYA00237868_ERZ511482 | MGnify/ENA metagenome assembly ERZ511482 | reverse complement strand
GCGGTCATAAAGCAATGCGAAGCAAGCGGTCATAAAGCAATGCCGAAGGCAAGCGGTCATAAAGCCGAAGGCGGTCCCCAGTATGACTAACCTAAAATCCCAGAAAAATGAAACAATTAATATTCTTCCTTCTTTTTATAATTACTACAACTTCAAATGCCCAAGTAGAAGTAAGTCTGACTGTTAATGGGCGCTGCGGCATGTGTGAAGACAGAATAGAATCCGCTGCCTTAAGTGTCGAAGGGGTCAAATCTGCTAAATGGAATGTAAATACGCAAATCCTAACCATAAAGGCAAAAGAAACATTCGACGAAAACATCCTACACATTGTATTGGCAAGTGTGGGACACAGCACCAACCAAATGGCTGCTGTTCCGTTTGTATACAACAATCTTCCAGCTTGCTGCAAATATGCAGATGAAGATGAGGACGATTCCAATACTGTATTTGGCATCATTGAGGAACAAACTGCTAAAAAAAAATTGCCCGTCTTTGGAGCAAATGTCTACTGGTTGGGTACAACCATTGGCGCAACAACCGATGAGAGTGGTGAGTTTAATATTCCTATGACCAACGAAACCGCCATGTTGATTGTTAGCTACATCGGTTACGAAAACGACACCATAGATATGTTGGGGCAAAAAGCTGTCAACATCCTCCTCAATGAATCGGTGAACCTTTCGGAAGTTGAAATTACCTATCGTAAAAAAGCAACGGAGATATCGTTCTTCGATCCCATCAAGGTCGAAAACATTACCACCAAAGAACTACTCAGAGCTGCTTGTTGCAACCTATCGGAAAGCTTTGAAACAAGCCCTTCTATTGATGTAAGTTTCACCGATGCCATTACAGGAACTCGACAAATTCAAATGCTGGGGTTGGCTGGTCCTTATGTACAATTGACTAGAGAAAACATGCCCGATATTCGTGGGCTATCGGCAATTTATGGATTCACATACACTCCTGGTCACTGGATCAAAGGAATTCAATTAAATAAAGGTACTGGCTCTGTCGTTAATGGCTTTGAAAGCATCACGGGACAAATAAATGTTGAGCTCAAACAACCTCAAGATGGTGAGTTAACTACTTTTAATCTATATGCGAACGAAGGTGGCAGAATAGAATTAAATGCAGATATCGCTCGTTCTTTGGGTAAAAATTGGAGTACCTCAACATTGGTTCACTCTAAAATAAATCAAGTGGAATCTGATAGAAATACAGATGGTTTTTTAGACAACCCACTAGAAAAACACCTTATTCTTGCCAACCGTTGGAAGTTTTTTGCCAAAAATGGCATAGAAGGACAATTTGGGGTAAAAGGCACTTTTACCAATCACACATCTGGTCAATTAGGGGTTTCTGGTGAAACGCCTTTTTTATGGGGTACAACTTCTATTGTTAAAAGACTGGATGCCTGGTATAAAACAGGCATCGTTTTTCAAGATCGCCCAACGGCTAGTATCGGTCTTCAACTTGGTGCCAATTACCACGATCAAGAATCTACTTTTGGAGTTACTAATTACGATGCAAACCAACAGTCACTATATGCAAACTTGATTTTTCAAGATGTTTTTTCCAACACCAATCATACCTATAAAACAGGAATCAGTTTTCAATACGACGACATAGAAGAAGTATTAGAGGTGCAAAATTTTGAAAGACAAGAAGCAGTTCCTGGTGCGTTCTTTGAATACACTTATACCTATTTGGAAACATTCTCTCTCGTTGCTGGTCTTCGTGCAGACCACCACAATATATTTGGCGCTTTTGTAACGCCTCGCCTCCATTTACGATACGCGCCTACCGAAAAAACAGTCTTAAGAGCAAGTGCTGGAAGAGGGCAACGTACCGCTTCTATTTTATCAGAAAACATCGGCATGTTTGCTTCGGCTCGAAGTATAAAAATCTTAGGTACCGACGATCCTAAAAAACCTTATGGTCTTGATGCTGAATCTGCTTGGAACTTTGGTATCAATGCTTCTCAAGAGTTTCCTCTAGGAGATCAAACAATGTCTTTGGGTGTAGATTTATATCACACTCGATTCAACAACCAAATCGTAGTCGATTATGAAAATCCTCGTGAAGTATTATTCTATAACCTAGATGGTGCGTCTTTTTCCAATAGCCTACAAATACAATTAGATGCAGAAATTGCTCCAAGACTTGAAGTTCGTATAGCTTATCGTTTCAATGACGTAAAAACACAATACCTTTCAGGGCTAAAGCAAAAACCACTAATCGCACGTCATAGAAGTTTTATCAACCTTAGTTATGAAACGGAATCAAATTGGAAATTCAATTTCACCCTAAACCGCCAAGGAAGTAAAAGGATTACCAGCACTACCGAAAATCCAGTAGCCTATCAAATTCCAGATGAATCCCCTGCTTTTTTCTTAGCAAATGCTCAAATAACAAAAGTATTCAACGAAAAACTAGACATATACCTAGGCGGCGAAAACATATTCAATTTCAGTCAATCCAGTCCCATCATAGCTCCCGCAGAACCTTATAGTGAGTTTTTTGACGCCTCTATGATTTGGGGACCTGTCTTTGGTAGAAACATATATGCAGGACTAAGATTGAACATTGCAAAAGAATAACCCAAAGAAAAATGGTGAGCAAAGCGAACAATCCAAAAGCAATGCCGAAGGCGAACAGTCATAAAGAGAGCAAAACGAACGGTCATAAAGAGAGCAAAGCGAACGGTCATAAAGCAATGCGCCAGCAAGCGGTCATAAAGCAATGCCGAAGGCGAGCGGTCATAAAGAGAGCGACAGCGATCGGTCCACAAGCCGAAGGCGGTTCAACAAACTCATATTTTTTCACTAAATTCGTATTATTTATTAACATGAAATTGGATTAATTTGATTGCACGCATTATAAAATCTACTGGAAGTTGGTATACCTGTTTAACGGATAAAGACGAAACAATACAGGCACGACTGATTGGAAAATTCAGACAGAAAGGTCTCAAAACCACCAATCCGCTTGCAGTTGGTGATTTTGTTGTTCTAAAAAAAGAAGAAGGATTAGAAACTGCTGTCATTACTGAACTTCAAGACAGAGAAAACTACATCATTCGAAAATCACCACGCAACCCAAGGAAAAATCAAATCATTGCCTCTAACTTGGATCAGATTTTCATTATTGCCACCATCGCTCAGCCAAGAACTTCTGTTGGTTTCATTGATAGAATGCTGATTGTTGCCGAGATGAACCACATTCCAGCATCTTTGATTTTTAACAAGAAAGATTTATATACCAAAGAAGACATGTTGCTCTACGAGCAGTATGTAGAAAATTATCGCAAAGCAGGCTATAACAGTAAGCTTGTTTCCTCTACTTCTCCCGAAGAAGTAAATAGTTTGAAAAGTGAAATCATTGATAAAACGACTCTATTCACAGGTCATTCTGGTGTCGGAAAATCGACATTGATTAACCTTTTAATTCCTGATTTGATTTTAGCAACCAAAGAGATTTCAAATTATTCTAGTAAAGGTCAACATACGACTACCTTCGCAGAAATGCATCCGCTCCCTGAAGGAGGTTTTATTGTAGATACTCCTGGCATCAAAGAACTGGAAAATGTCCACATCGAACCTGAAGAAGTGAGCCATTATTTTCCCGAAATGCGAACAAGATTGAATGATTGTCATTTTAACAACTGCTCTCATAGAAATGAACCGAAATGTGCCATTAAAGAAGCTGTAGACAAAAACTTAATATCAAATGATCGGTATCAGAGTTATTTACGTATATTAGAAATAGTGGAATCTGTTAACTATTGGGAACGGTAATTATTTAAAAAATTAAGAATGCAAACTATTTTCAAACAAACACTTGCTTTTTCAATATTTCTAATTCTATTTTTACCGCTTTTTGGCCAACAACTTGAGGAAGAATTTCTATTAAAACAGCATATAAAGTATCTCTCTGATGATCTATTAGAAGGTCGTGCTACTGGTTCCGAAGGAGCCAAACTTGCTCAAGATTACATTATTGCGCAATTCAAAGAAATAGGATTAACACCTATTAGTGAAGAAGACAGTTGGCTACAAGCTTTTGATTTTAAGGATGGTAGAACATTAGGAGAGCAAAACCAATTAGCATTTTATCAAAAAAATAAGCTGCCAAAAAAAATTGTCCAAGAAAATTGGACAATTCTCAATGACAATATAAATGCTTCTTTTGATGCAAATATTGTTTCGGTCGGAAATGGAATATATGCACCAGAAGTAGATCACAACGATTTTGAGAAAATAAAACCCAGCAAACTAAATAAGGCTGTTTGGCTAATGCAAGATGGGCATTCTGATCCAAATCCACATTCTAAACTTGCACCTTTTGGTGATATAACACTAAAAGTAAAATATGCTCAACAAAATGGTGCTCAAGCGGTGTTTTTGAAAAGTGACGATTGTAGTCTGCTCCAAAAAAAGGTGACCTCGTCTAATATTGCTGTCGTATGTTTTGAGGAACTTGGTGAAATATCAAAAAAGACTAATGCAAACGCAACCCTAGAAGTATCACCTAAATATACAAGAGGAAATAATGTATTGGGATATTTAGACAATGGGGCTGAAAATACGGTTGTTATTGGAGCACACTATGATCACCTCGGATACGGGGAAAAAGGGTCTTTGCATGTCGGGGAACCTGCCATTCATAATGGTGCCGATGACAATGCAAGCGGTGTAGCACTGGTTATTGAACTCGCTAGGTTTTTAAAACAAGATACTTGTTGTAGTAACAACAACTATCTGTTTGTTTGTTTTTCGGGAGAAGAACTAGGTCTTTTGGGCTCTAACTCTTTTGTAAAGAACCCTCCTTTTCTATTGTCGTCTACCAATTATATGCTCAATTTTGACATGGTTGGTCGATTAGATACTTCAGAACAAACACTTATTATTAATGGCACGGGAACTGCTATTGATTGGAATACTCTTGATGAAATTGATTCGGTTTTTACTTCGATCAATTTCAAAAGCAATCCTTCCGGAGTTGGTCCCTCAGATCATACCCAGTTCTATTTTAATGACATTCCTGCACTGCATTTTTTCACAGGAGCTCATGAAGATTACCACCGTCCAAGTGATGATGAAGAAAAAATAAATTACGATGGGCTGCTAACCATTCAAAAAGTTGTTGCCAAACTCATTACCAATCTTGATAAAACTGGTAAAATAGTTTTTCAGAAAACAGCTGAATCGCCTGCGGAGGAAACACCCCGATTTACAGTAGGTTTGGGCGTAATTCCTGATTATCTTTTTGATGGTAAAGGAATGAGAATCGATGGTGTGCGGGAAGGAAAAGTAGCCGATAAAGCAACTATGCTCAAAGGAGATATTGTAACTAAAATGGGAGTAATTGAGGTGGTAGATATGATGAGTTATATGAAGGCTTTGAGCCAGTTCAAAAAAGGTGATTCTACTACAGTAGTAATCAAACGAGGTGATCAAACTATGGAAAAGAAAGTGACGTTCTTTTAATGATGGATAAAATTCAGCTAATGTCGCCTGTAATTCTGCAAATAGAAACGACGACTAAAACTTGTTCTGTTGCGTTGGCTGCTGATGGCAAGTTGATTGCACTCGAAGAAAGTACAACCGACTTCTCGCACGCAGAAAGCATTACACTTTTCATACAGAAAGTGCTAGATAAAGCAGCTATTAATGCTTCTCAAGTAAATGCAATTGCTGTAAGTGGTGGACCTGGTTCTTATACAGGAATACGTATTGGAATGGCTACTGCAAAAGGTTTGAGTTATAGTTTAGGGATTCCGCTTATCAAACTAAATTCACTAGCGTCTCTGGCAAACGGCATGGTTCAAACCCATCCTAGCGATCTCATAGATAAGTTGATTGTCCCTATGATTGATGCTAGGCGAATGGAAGTATTTATGGCAATATTTGATCAAGACATAACAAATATTTCACCTACTTCTGCCGAAGTCATCAATGAATCTTCTTTTGATTATTATAAGGATAAAAAGCTCTTGTTAGGTGGTACTGGTGCTAAAAAAGTAGTCGATTTTTTGACGAATCCATTTATTGAGTTTATTGAAATTAGTCATTCGGCTAAATGGCTTTGTAAACCGGCATTAAATGCCTTTAACAAAAAAGAATTTGAAACACTAACAGCAACAACTGCAGACTACTATAAAGATTATTACTTTAAATAAAATGAATTAACCAACTATTTTTTGATTCGGCTCAGTATAGCCAACATCTAAACATTTTTTAATTATTTAACTATTGAGATATTATAAATATCCTGAAAATATTTTTTAATGGGAACTACTAATGATGCGAATGTATATCGCATAAAAAATGCTACTTCAGCTGGTGAAATCATATTAAGTTATGACAAACTCAGAAAAGCTGTTCTAGTACTCAGAGCCATCAATCATCAATTACGACAAACAATTATTGAATTGTTGGAAGAATGTGAAAGTCTTACTGTCACAGAAATTTACGTAAAGCTACGCCTTGAACAATCTGTTGCTTCGCAGCATTTAGCAATCTTAAGAAGAGCAGGTGTTGTCGTTACAGAGCGAAAAGGAAAGCATATTTATTATCAATTGGATAAAACAAGGCTGAACGATATCAGTGAGTTGGTTGATGATCTAGCTTTCGAAACAAAAAGTTGAACTTAAAAAGAGGTGTCAATCACCTCTTTTTTAAAATATCTTTAGTTGATCAAGATTATGTAACTATTTAATCATAGTGTCACTATTGCAATCAGACTATTTACTTTCTTTTCCAGATAGTCACGCCTATTATTGCAATAATAGAGGGAATCCCTATCCAAAAAGCTTCACTTTTTAATACCCTTAAGCCCCATTCACTAAAAAAATTACGAATGCCCAATGGTGATACTTTAATCACTTTAAAGGGTAGAAAATAGCGCTCTGCACTAAATGGGGCAAAGAAAGCAACACCTTTCCCTCCTGTAGTCATCGCATCTAATAATCCATGTGATGCGGTTGCCAGAAATAGAAATAAAAATATCTTACTCCAATGAATACCTGAAGATTTTGTAAACAACAACGTCAATAGGGCTGCCCATATAAAAGCAAATGGAATCGAATGAGTAAAACCTCGGTGCCCCCACATACTTCCATAAGAAATACCCATATTAAAACCCAATACATCTGCATCAGGCAGCATTGCTGACAGCATCCCCGCCAATAATATCCAGCGACCGTTTATTCCAAATAGCTTTCCTCCTGCAAAAGCAGCTAAAGCGTGGGACATTATTGTAGGCATTGATTTCCAATTTAATGTTAAGTACACCATAAAATTGGTGTCAAAAAACGAGGTTATCCAAACAGTTATAAACACAAAAAAGCCCCCAGATTCTAAGAACCTGAGGGCTTTGTATCAATAGTTTGATTTGTTATTATCTACATCCTGCTGGACGAGGCATATCATATTGACCTTCCATGCAACATTTGAAGTCTACACGGCGATTCAATGCATTAGGTGCATCAAATGCTTTTCCTTTTCCACTACCACCAGAAACAGCACCAGCAATAACTGGCTCATTTGCTCCACGGTACTGAATAATCAATTGTGTACGAGGAATACCATAATCTGTAACCAATTTATTAACAATTGATTCAGCACGTTTGTAAGAAATACAGTTGTTTGCATTTGGACTACCACTTGCATCGGTATGGCCAACTACACACAAACGAGCATCTCTATTATTGCGTAAGTACTCTGCTACTGCAGACAACTGAGGAGCAAATTCGTCACGAACTTTTGCACTACCACTGTTGAACAATACATTTGGTAAGTAAGAATCTTCACAATTTGGTACTATGTTTATTGGTGGTGGAATACAATCTTTGAATTTATCACAAGGATCTCCTTCTATTGCAACACCATTCTCATCAACATTTCCAATAGAATTTGGATGTGTATAAGGCTCTTGATCATTGCAATCCAATACACCATCGCCATCGCTATCTGTAGCAATACCACGAGTATTTACAACCTTACAAGGAGAGTTTGGCTCCTCATCCCACAAATCAGGAACACCATCACCATCTGTATCCGTAAAGTCTGGTGGCTCAGGAATATCACAGTGACACTCATCTAATTCATCATAACTATAATCAAGTGGATTCATCCACCACAATGGCTCAACAGTATTACCTGCACCTAAGTTAATATTCAAGCTAAGATTGGTAAATACATAGGTATCGTAATCACGAGTCAATGCTCCCCATTCTTGCCAACGTTGACCATCTAAAAGGTCATCATTGGTGTAAGTAACTTTAGACTCTAAGCCAATGTTGATTCTATTCGTTATTTTATACTGAGCTCCCAAACCAATGTGAGCAGTTGGACGATAGCTGTATTCACGAGTTACATCGTTTTCAGCACCAAAGAACCAGTAATCATCAAAGTGCTTCTCAGCTTGAGATTCGTACTCTCCATCCCAAAGATCATTCAGGGCATCTCTAAACTCCCTACGATTCTCATCAAAACTATAACTACCATCCGTACGGTCAATCAATTCGTCATAGTCGTATAAATCACCATTAGAATCCAATTGATCCATTTTGGTGTTATAGAGCAACCCACCAATACCTGCAAAAGTGTGGTAAGAAAACTTATTTCTTCTTTTGTGGAATTTAATGTTATTCAAATTAACAACCCCAGAAACAACCGCTTCATATACACGGGTTTTGTAGTTGAAAAAAAGAATGTCCTGCTGTCCTACATAATTAGGAGTAGCAAAATCACCATTTAGTGCATCGTAATTAGACCCTCCTGCCAATGCAGCATTACGGGTATCTTCTACGTTCCAGCCATTACTTCCCTGCCAGTTTGCACCTTTAGTGGTTCCAGTCATAAAACTTCCTCTCACAGAGAAAACATAACCGAAAGATTTACGAACATGTCCTCCTATTCCAAATCCTGGAAACAAAGAACTCTTTATATCACCACTGATCCACAGACCACCTACATCAATTCCCAATTCCCACTGGTTTTTAGGAGGGGCAGGATACATAAACTTATTATCCAAAAATTGATCCTGTTGATCGTGAAACTTATCCTTAACATAATCTTTGTACTCGTCTTCACGTACATCTGGATAAGGATAGTCATCACCATCACTCTCTTGAGCTGCAAGGGGCAAGCCTACAAAAAGGAACAATAGCATAGCCAGCAAGAAATTGCTTTTTGACATATTTAATGATTTTATCATTGAAACTAATTTTTTTTCATATAAGTACCTTCACGAAAATGCAGTAATTGAGACCAATATATTGGACAATCGTCACCTACTCCAAATCGTGCTTGGCTTTTAAGACGTAAATATAAATAGGTTCTGTTGTTTATTCAAAGAAATCAATTGAATTATCACAATAAGTACGAATTATTTCTCTTTTCTTTAATCCATGACCCTTTTTTTCACTCAAAACAGTCATATTTTCTAATTCAATGGCATAATTAATAAAAAAAAGAATTTTCTTTATGTTACAATTAATAGAAATCGTACTTTCAAATTTTAATTTATTTGACATAAAAAACAACATACTATCAAACTTTTTACTATGATTGAAAGTTTGCTTATTGTTAAATTTAATCACTAAAATAATATCTAATGACTAAAATCACTTTTTTATTTAGCATGATGATCGCTGTTGCGATATTTGCTTCTAGCTGTCAATCTGGTGGAGAAACCAATGTTACAGACATCAAAACAATGTATGAAACCAAAATGGATTCTCTAAAAATTACAATGCAACGTAATTTTGATGCTAAAATGGATTCCGTAACAAGTGCCTACAATTCCAAAATCCAAGAACTAAAGGTTCAAATGGCTGGCTCTAAAGGGAAAAGTAGTGGGGTAACCAGTAAACCCAAAGGTACTACAACTAAACCTGCTACAAATACTCCGCCAAAAGGCAAAGTTGATGTAAATAATAGAGGTGGCAATACCAATGCTCCTACCAGAAAAGTGGATGTAAACAAAAGAGGTGGTTAATCATTCTTAGAATGGTTAAACGGTATTTAAAAACCCGAATTTCTCATGATGAGAAATTCGGGTTTTTTTTTGGTCTAATAAAATAAGCAACTTATAATTCTGTCAATACTCCTACGCAAACATTACTAGATATACCACTTTGCAATGAATAATTAACGGTCAATACTTTTTTGCCATCTCCATTAATAGTAAAAGAACCAACTTCGTTTTCATTGGTCATGAAGAACATCACTTCGGCTCCTGTTGAATTAACATAAGTATCAGAGATAATGCTAAAATTATCTTCATCTACCGATGCCAAAACATCGTGACCTCCTGATACACCAGCAAAATCTTCTAAAATAATTTGATTGTCATTATTTGGGTCAAGTGAAACAACAACGGTAGCAACATCCGCAAAAACAGTATCGTTTGGACCACATATGTCCGTTTGTGAATAAACACCAATATATTTTAAGCGAGCATCTGTAGACACACAAGCTGTACTGTCAGCATTTAATTGTGTGCCTTCTGGACATACACAAGCTGTACTGTCAGCACTTAAAATGGCATCTGTAGCATTACAGGCGCAAAAAGCACCAGAAGTAGTGTCGGCAAAACAAGTAGCGCCTGTAGGGCAGCTAAAGTTTGGATCATCACAAGGGTTGGTAGAATCACAGTCTGGTCCGAAGAACCCATCTGCACAATCCGTACAGCGACCATCTGATACATTGTTGACAAATCCAGCGTCACAGTTACAGAAATAACCATCAACGGCAGTTTCGTTTTCTACACATGTTCCACTCCCACAGTCACGGTCTACACAAGTTTCTACTGGATCTTCACAAGAATTGAAGAAAAACATACAGCCTAAGACCATAAGTAAGGCAGTTAAGCCTTTTAATTGTTTTTTGAAATTCATATCATTTATGATTTTTGTAATTTTAAAATAAAGATTGTTCTCAACAACTTGACGGTATACCGACAAACATGGTTGCCTACAAAAAAGAAAAAGTCCGACTCTGTTTATCAGAATCGGACTACAAAATTACTATACTTATCTTATTGTTAATGCCTTATTTCTATTTTTTCGCTAAAAAAGCCTTGATCTGTTTCAATATATAGCAAATAAATGCCTTCATTTAGCTTATTTGTAGCAAATCGCACATTTTGGGTATCTACTGCTTTTTCAAAAACCAATTGTCCAGTAATACCATATAGTTTAACAACAGATGCATTTAATCCATCTAAAAAGACATTTAGGTAATCATTGGCTGGATTCGGGTAAGTTGTTATTAAAGCAGATTGGGTCACAGGAAGTTCTGAAATGCCTGTTCCCACATTTTCAACAACCAGTTCGGTGGTATTTGGCTCTAATGAAAGCATTTCGCCATCGCTGTGCATAATTACTGCATTTTCAATATAAAAATTCAAAGGAATCTCAAAGGCTGTCTTTCCTGTAATATTTTGAGTAATATAGGTAGCTACACTAGCAATCTGTCCGCCTCCACCAACGCCAAGCTTATTGGTTCTCACCATTCCCACATCTAGTTTCGTCGTTGTTTGATCAAGTTCGTATAGATTCTTCTCAATGGTCAATAAATCGTCGCTTCCATTGTTGTTAAACCAATCATTGGCATACGTAATTTCAATACTGTCTGCAACAATTACCTGCTCTCCTTCATACTCATTAAAATAGTTGATGGTAAAAGCAGTTCCATAGACTTCTTCTAAATCAACATCATCGCCTAAGAATACATCTAAATGAATCCACATACCTGGCTCAATGAACTGTTCTTGAACAGAAAGCGTAATCAATGGTCCTGCCGACTGCATAGTAGATTCTCCTTTGCCATGGGTCAATCCATAATTAAGACTGATTGGTAAAACATCATCTGCCAATATACTGCCATCTCCATTACAATCGGCATATTTGGCGTCGGCTAAAATAGAATCTGCTGTTCCATCAGGTCCTGGAAAAGCTTCAATGCTCCAATCAAAGGATTGTTGTGCTGTCCAATCAGTTGAGGCATTGGGTCTTTCTGGACCTTCTCCTCCAAAATATTGCCCCAATAACAATAAATCAAAGTTGTTGGCAACTCCATCGTTGTTGGCATCTCCTGGCCATACACAAAATTCGGTACAATCGACTCCTACAGAAAGATAAACAGTTGCTGTATCGCACAATCCAAGTTCTTCTAGGCAAAGTAGGTAGGTAAATTGATCTGCTCCTTGAAAATTTATATTGGGAGTGTAAATAAAAACCTGACAGTCTGGCGTAAAACAATCAGTCAATACTCCAGTTGCGACTATTCCATTAGTGGGGGCATCCAAAACAGAAATGGTGTAATCATTTACAGATGGATCAATAAATGGTTGATCATTAGACAATGGTTGTATAATCAATTCGGTATTCAAATCAGTAGACTCATAGTCATTGTTGGCAATTACTTGTAAATTATTGTTGACAAATATGGTGACTTCTTGATCATAACAGAACCCATTTTCATCGCACAGTGTATAAGTAAAGTAATCAAATCCTCCGGCAAAATCAGCTGGTGGTGTATACAATAAACACTCACTAGCAGGGTCTGGCTGTTCTACAGTACCAAATGCTGCTTGGATAAAGCTGAAGGTTAGTAATAAATTGTT
>ENA-ORXT01005354-ORXT01005354.1-marine-metagenome-genome-assembly--contig:-NODE-5354-length-12641-cov-10.484639_pt1 | contig 12641 bp, 13 predicted proteins | sample MGYA00237868_ERZ511482 | MGnify/ENA metagenome assembly ERZ511482 | reverse complement strand
GCAATGGTCAGCCAGATAGTGGGACTGCTTTGAGTACACGCGAGAAGGAGTTGTTACGGATTCAGAAACCTGAGATTAGGGAGCTGAAGAGGCGGATTGGGATCTATCCTTCAAAACGCACACAATCATCAGTAATAAACTCTACTACGTCTTCTACGAAAGCAGGTAAACCAGGTGCCGTGACATTCTCTGCTGCCAGCTCACGAGCTGATACTTCCAAATTAAGATCCAGAAGCTGTTGTAAGATATCACCATTATGATCAAAACCATATGTGACACATACCACCTCATCAAGTTTTTCGTGTAAGGTCTTAATAGGGTTAGCACCTGGCTGCTCTACTAATCGGTATAAATCTCTTAATGAGTAATTGTATTGTTCCATAATCTTAGTGCGCTCGACACGTAACGTATGGGCTGCCTTTGCTACTTCTCGCACTTGATCCATTGTTGGTGATTGCGGGAATGGGAATGTATCCCAAACTGTATCTGATGTGTAGTTAAAACGTTCACCTATCGTCCCACTTTTTGCTTTAGTCCACTCCCAATGAATATAAGACTGTAATATTCCAAATGAATAGTTGTCATTAAAGGAGAATATGAGTAGTCTGTCATTAGGGCGTATATCTGATGACACAAATTCATAAATAGACCTTAAGCTTACTCGGGAGCAACATATATATCTGTTAAGTTTGCTGACCGCATTAATTAAATCTTTTCTACCATACGATAGTTGCCACCATTTCGAATAAAAATTTATATGGTGCCTATTAATCCTTGCTTTGGGATTTTCCTTGAGAAGCTCTTTGTTCTTTTCTTCTTGTATCTGAGCTTTTTGCTGCCTTATCGGCTTAACTAAGGACTCTATAATTTTAAAAGCTGAAGAATAATAAGATGCTGCAAAAATATCCAAATCAGTAAAATCTATTACAAACCTACTGGGCTGTGATCTGAAATTTGATAGTAGTTCATTTCCAATCAGAAATGGTTTTATTACATCTTTATTTGTAGGGACAGATGATAAAATTTCTTTTGCTTCTTCCAAATTCAAAAGAAACCCAGGGTTCCCATGAGTTTGTCCTTGAAAAATAACTTTAGGTGTTTTAACAGATGACAACTTAATAGCTTTACTAACATCTATCGTAATAGATAGACTACTGTTGATATATGGTATTTTATGTTTTATCGGGTCACCTCTTTCAGGATAAAATGTTAATTCTCTGGGTAAGCTGTATTCTGCTTTTATCCAATTAACAATTGAAACAGTTACATCAGCATCTCCAGACCATAACTGAGATGAAACAGCATTAAAAATATTCCCGCCTGATGCAACAATAATATCCAATCCTCCTTCTCTGCTATAGTTCTGACGGATTGTATTTGTTCCAACTAATCCAGATCTTCTCCCCTCTTTCATAACCTTATGGCTTTTATAAAACCAATAAACACAATAGTCAGCACGACCAGGAACTTCAGGATACGCATTCCATAATTTATTTAAGTAAGCTCCTCCAAACTCTTCTTGCATTTTATTTTTAGATTGAAAAGGAGGATTACCAATGATAACATCCACTTCAGGCCATTCTGTAAATAGTGCATCTGCTATAATAATATTGGAATCCAGGTTATCCAGAGGAAGTGCCTTCTCCAACATAGCATCAATGCCGAGCTGACTGTTAGACAACCAGTTCTGAGTCTCTTGTATTGCGATTTCTTTAGCGAGAAGCATTGTCACTCTTGCAAGTTCTACAGCAAAGCCATTGAGATCAATACCATAGAATTGCTTAAGACTAACTAAGGAACCTGTACCTACCTCTTTTGCTCCTCCTGGAAATTCAGTATGTATACGATTGAGGATCTCCATTTCAAGCCGCTTAAGCTCTCGATATGCGATATAGAGGAAGTTACCAGAGCCACAGGCAGGATCAAGTACTGTGTATGATCTTATCTCCTTAAGTAAGTCTTTGAGCTCAAATAACTTTTTAGCCTTTTCTATTTTTTCTAACCAAGGTTGAATGATGCACGGGTGAACAATTTTGTAGATATCTATCTCGCTGGTGAAGTGAGCACCAAAGGCATGACGCTCATCGGCATCCATACTTCCCTGAAAGATTGCGCCAAATATAGATGGGTTCACCTTACTCCACTCTTGTTTAGCTGCGAAAAGCATAAAGTGCATTTCCTCATGATTGAGTTCTATAGGTGTCACATCTTCGAATAGACCACCATTAAAATACTCAACTTCTTTATACCTGCCTGCTTTAGCAGCCTTGTCTGTAGCCATCTGTCTAAACAAGCCTCCTATGAGATCGTAAGTTGATAAAGATTGATCTTCGTAGCATTCCTTAATAAGTCCCGTAAATATACCTTCTGGGAGCAAGTGAAAATCTTCAGCAAACATCGTGAATATGCACTGCAGTATGAATCGTTGTGCATGTGCTCTATCTTCTCCCCTTTTAACCAAACTATTAAAGACCTGAGCCACATAAGAGGCAGCCTCTCTGGTGACTTCTTCAAGATTGTTTTCGAAGAGCGGTGTCTTAGGTGTGGCATAAAGAAAGTTTAGAGCTGTAGATCTATGTCCGAGATTTTCAATCTTAAGCTTATCTACTGGCTCATCCTGGACTGAGAAATCATAAATATATAGATCATCAAAATTACATAGGATAGCGTACTGAGGTTGATTGGGTCTAAGATTCCACCAGTAATTAAAGACTTGAGAGCGATGACTTTCAAGTTTAGCGCCTCGCTTTTTCATTTCGATTACTACCCTATCTGGCCAGAGCAGATCTGCAAATTTGGTAGATTTCTTAGTCTTAACACGGCTTTCAAGTACAGCCCCAGCCTCTTTATAACCCTTGTGTCCAAAAGCCTGGAATAAGCGATCACAGAAGACCTGAGCCTCTCCTTTTTCATCCCCCTTAAGCTCCGACCAATACGCTATGAAAGAATCTATACTATCTGACGACATGTTCTATCTGAATTATTGAACCATTAAGGTAGCTGGAAGTATGGTGTAAAGTATAAGGATAACGGATAAACTTTATTATGACGACCACTGCATTTTTTCTGCATTCTTATGCGCTCTTAAGTGCATTATGTCAATGTCAGTTATTCTTCTGATAAGCAAAGGCCTTTTCATAAAATGCATAGACTTACATCGAGAGCTTAAGGGTAGATCTATGTGGTCAACCAAAGTATAGGTCTTAATAAGAGGAAAACTAAAAACATGGGAAAGGATTTCGAATTCAAACCATGAATCACTCGAAAACAAATGGTCAAAATCTGGGGCCCAATACGTAACAGGATGGTTGATTAATACAGGATATGTTTTAATTGCTATAAATTTACGCTGAAAATAATATACAGGAATATTTCCTTCTTGATAACGAGCAAAAGACCTGATCCAGTCAAATTTTGAGTCTAATGAAGAGCCAGTCCTTTCCTCATTTTCCTCCAAGTAAATTTTATATATTCCTCTTTTAAATTGCTTTACCAATTCCGACCTAAAGCCAACTTGCCTTCTAAACTGAGGCTTTTCTTTCAGACCATTCTTTGAAAACCTAAAGTATCTTGATTTGTAGCGCCATTTTTGAAAATAGTTAGGTTGCAAAAACTTAGTGTTATCAAGCATCAATTTTTTAGTAAGATTAAAAACCTCTTTGACTGCTTCGTCTATACTAGGCTTGCCTGTATCAGACGCGCCAAAGTATGCATTGCATTCATCACATACGTTTTCACAAATTCGCTTAGATCCTAATGATTGCGGTAGGATATGTGCTTCATTTAAAAAATCAGTTTCCAAAGATGTCTGCTTACACCATATGCACGTCTTCATAGATTACCTTTTTTAATCCAAAGTATTGATATAAAGTATAGTGTAGCTTTCTTATTGAAAGACAAAGGTATACAAGTCATTGCATTAGTGCTAACTTCTTCGCTCTCTCCCTGCCATTCCCTTTCTACACTTTGAAGAAATTGTAAACCCCGATCTTTATCATTGAGTAGATATTATGACTTAAGTATTTATATATCAGTTGGTTATAAAATATTCAAAAAGATACCAACTCGCTGTACCTATATTGTTATCAAATTAAAAGCATCATTGATAGATCATTATTGAAGGCGTTTAAAAACTGAATTTAACAATGGTCTAACTAAGCTGAATTGTACAGTGATGTGGAGGTATGAAAGAAGGTCAGATGTACAAGTAGAAAATATTTAAACTAATCAAATACATTTACTTGAAGTGGTATGACCTTATATTGAAATAAATTAAATAATGCGAATAGCACTCCAAACATCAACGAGAGTGGTAGCAATTAATTAAATAAAAATAAACCATTATGGTTAATATAAATTTAGAAAGCGGGCATAAAGTACTAAAGCTTATCATGGATTGGAAACTAATAAGTAAAGTATTTGCAATCTTTATGATTACTCTGTTTGTCTTCGTAATCGTTTATAAGGATCTTATCTCAGATATAATACGACAATATCTGAATATGCCAATGTGATTGTTACTCCCAACTCCCTCTCCCCTGCTCTCTTGCTTCACGCTGCGCTTGGCTAAATAGCTCAGCATACTTCACATTAGGTGCGATGGTCATGGTTCTTGCCCAGCCAGCCCGGACGATCTCCAAATTAAAGAAAGTGCCATCCTGTAAGTAGACATAGACCAAGTGTCTGCCGTATCTATCCAGCTCTGTGACATCGTAGACGATTCTGACTGTTTGATCCATTAGCATCTCCTTGGTGAATTCTGTGGCTTCTGCGTGGTATGGCTCTGGGCGGCCATTGCGCTTGCCTGTCTCTGGGGTGTTGATCCCTATGGGGCGGAACTTGCGTTTTTCTCCATCGGCATTAATGCCGTGGAAAGTGTCGCCGTCGACTATGTATGTAATTTTGAATAGCTCTTCTTCAGATGGCAACACCTCCAACCCAGCCACTTCGTGGTTTCCTTCGCCAGATGTCATTGAGACATTTGCTTGACTCACTGGGTGAGTCAAGTTTGCTGCGGGCACATCAACGATGTAGGTTATTTTGAATAGATCGTAATCTTGCTTTTCTTGGACTATCTGAGGGAATAGATTGAAGATGAGGGTTAGGATTAGTAATAGGTGTTGCATGGGTATTGAGGTGCTAAAGTTGTGCCAAGGGTATCACTATTTACATGTAGGCTTGTCTTACGTGACGGGTCTTTCCCGATGGGCGGGACAGGCTATTTCTTCCATTGATGAAAAAACGAAGCAAAAAAATCTATGATCATTAATCCATCCCACCCTTCACAGTGTTCAGGTTCTTTCATTATCAAGCATCCATTTAAGATACTTGATTCCGCAAGCGTAACTCTTAGTTCTACATAATCACGCAGCAGCCGCTTTAAAGAATATTGTTAATCTAAGCCGATATTAATTAATAAGAAGAATATTAAAATATCTAACATTCTTAGGACATCTATTCAGCAAGCCATTAAAGAAATTTGAAGTCCACTCATCATTTTTGCAAGAATAATCACAATTTTGTAAGACTAAATATCCATTGTAGTTATCTTGCTGGAGTTGTTTACCGTTCTTGTCTTTACCATCCCATTCTATTTCACCATTTTTCAGACCATTACAATCCTTTCTAGTTGATCTATGGACTTCGCCTCCCCATCGATTAAAAATTACTAATAGGTACTCGTTAGAATTATAAGCTCCTTGTACGTGGGGTGAAAAATCATTATCAATGATCATGAACGGAATTCCATTATTAGGATAAACATCATTTGGAATAAATAAATTTTGTTTTGGAGGTCCAGAAGTATCAAAGCAGTCACAACTTTGGCAAAGAAAATATTCTAAAGTGCCTACTCCATTTGCAGTAATATTAACGTTTGAAGTAGAAGATGTTACCTCCCAGCCATTCGGTACTGCTATGGAAAAAGAATAATTCCCTGCATTTAGGTTCGGAAAAAAAGCATATCCATTTTGGCTCGTATATGAACTTTCTACTGGTACTCTATTAGATAATATACTTACCTCAACTGAGTTTGCAGAAGAATCCCCATTATCAAAAATTCCATTGCAGTTATTGTCATATATGACGGTTATTTGTATTAAACCACATCCATCACTAGTACTACTGTTACTGTAAATACTGGTTTCCTTATTCCCTTTAGGAAAAATTTTAGAAGGCTTCTTTTGTGCTTGACAAAGAAGAGGAATCACTAATAAAATGTATAAGATATGTTTCAATAATTTTAATTTTACAATATCAACCTGATAACACCATTATCATTTTCTGCTGAATTAATCTGAGCAAATATCAACTAAGTGTCATATTATTTTTTAAATGCTATTTTGATTAGTTTATTTTAGCGACGTTTGACAATTTCCCATTGAATTTTTTCTTGCCATCTATTTTGCTTATAACCTGTAGATTATATCTAAAACCCTTTTCATGAGGGCTACACAAGTCTTGATCCCAACTATCGCAAGTAGTTGGGTTAAACCAGATACCTGGATGTATTCTGTGCCATCGATTACTTGGAAAAGTACCATTAAAGGTGTGTGTACCATTATTGGAAGTACTTCCATTCCCTGTATAACAAGTTGCATTTGCATCATTAGCCTTAAAAGCGATCCAGATACCACCTACAACTGTATTTTGAGCTAAGTCAAAATTATCGGTAGTTCCTGCGACTGGTTTTCGAATCGTGACATTAAAAGAAAGGCTCTCAATACAAGGATCTAATGCGTGCCTCCAGTTTGTATATGCTTGCATTTTCTTCCGCCATTGCATGTTTGGTGTAAAACTTATGGAGTGAGTTTGGAAATCACCAGAAATATTAAACATACTTAAAAACTCGTTTTTATATATAGGAGGGCAGCAAGGGTCAATTGGTTCAGGAGGTGGACAATAAGTATCGTAAGTAGCAAAACCTTCATCAAAATTCATTTGATTATTCATATCTACTATGAAAGAGTAAGTTTCATTTGCCTGAATATTAACTTGATGGGAAACAAGAGTCCAAGCATCTTCCTCGGAATTTCCACCAGGTAATATCACAGGTACTGACTGTCCTACGATTGCACCATTCAAGCCATTTCCTCGGCGGATTTTAATACTCGCTCTACCCCCAGCATTGGCTCTTGTCGAAAAATATCCGCCAACAGTTACTGATCCAGAACATGAAGGAGTGAAGCTCTGATAAAAAGAATTACTCCCTCCAGCAATATCTAGATAATGTCTGAAGCCATTCGTAACTCCTGATGCATCAGATTGAGGTCCATCAGATCCATAATCTTGTCCAGTAGGTCCATCCACTCTTACCACATTTGCTGAATTTCCAGATCCAAGGATCCAGGGAGCAACAGAATGTCCAACATTATTTCCAAAGTTTGTAGGAGGATTAGATTCAAAGTCTCCATTGACAAGAATGTTTTGACCATTTTGAGCATTGAGAAAATAAGTAGTAAAGCATATGATAACTACTAAAAAGATTCTACATAGATTATTAGAATGAACCATACTGTTATTTTTTTTTTGATTAAACTGGAGTTGCTTACTTGGTAGTCGCCCTATATTTAGTCATTCACTATTATAAAAAAGTTTACTGTTTTACTTGTTTTATTCATCAACCCCCCACCCACTATTTAAGCTTGTCTTCTTGATTGTGGCTATGATAGCTGCACTGTTCCCATCAACAATAGCTAATATATATTAAATTAATTAATTGATGATACGATTAATATAATTTTAACTATTGGATGCATTGAGTCGTTTGTAGTTGGTATTTTTCCATTTTTAACTTGTAGAAATTGGCTTGTATTCGATAGATCGTATCAGTTAAAATGGTTACATTTTAAAGCTTAGCTTTCTACAAAAGTTCTGTGGCCCGCACGACTTACAATATTTATTCGTGAGGATATCACCATTTTCACACCACCAAGCATCGCCATTGTAAATGCCTTTATTCACTCTGATTATTCGCTGGATTAATTCACGAGGTATGACTTCATTCCTTGATGAGCTTAGAGGTACTTCGTTTCCATTCATATACTGGTATCTAAGCTCAATGTAGTTATAAGTACATTCACTGAAATTAGATACTTGTTGCTTGAGTCCGCCTTCATCTTTACATATATACACCGCTTGACCATTATTGGAGATATTGATATCCCCATAAATAAGTGACGGAGGTGGTGTATAACCTGTTATCGGTCTGGCAAGCTCATTATTATTATATGTTGATAATGAAGGTGGATCAACATAAGCTGGTTGGCAATTTGCAAATAATGATCCATTGGTATTTTGAAATGAGATTCTCTGCTTTCCTAATGCCGTCTTTCCAAAGTCTGTGTGTTTTACCGTCCAAACCATAGTTCCTAATAAACCTGTATTGTTTCCACCAGTAGTTGGAATAGAACTTGATGTCAAATCTACATAAGAAGCATTGGATGATGATACAGTGCTTTCATATCACTTGTTAGCGATAGTTACTTTTTTGCTTTTCTGTTTAACTCATTCAACATCCTTTGATTTATGGATTACAAAGTTATCTAAAAGGAAAAATCCGTTTAGTCTTAGGTACCAATATGATATTTCTTCAGAACTGTTTAGCATAGCGTAATATTATTCTCCCATGTCAAATGTTATGGATAATGCACTTGACATTGGACTTCGTTTATTGTTCATGAAATTTAGCATAGTCTCGAAATTTGGAGAGTCGTCAATTATTCCTTCTTTACATTGCAACATTAAATCAGCAATGAAATATTCCAAAGTCCATCCTGCTTGATGTGATTCTTCTTTAAAATCACCTTCAAGCATATATTTAATATCTCCATAAGAAGGGTGATGCATTTTGTCGAAAGTCTTAAGAGCATCATCTAAATCATCTTTAGGAATAACTCTGCAACCAATTTTATTCTCTCCCAATTCAGGATGACTTTCTAAAGGCATTTTTATTTGATGTGGAATATCTAACGGATTGTATAACAGGTAATACATTTTCATCCCAAACCTATCTTGGAAGGAACTCATTGCTTGCTGCTGGTTGTCTTCTTTAGAAAACGCTTTATACTTTGAAGCTTCTGTAAAGTGTAGTAATCTTTGTTGAATAATATCATTATGCTCTTCCTCAGTAACTATCAACCTTCCCAAACCGAACCTTCTCAAGTATGGATTGTCATTATTCCATTTTATAGAATTAGCGTATAGTTTTTTTGATTGGATAAATGCCATTTTGCTTCGTATAACCTTTCCTTTATTTCTAAAGATTATCATCAAGCCAATATCTGCAACTTCCCAAGTTCCAAAATGGCGACCTCCTCCTATGAAGTGAGCATCAACCCTTACTGTCCATTTAGATGGTAGTTTGACTGGTGCTTGCATTTTTGACCAATAGCTAATTAGATTCATATCTAACGCCTCTTCGTGAATTGCAGGAAAGATGGATAAATCATATGAAACATCCCTGTTGCAATTTTTGAAATGTTTTCGAATATAATCTGTTACATCTTTTGGTACATTTATCATATTAATTCAATTATCGCTGACAACTGGATACTAGGAATGAATATAGATAGTTCCTAGTATTTTGACAATAGGCGTACCTAAAATTCTGACCTTAATATCCAAGTATTAAATATCCCAGAAAGTCAATATCGATATGATTGTATGGGTATTAGATGCCCTACCCTTCTTAGCTCTATTAGCTTTGCTGAAATAGCCATTGAATGCCTTGCGATCCTCCTCATTGATCGGGCGATCTTGGGAGCCGACAGTCTCTATCTCTAATATCTTTTTGTCTTTGATCATAGGTCTTTAAAATAACGATTAATCAATGGTTCTGCTGCTGCATCATGTATGATCATCCGATGATTGCCAATGTGTAAGGCGCCCAGGGAAGATTCATAGTGATCAATCAATTCTGTCTTGGCGATGAAAGCTATATTACCCTCATGGCCTGCCAGCTTAGACTGATAACATGCAAATGAGAACATATTCGCCGCTACACCAAGATACAACTTTTCTTTACCTCTATTATGCGGAGCTGATTCTATTAATTCAAGTTCTATATGGTGTTCTTGTTCACTCAGACTGACAAGCCGCTGGATGGTATCTGGCTCTTGATCTGTTACGATCTTATACACTACCCTATCGACTTGCTTGAATTCGTACTTCCTGCTAAATAACCAACCATTTTTCTTGAGTGTAAGTTTCAGATCTTCTTTAATTATGGGCTGGCAATTAGTTTCAAATGTATCACCCGACGATACGTGTATGATGGAGTTAGTCAGTTGATCTATGATGATGTCGATGCCTTTTTTCACTTTACTCATATTATGGATTATAAATATATGTATACTTATATGTATATTTACATGTATAAGTATATTTAATGATCATTTCCATCTGTAATTTTAAAGGCGGTGTCGCCAAGACTTGTAGCACACTTAACATTGGTGCGGGTCTCGCTGTGAAAGGTAAGAAAGTCCTTCTACTCGATATGGATCCTCAGTATAACTTGACGACAAGTCTCGGTGTCCATGAGGTAGAATCCAGCATCTATGAGTCACTGATCCATGGTAAGCCCATCATCCGGGCACAGATCAATGACAATCTGGAGCTGATCCCCTCCTCTATCGAGCTGAATAAGGCTCAGATCGAGCTGGCATCAGAGTTCAAGCGTGAGGACAAGCTGACTGAGCTGCTGAAACCACTAAAGAAAGAATACGATTACATCCTGATCGACTGCCCTCCGAGCCTGGGATTATTGACGATCAATAGTCTGGTGGCCAGTGATCTAATCTTCGTCCCTATCGAAGCAGAATATCTGGCACTGAAAGGCTACAGCGTATTGAATGAAGCCCTGGCAAGAATCGGTATGGATCTCGACAAAATATTCATCACCAAGTATGACGGACGGACGATACTACACAGAGATATTGCAGAATCCATTAAAGCACATGCTGGTGTCAAGATGTTTCAGACCATGATCCGTAAAAATGTGGCTATCGCAGAAGCGACGACTCAAGGTATCGATATCTTCCAGTATGATGGTGATAGTAATGGTGCCCAGGATTACGGAGCCTTAGTAGATGAAATCTTAGCGATGTAGATGTATACATATAAGTATACGTATACATATATTTATAAATAAAACTCAGAGACTTATGTCAAAGCGTAAATCATTCACATCAGATGCCCTCAGTACTCTAACAGGCGGATCAGACCTAAAGCAAAAAAAAGCCAATACAGGCGATAACAGCGGCGCTACTGCCAAAAACAGCCCAGTAGGCGAAAAATCAAAAAAAGTCACTCAGGGCGCTAAAAAAGCAGCCTCAGCGCCAAAAATGGCTCAAACTATTACTGCGCGTAGTCCTGAACGGACAGGTAAGCCTGTGACACTCTATCTCAACACGGAGAATTATGCGGCTTTTAAGGTCAAGGCAAAAGAGGACAGACGTACTGCTTCTAATCTGATCAATGAATTTATCGCAGGGTATATCTCAGAATAATAGAAAGAAATATTTATATGTATACGTATACATATAAATATGCGCAATATATTGATTTACAGGTATTAATAACAACTCCATGCAACTATACGTACCACCAGAAGCTCGCTATGGAATGCCAGCTGCAGATCAAATCTTAATCAATCGTCAATACACTGTCGGCTATTCCTATAGAATCAGACAACCCAAATGGGTCTTAGAAGTCATCGACGCTCAATCTCAAATCGTCAATGTCGATAGGACAGACTCATTCAGACCGGATTACCGGATACCAGAGCAATTCAGGGTGGATGATGATCACTACCAAGGCTCAGGCTATGAGAGAGGTCATCTGATCGCCAGTGCTAATCGGCTAAACTCTTCACTGCTCAATAGTGAGACATTCCTCATGAGCAATATGAGTCCTCAGAGTAGGGAGCTTAATAATGGCTTATGGAAAGAATTGGAAATGGAAGTCAGGAATCTCAAACAACAAGATAATATCGAAGAGGTCTACAGCATCTGTGGCCCACTATGGGCATATGGTAAGGCTGTAGAGTCAATAGAAGCTGCACTGCCAAATGTCATCATACCCATTCCTCATCTATTTTTCAAGTGCATCCTGAGCGTCAATGGCAATGGAAGATTCAAACAGTATGCATTTATCATTCCCCATGGAGAGAACCTTTCTGAACTCAAAGACTATCAATACAGGGTCAATGAAGTAGAGCAATTCGCTGGGTTATTCTTCTGGCAGCAATTAAGCGGAAGCTATATAGACAGGCAAAAGAACACTTTATACAAACTCTGGTTCTAAGTATACATATACGTACATATATACGTATACATATACATATGTAAAACTATTGATTTGCAGTGATTAAAGTAGGAATTACTATCGTTCTATTGGGATCATTTTCAAAATTGATATACGTATGCGTATATGTATACATATATACAAGTCATTGATTTACAATATTATATCTAATCCCACTTAGCCATATAAAGGATCTCATTCTTCTTCTTATACAACCCTTGCTCTTCTGCCTGAACTCCACTGCGAGTCATCAGCATGGCTTTCTTAGCTCCGAGGTATTCTGATGGTTTGATGATGTTCTCCTGGTACTTCTTCTCTGTGATGGCAAATAGCTTCTC
>ENA-ORXT01005353-ORXT01005353.1-marine-metagenome-genome-assembly--contig:-NODE-5353-length-12642-cov-5.999045_pt1 | contig 12642 bp, 6 predicted proteins | sample MGYA00237868_ERZ511482 | MGnify/ENA metagenome assembly ERZ511482 | reverse complement strand
ATCAGCCGCCACGCGATAGCGTCCGGTTTTTAGCGCGTAGGACCGGACGCTATCGCGTGGCGGCTGATAAAATTATCTCACGTTTCGTCTAAAGTAAGTGCCATTCGGCTATCGCCATGCGGCTGATGCAATATCCGGGCTAGTGGTTTGGCAAACCAAAAAGTTTGGGTAGGGAAATTTAGCCGTTTGGGCGTAAAGCGCGGGTCCCATCAATTAGCGTTCGGTCGAACTGGCCTTGGAGAAGTGGGCACCGTGTATTCGTCTTCGAATGCGAGACGTGCGAGTAAATTGCAATCCTCATCGGTAAATTCGCGGATCTGACCATCGGGTCGCACCCCGTCAACTTCCGAACATTCAAATTCACCCCAAATTGAAGAAAGCTAATTCAGTATAGCGATGCTGGATTATCCCTTGCGCCGCTTTGAAAGTAGGGAACATTTTTGGGCGGTTTATTCCCTTGAAAGATGCTCGGTCGTTGAAAGATGCTCGGTAAAAGTGGGTGGCTGAAACCCATGCTGGCCTTTGTTGAGCGCGTCTCTCGCCTGCACAAGAGGGATAGTTAGAAAAAATGGGTGAATTCAGCAGACACTTTGGCTAGACTGCTAGTTAAGATTGAAAATTATTCTCGCAACCTGCCGAATAACGTTTCAACGGGCAGTAACGTACATCAAGGGCTCATTATTTTAATTTATTACTAAAAGGCGACAATGTCCATTCAACAGCGAGTCGTCAATTCTATTGCAGAAACGACGCGATATCCAAAAGAGCTACTTACTCCTAACGCAGACTTAGAAGTGGATCTGGGAATCGACTCGGTTAAACGAGCCGAGATAACCCTCGCACTGGGCGAAGCTTTTGGCCTTGATCTGATGGAAGAGGAACGAGACCCCCGCGTACGTACCATCGGCGACGTTGCGAAATGGATCGAGGGATTCTTAACCGATCAAAGTGCGCCCTCGGCACAGCCCAACAATATCGTTCCCCATCCTCCCGTACCTATGCCGCCAGCGCCCATGAGTCGTATGAATGGAGTACCTAATAAAGCACCTCCAAGTAGTCCCCTTTCGAATGGAGGTGTTGGCGGATTTTCTTATCCCCAACCCAATATGAATTTCCCCAACACGAACGGGGCTGCAGCCCCGTTCGATTCGCCGCCTTCTGTTGTCGGCGCGAAACCATTTGAAGGGCAAGTCGCGCTTGTTACCGGTTCTGGTCGAAGCATTGGTCGAACGATCGCGAGAATGCTGGCCTCGCGCGGTGCCACGGTTGTCGTAAACTCTTTCCACTCACGGGACGGAGGCGACCAGACCGTTGCAGACATCATCCAGAGCGGTGCAAAAGCAATTCACGCTTGGGGGTCAGTCGCAAATCCTGACCACGTCAATTCAATTTTTAATCAAATCCAAGAGCAGTTCGGTTACTTGGACATGCTAGTTTGCAATGCTTCTGATGGGCGCATTGGATCGTTTTCAGACATTGGTCCAGACGACTGGGACCGCGCCTTTCGTACCAACGTCTCTGGACATTACCAATGTGCGATGCGTGCGGCACCTCTGATGCAAACACGTGGGGGAGGTTCCATCGTGACCATGTCTGCGGTTGGAGCTCATCAGTTCGTCGATGGTCTTGGCAGCCAAGGCGTTGTCAAAGCTGCTGTCGAAACTTTAACTAAGTATCTTGCCGGCGAATTAGCCAAGTATGGAGTTCGCGCGAATTGTGTTGCCGGTGGCCCGGTTTACGGCGATCTTCTAGATAAGTTCCCTCAAGCTGATTTGAGGAAGCAACAATGGGAAGCGATGACACCCGGTGGCGAATTGACCAGTCCCTTGGACCTTGCCCGCACGATTGCTTTTCTGTTGAGCGATGAGGCAAAAGGTATTAATGGAGCCGTTTGGCAAGTTGACCAAGGTTTTTCAGCAATGTCCGAAGGTCGGCCTGCTCAAACAGCGCGACACGGATTTCGTCAACAAATCGTCTAGTAAAGGTCTGTTTCAACATTGTTCGCACACCAAGATTACAACAGAAGAAAATACAGCTATGGCATTTTATTATGCGTCTCCATACACGATCCATTTTGACGATACGATGGCATACGGCAGCCATCATTTTTTAACGGCATTCAAATTTCAGTGTGATTCCCGCGAAACCTATTTGTTTGGCGAGCGTATTTTCGACCTACCGGGGGTCCCTGAGACCCTCGACAGCGTTCATCTTTTCACTGGTGAAGCCTACTCAAGAAACCTCAGCCCTTGCATACTCGGCGATCGGGTCGTAACTCTGCTGACATTGGAAGAATGGGGCCGTATTAGCGCTCGGTTTTGCTATCGAGTCATCAGCGAGCAAGGTAAGGTAGTTTGCGCTGGATTCCAAACACTCATTTGTGCCGACCCAGAAACTGGAAATCCAATACCGGTCCCCAAACCGTTGCTCGACGCGATGAACTCAATGCGTGAGATAGAAGAGCCCCATGCAAATGGTTCCTTTCGCGATCAAGTCCTCCAAGGCGGTGATGCCGTCGACCGTCTGTTTTCGGACTCGGCATTTGCGACGGCAAAGCTATTCCTCTCTGAGAGGTATCCCAAGCCAGGTGTGATTCCGGCAGTACCTTCGCCCCCAAGCCACCCCCCAAGCCTAATCCAAAGCTCGGCCCAAATCCATAGCTCGCCCCCCACCACTCCTGACCAACGCACGACTCTCCGCCGACCAGAGACCGAGCCTAACAAAATGCTCGAGACTTGGGTATTCTCGGGGCAAGGAACATTCGACGCAAATCTACTCAGCCAACGCGTCCGTGAAATCGTTCAGCGCAGGCCTGCCACCAAGCAAGAACTTGACCGTTGCGCAGCAGTCGCAAGTGAACTGATTGGCGGCGATGCGTTAGCCGTTGTGAGCGGTGAACTGGAAGCATGCAAACAGGCTGTACGACAAACTCCAGACTTGATGCAATGCGCGATCCATTTGCAGAATGTACTCGGTGCACAATTGCTTGAACATTCCGGCCGCCGACCGGATCTGTTGATGGGGCACAGCTTTGGCGAGATTGCAGCATTGGGAGTCGCCGGTAGTTTCGATTTGGTGACGGGCATCCAAATCGTGTGCCATCGTGTTATCGCCATTAACGAACACGCTCCACTCGATGGTGAATTGCTTGTCGTCAGTACTGACCGGCAACGGGTGACCTCTGAGGCAGAAATTCTCGGGCTAGACCAAGTTGTCGTTGCGGGACGAAATCACAAAACACAGACGGTAGCATCGGGGCCGGCGACACAACTGAAACGACTTGGAGACCACTTTCGGAATATTTCGGTTAACGCTGTCAAAATTGCCAGCCCAACGTCGTTCCATCACCCCAACCTGCGAGAGGCCGGTTCCAATTGGCTCAAGCGAATGAGCGCCTTGCCCATTGGACTGCCTCAGCGCCCCGTTTTTACTCCGATCGGCCGACGATTCATTTCGGAAACCGACAATATACCTGCAACTCTTGCCAGCCAATTCACACGCCCCTTTGATCTTCAAGGCGCCGTATGTGACGTGGTCGCTGCCGGCGGTGGTACTTTCATTGACTGCGGCTCCACTGGCACCATGCAGCGGATGATCTCCAATGCCGGAGCGGCCAATGTGATCGTTACTCGCGCGACCACCCAATCGCCAGTCCAAGAAACGAAAACTCACCCGGAGGTTGGAAAGTCTACACAGCCAACACTGGACGCCAATCGTACTTTGATTCCAACGATCGCCATTGTCGGTCACGGTTGCTTGCTTCCCGGCGGTGCGTCTTCGCCAAACCAACTCTCGGCCGCTATTGAACAACAACGTGTTGGCATCGTTGATCAGAGCAAGCTTGACCCGCATTGGCTTGAAGATTTTTACTCCGAAGATTTGGTGCCTGATCGTTCAACGTCTCCGTTGTCGGGCCTGGTCAATGAAGAAGATATCGTTGTCCCCGATGATATCGAACCAGCAATTTTTGCGGACTTCACACGTACTCAAAAACTTCTTTGCATTGCGTTGGCACCGTGTATTTCATCGCTGCGTGGCGTAAAACGGGTACTGTGTTTGGTAGGGGCAACTGCCGATGGATTTAGAGACCAAGACCTTACTTCGTCTTTGCGTTACGCCGGACTCGATCCGACAGACCCAGAAATTGATCGCCGTTTACAAACGGCACGGTCTGCATCGGACGATCCCCACTCTGCTATTCAAGATGTCTTTGATCGGATCGTGCGGCCGGGGCTGAAAGTCACGTTGGTTGATGCTGCGTGCGCTTCTTCGCTTTATACTCTGGCGTTAGGCATGCATGCGTTAGAGTCTAACGAAGCTGATGCAGTCATCGCCGGTGGAGTTTTCTGCCCAGGACCTGGAAACAGTTGCTTGTTCTCCCAGTTCCGCGGGACCACGGCAACCGGTTGCCGGCCATTCGATGCAAACGCGGACGGCGTAGTGTTCTCCGAAGGCGCCGCGATGGTCGTTCTGCGTCGACTGGCAGATGCCGAATCCTCAAATTCGACCGTCCATGCTATCGTGCGTGGCATCGGACTCTCCAGCGACGGAAAAAGTTCCTCGGCCAACGTGCCGCAAACACGTGGCCAGATTCTCGCGCTGCAAAGGTGCTATTCAAATTATCGAATCGAACCAGCCACCGTCAATGCGATCGAAGCACACGGAACATCAACGCCAGTCGGTGATTCAACCGAGATTGACACACTTCGCGAATTCTTCGAAGGCCAAGTCCCCAAGTCAATTCCTGTTCACAGCCTGAAAGGATTGCTGGGCCATTCCGGCTGGGCGGCCGGCACGGCGTCAATCATTGCGACTTGTGAATACCTGCGAAGCGGTATGTTTCCCGGCCAAGCGTTCTTTTGCGAACCTTCCAAGGCAGTTAAAAATTCACGCGGCACCCTTCACGTTACACCTGCTCCCTCTTGCTTGCCCCAAAACGACTGCCGTATCGCTGTTGATGGCTTTGGTTTCGGCGGCGCCAATGCGCACGTCGTTATTGATCGTTACTCACCAGGAAAAACGCCTACCGACATCCTTGTTTCGTATCGAGATGATCCTCAAGACAACGATTCGGAGCTTGTTTGCGTTGCCGTCGAGCAAATCCATCCAACGCAAGTTTCACCATCAGGAAAACGTTTTGATCGCGAAAGTATTGCGGTGCCCAAACACCACCTCCTGCTACCGGATCTCGCGGATGACATGGATGTGACCCAGACATTAGCGATCAGTTTAACCGACCAAATTCTCAGCGGTCTTTCACGGTTCAACGATAGCTTGCGAAAACAAACGAGTGTGGTATTGGCACTGCCTGGAAAAACTGAACGCGGCATTGAAGCAACACTGCGAATCCTTGCTAAACGATTTTGCAGGGATCTCTCTGGTACCCAACATGTTGCAAAGCTCAGCGCCGCAGCAGATTCTGCACGACCCTCGGGGCCTTACACGCTACAGTGCATGATGCCCAATGTTTCGGCAGGACGCGCATCGTTGCAACTGAACTTGAATGGCCCCAACTTCGTGGTCGACGCCGGAGAACAATCGTTTGCTGCCGCGTTGGAGTCTGCCAGAATACTACTTCGAAGCGGCGACGATGGCGGCAATAGACTGGCCATCGTCGCAGAGATCAATGCAAACATATGGCAGTCTCACAAATTGAACGGAAACAATCAGGGGGAGGAATATGCTGCCGCGTTTGGCATCACAACTCGCCGATATGCCAACGAACTCGGACTTGCGGTGATTGCACCCGCTCATACGCTGTTGCCAACCGACAATCCTTCAGTCTCTAAACAAACGAGCGAAGTAGTTTCCGCAGTCGTAGAACCCGGGACTACAAATGAAACAGCATCCGACGACGAGTTTCCAGTTCACACTCCCGTTTGGATCGAAAGCCCACTCAGTGCCGGGCAGCGTCCTGAAAGACGATCTCGTGCCATCGTGATCGTACGCGGTGGCATCGATACAATCAAAGAGCTGAACTCAAGATTCGCTGACCTCGCCGATCAGTTTATGATTGCCGTCGTAGGCTCTGGAGCAATCGCAGTAGCGAGGCAGCTAAATCAAAACGACTTGATAGCAGTGGATCTATCTGAACAACAATCAATTGATTCAGCGTTATCAAGTATCACGAATTTCAAGCCTGACACGATCGTCGCTCTCGAAATACTCACTTCGTGGGATGTCGAAGAAACGCTCGACAACGTCAGGCACAACGAACTCTGCGAATTCTTATTCCTCTCTGCTCAACACCTTGCGCCGAAACTAGGCCAAGGCGGCCTTGAACTTTGGGGGCTTTTTCCGGGGGGGTACAAAGAAGCAATCCATCCCGCGACAGGATCAGCAGCTGGTTTTCTGAAAGCCACTGTTCGTGAAATCCCCGGCTGCCGAGTAGGGATCGTGAGCACAAGGAGTTTGGACCTGCCAACAAGCCTGAACCACTTGAAAGCTGAATGGTCAAGCAAAAGTAGGGAGCCCGAGATCGTTTATGACGGCTACGACCGACTCATTCGCCGTCTTCGCCCGACGACGCAACTCTCGGGCGGCGTTTGCCAAGTAGAACTTACTCCCGAGTCGGTCGTGCTGGCCACCGGTGGAGCACGCGGCGTCACCGCAGTTTTGATCGACGCCTTAGTTCGAGATTACGGTTGCAAGGTTGTCGCAATCGGGCGCAGCGCTATCGAAAAAGGCCCCGCAAATGCAGGATCTCCTGATGCCGAACGAGAATTCTACCAACGCTACATCACAGAACACCCGGGCCAATCGCCGACGTCGATGAAGCGGAGTTTCGAAGCAGCAAACGCTCGTTGGGAAGCCTATCAAACGATTGAAACGCTAAGCTCCATTGGTGGCGGTGTGCATTACATCCAAGCCGATGTAACCAGCGCCGATGATGTTGCGCGTGTTGTGCAAGAAGTATCCCAAAACTTTGGTCGTGTTGACCTGTTGGTTCATGGGGCTGGCGTGCAGTATTCCAAAAAACTGGAAGATAGAACGCTGGAGGAATTCCGTCTCACTTATCGCGTGAAAGTTGGTGGGCTTCATAATATGGTTCAAGCGATTGGCAAGCAGTTTGAAAAAACGGTGCCCGCGCACGTTCTGACCTCTGCGTACAGCGTCTTTGGTAACGACGGCCAACACGACTACGGTGCTGCAAACGAAACACTCGATCGACTGTGCGGAATCACGAAGATTCATTCCGATGTAAACTGGTCAAGCATCGCATGGCTGGCGTGGGACGGCATTGGGATGACACGTGGAACGGAGTACCGTGCGCTTGCCAAGCAACGCGGTTTGTCGGGACTCACGGCCATTGATGGACAACGAGTTTTTCGCGATGCGTTTCGAGGATTAACATGCGCCGCCATCAACATTCCGATTTCGGTCCAAGAACATGTAGGGTACAACCTACTCACGATACCAAAATCAAGTTCGGCCGGAGGCAAAACCAGAACACGCGAGATTTCTGTCCACCTATCCGAGATTCCTTGTCTTCGGTATCACGTTGTTAAAGGCGTGCCAACACTACCTGGTGCGTGGACGGTTGAACGAATGGTTGAGGCGTCGCTTCCGTTAGCAACAGTTGAAAATCCCGTCGCCGCATGCGTGACGAACCTAACATTGAGCCGCTTTGTAAAACTGGTCAATAACGCTGAACCAAACATCCGAGTTATTGCGGAACAGACCGAATGTGGCATTTTCGTGAAGGTGTTGGGGAACGTGCTTCATTCAAGCGGCGCAGTTCTATTGCAAGATGTTCTCTTTGCCGAAGCGCAAATTGAATTTCTGGATAGGCCAATAGATCTAGTTCCGTCACTCTCAGGCGCGAAAAGCTCTAGTCCAGATAATCAATTTGCAACGGCCTTACGCGATCCCTACTGCAAGGGCGGGGAAGTCAACCTGTCTGGTCCCTTCGATTGCCTTCGAGACCTTAGGATCAACGGTGAAGAGCGCGAAGCGAAATTCGTTCCTTGCGGTCAAACAAATTGGCCTGGCAGAGTGCCGGCGTTACTGATCGATGCCGGATTGAGAGTTGGGGGCATGTATCCCGGCGGCGATCCCGACGCTCTCTTGGTTCCCATACAAATTGGAAAACTAATGGTGCCGCTGAGCATGAACGCAAGTTCTATCGGCGCCGCTGGCTGGCAAATTCGCGCCACCAACCCCTTGGTTGACGGACGAGAAGTTCGTTGGGCCAGAACCGAAGTCATAAATAGCGCCGGTGAAATACAGCTAGTGGTCGAAGATTCCATCGCACACAAAATGTAAGCAGCAGGCCGTCCAAGCACGTTGCTGTGGACTAGTTACCGGTGAGAATTTCGATGAACGGACCTATATCCAAAAAGTTCACTTCACCGTCTTGGTTGCAATCCGCTTGTGCGAGAAAGGGCCCATTTGCCAGAATATCTATTAACGGAGAAATATCTAAAAAGTCTACGACGCCGTCTTGATTGCAATCTCCCAACAGAACAACGGGATCGTCAGCACCAAGGTTTCCGCCAACTCCATAAACCGGAGTTGCCTTGCCCAACTCGTAGGCTCCCAGATCAGGCGATCCTCCGGTGAACGCATCGTTAAATCCAGCTAACGCAATGCCCGCATCAATCGCCGCACCTCCTGAGACGAGTGCAAAGTTTGGCGGTGCATGTTCGGCCACAGGGTTTGCGGGGATGGAGACCGATGCAGCGAAAACGCTAAGGTCTAATTGAACCGCATTCGATTCGGTCGTCAGTGTTTGCAGCTGAGCCAAACCAATAAAGCTGGTTGCTCCGATTCTCCCGACGAAGGCTCCAGTTCCGATCGAACCAAATCCGTCATAATTAAAGTCACACGTATTGTTGATGATCAGCGCGTTGGATACACCTGCTCCAAAGGAGACGATTCCATCGCGGTCGGTGTTGATCAAACAATCACGGATCACAATGTCGTTGGATCCATTGAACTTGATTTGCCCTTCCACAGTCAGCCCAACGATGTGAATAAATCCATTCCCGTCAAACCTTATGACACCATCAACGATTGCACCGCCCACATTTTCTCCACGGATTACTATAGGCGCCGTGAGGGTCCCATTGGCGAAAACATTCAACCCTGTATAGTTGCCATCGGCTAGAACCAAGACATCGCCGGCAGAGATGTTTGCCAGCGCAGCAGCAATCGTATTCGGCGTGACGACCATGCCTTGGTCGGAGCTGACAGGCCAAGGACGGGTTGCGGCTGAGATTATTTGTGTTGCACCTCCTCCATCAGGATCAGTCAGCGCGAGTTCAATTTCGTAGCTGGTGTCAGCATCCACGCTCAGAATACTTCCAGCGTGTTTGTTTTGCCAACTGAAGCCCGCGTTTGATCCGGTCGGCACCCGACGCAAGGGTGCACTGTCCATCCAAGCCGACTGTCCAGTTTCACGATACCGAACCGCGACGGAGCCGTTATTATTATCGTCTCCATCAATTGGCCAAACGATCGACAGGTTTTCGATGGTTGGAAACGGTGCCGTTGGTGTGCCAGGGGTGGAGCCGTTCTGAGCGACCGCTTGGTTAAGGCACAAACAGTGCCAAAGCGTGCAATGAACAGCTATTATACAAAGCGCACTACGAGAATAAACAAACGGAAGCCTATCAAGAAATCTCATGGAAAGTCATTCTTAGAATCAAGAGGATATAGCATCCGATCGTGGCCTTGATTCTAGTTTTCAAATCGCTCAAAGGCAATTAACAACACGGACAGATTTTTCGTTCATGCTTAGGTCTTACTCAAACGCGATGCTCGCATAAGTGATGCTTAACCACCATTACGGGCCGAGCAAACTCAAGAAACGCGTTCTTCAAGCGTTGAGGCGAGTGGCAGATGAGAATTTATCTTTGGCAGTTTGAAAACGTGCCCCACGTGGAGCAGGTTTTTAACCTGCTGTGAGCACGTGAGCACTCTTTGGCATTGAACCTCAACCGTGCGGAAAATGGTGGGTAAGAAATCATCTGCCAGACGCCTAAAAACTGTAAGACAAAACCGTAAGGCTATTGTCCGCTCAAAAGGTTGATAAAGGGTGTGATATCAAGAAAATCAACGGTTAAGTTCAAATCAATATCGGCTTCGGCTTGAAACCCATTGGAGGACAGAACCTCAATAAATGGTGCAATGTCAAGAAAGTCGACGACGCCGTCTAAGTTGACATCGCCTAGCATCACAGGAGCAGCAGCTCCGTTGACAGAACCTGGCGTGGGAACCGCAAAAGCTGGTTGCCCACCATTGGCGTCTGCTTGGAATGTTTGTCCGGCGACCTGAGTGCCGGCGGCGTATGCTAAAGTGCTAATGATATTGCCAAGAGTTGGATCGACACCAGGTTGCGTAAGAAACAGCGATGCACCGTCTGCCCCGCCACTGCTCATGCCGCTTCCATCAAAATATCCGATTGGCCCAGTGTAGGCTGGGAACTGATTAAGGAAAAACGCCGCTCCTGTTGTTGGAGTGAAGTTTCCCGTTGTATTCGTTTCTGGGTCATAGTCGATATTTAAAAAGATGACTGATTCGCCAGGGGCGATACCGGCACTGGGTACGTCGTACAGAATGTCAGCCTTATCGGGATCGGGATCTTGATCGTCATAATGCAAATCTCCATCGGCTGCCGTAAAAGTCGTGGTACCCACATTCGTAATCTCAATAAACTCGATCGCGTCCGGATTGGCGACCGGGTCTATGTCATTTAGGTCGGTGCCATACGGATTTACTTCTGTAATTTGAAGGTCAAACTGCGCCAGTGCAGGCGCTTGGATGAAAATGCTAAAAACGGCGGCGAAAATGAATGACAAAGTTGTTTTACTCATCAAAACTTCCTAAGGGTAAAGGGAAACCATCATGTAAGTGAAGCCGCAGATCGTAAGGGCGCATTGTTAATACTCGGCTAATCTAAAATTAAAAAATGAAGAAGTTCGGTTGGTTTTATTCTTCTCTTTTTAAGCACATTGAACATCATTTGTGAAGGTTTCTTAGCTTTGCGGACGCCGCGATGAACGGTGAATTTTCAGGTGGTATAATACGAGCGATCGCGAGCGTGTTCATTGACAATTCGTTGACGTTGGCTAACGCCTCTCAACAAATAAGATTAGCCAAGCTCGTTTGGCGTGCCAGAGAAAACGGAATTTTCGTTAGCGGGTCTCCCTACGATCCCGGTGCCTCTGTGATTCAAGCTCGCTGCTGCTACATTTGCAACTTAGTCGCAACTTAGCATTTACCTGACCAGCTAAGACAAAGCGACCCCGTACTGTTTCTTCTGACTGATTGAGTTACGCATGCATTTAATACATTTAAACAAAAACAACTCATTTCAAATGGTACGTTCACTTTTGGTTTCGTTGTTCGTGATCGTCCCGTTTTGCTCAGTTGCTAACGGTCAATTTGTGCAGCAGGCGGAATCATTGAAAGCATTTGCACCGCCCAATTTTTTTGTGGGCGGAGTGCTACATCATGATGACAGTTTCACCAGTCCTGGCTGTCGAGATGTAGCTCAACGAGAATTCAATGCGATCACCGCGACGGCCTATCTGCCCTACAACGTTTGGCCTAATCCTACGCTGGGGATCAACACCAAAGGATTTACTCAAGTCGCCGATTGGGGAATCAGCAGAGGCATGAAGATTCATGGACATGTCCTGGTCTATCCTCACATTAACAAAGACGCTCAATGGTGGCGCCGACTGCCCAATTCTGAAGTTGAACGAACTTTATTTCATTACGTCGACACCTTTGCCAAAGCTCGCGCGGGAAACGTTTGGTGCTGGGACGTGGTCAACGAAGTAATCGCCGAAGACAATCAACCGATGGACGCCTTGGGTTTGAGAACCGACTTTAAAGAGTACCAAGCGATGGGCGCCAGCTACGTCGAGAAAGCGTTTCACTGGGCCAAGGCCGCTGATCCCAATGCACTGCTGATACTCAATGAAGCCGGTTGTGATGTGTGGAATAACAAATCAACACGCATGTTTGAATTTGTAAAACATCTACGTCGTCGGGGAGTTCCGATTGATGGTGTCGGGTTTCAGTATCATTTCGTTGACGTCACCCAACCCAATCCGGACATCGACAGTTTAAGAAGAAACCTAAAACGGTTTGCTGATGCGGGTTTCAAGATTTTCATCACCGAAGCGGACGTTGCCTCGATTCGGACAAAGGCACCTGGCCCGCATCATCCAGGCATCTCGACACCAAATGACCAGCAGCGGCAGAGGCAGAAACGGTTCTTTGAACAAACGCTCAGGATCGCACTCGAGCAACCGGCAGTCAAAGCTTACATGTTCTGGGACTTTGTGGATGACTACTCGTGGCTGCATAAAACGGACCGGAAAATTTACAACATCCAGCCCGGCACTTACACGCATCCGACTCCATTCTGGTGCGGCAAGGAGTGTCCAATTTCTCCCAAGCAATCTTACTTCGCAATGTTAAAAACATTGAAAACGACACCCCAAGTCTATCGAGCTGACTAATTGGTGATTGACCTCCTAGTGGTTCGTCAAAGCTAAATATTAGAATAACCCGTTTTGGCGCTAGCCTAGTGGCACTTAATTTAGCTTGATGCAATGCATCATCCCGTTAGAGGCCACGCGATAGCGTCCGGTCCTACGCGCCTAAACCGGACGCTTTTCCGTTGGC
>ENA-ORXT01005351-ORXT01005351.1-marine-metagenome-genome-assembly--contig:-NODE-5351-length-12643-cov-7.773198_pt1 | contig 12643 bp, 3 predicted proteins | sample MGYA00237868_ERZ511482 | MGnify/ENA metagenome assembly ERZ511482 | reverse complement strand
CCGGAGCATGCTCCGGGGCGACGTCGCCCGTCGCCCCGGAGCATGCTCCGGGGCGACGGGGAGCTCCCGTCGCATCGTGGTACCCCGCCCCCCCTGCTAGCAGGGGGGGCGGGGGGGGTGACGGCCATGGTCGTGGAAAGGATTCGTGCTAATTTAAGTCCACTCTTTCATACAGTACCAGTCTCCAAGCCATCACTCGGTGTGTACATTTCTGTCTGGGACATTATTTTTCTCCCTGATCATTAGGGTTTTTGGGGAAAGTCAGGGTCCAAGATGACGTATTCAAACGAGAAAACTGAAAGTGCTTGCAAGAAGACACGCAAGTACCACGATGAGGAAAGCTACTTGGCCGCGACCACCGATTTTGACACGCTCGTCAGGCCATGCCCAAGCCCCTGCGACTCCTTCGTCCAGGGCCGTGTGTCGGGCCGTTCGTGCCAGACGAGGCAGTGGGGAGTGTTCGCGACGGGCAGCCGCGGCAGCTCGCGGGGGGGTTGCAGCTCGGAGCGCGACGGCCCTGGTGGCTGCTGCCGCCGCGCACTCCACCTCCGTTGTGCGGGTCGGTCGCGTCGGTGCCAGTTTGACTTGGTGGCAGGAGCGGTGGAGGCGCCTCCCCTCCCCACCTTGTTTCCAGTCTTTCCTTCCTTTGCTCTTTTCTCTGCTCTTGCTTGCCCAGCCTCCCCACGCCCCTCGTCTTGCCCTGCCTGTCCCGTTGCTGTTGCCTGTCATTGGGTGTCCATGCCATGGACGTCCCGCGTCGTGGCCTCGCGGCCTCCCCTCCGGTTCCCGCTTTCTCTGCCGCCGCCGCTAGGGGTGGCGTCGGCGGGGCCGGCACGGCCGCGTCGGTGACGCCCACTACGTCTGACATGGACCCGGAGAGCAGCCGCACGGACGGTGGCGGCGGCGGCAGCAGAGACGACGATGAGATGGCGGCCACCCCTGCTCGGCGCCGTCGCCCGCCGTCGGTCGCCACGTCCCTGCGGCGGGTGCGCCAACAGACGCTGCCGTCCTTCACTCCGACGCTCTCCGTTCGGACAATGGTGTTCCTCTACTATGGTCTCGGCCTCCTGTTTGTGCCCATTGGCATCGCGGTGCTCGTCGGTTCGGCTCGCATTGGGCGGTCCGACACCCTCCGTTACGACACGCTCTGCCCGTCCAACGTGTCCGTCACACCCGCGGCAGCGGCGGCGGCGGGCGCAAGCAACGGTTGTGTGCTGCCACTAGTGGTACGCTCCCGTATCAAGGCGCCCTCATACTTTTACTATCGTGTGACGGGGATGCAACAGAACGCGCGGCGGTACGTCAAGTCCCGCTCCCACAAGCAGCTCCGCGGGGAGTGGCCGCTAAGCGCGGATGAGTTGCGTCAGTGCGCCCCGTTGACGTACGTTGGCGACACGCTCGTGAACGGGGGGTCGGTCGTGGACGAAGAAGAGCTCGACGAGGACGCGACGGCGGTGTCCAACGCCAGTGCGACACCCGCGGCGGTGGCGGCCGGCGGTGGCAGCCGGACTCAACGGCAGGTGCTCGTACCGTGCGGCCTGACTGCCGCCAGCGAATTCAACGACACCCTTGAGCTGTGCGCGGACAACAGGTGTGCCTCCCCCATCCCCTTGTCGACCGACGGCATCGCGTGGGACGCCGACACGGAGGTCGCCTTCCGCCCCCGTGTGCCCGTGGCCCCCCCATGGACACCCGCCATCAACGCGCGCATCACATCTGAGCGGTTCATGGTCTGGATGCGCTTGTCCGCGTTTGCCGACTTTGACAAACTGTACGGCATCATCCGGTCGGACCTGCCCCCCGGCACCTACTACATAGGGGTCGGCTCGCACTTTCCCGTTGCACCCTTTGGCGGCACGAAGAGCGTCTTTGTGGCTAACACCACCTGGTTTGGCGGCCGCAACGTCTTTTTGGGCGTCACGTACGTGGTGGTCGGGCTGTTGTGCCTGGCAGGCGGCACCGCGTTCCTCACCTACCACCTGGCGCGCCCACGGCGGCGCGCGTACGACGACCCGGCGTTGGTGCAAGCGGCGCTCGCGCGTTTGACGTCGGCGGTGCCCCGGTCGGCGCGGAGGCGGCGGGGGGGAGGGCGCTTCGGGCGGGGAGGGGGGCGCCCGGGCGTCGCCCCATCAGCTGGCGGGCAGGCCGGGCCCGATGGAGAGAAGGTGACCTAGGTGCTCTGCAACGTGCGTGTACGTACCAGGTGGTGGTGGAAGGGTGCTCGCCTTAACTCGTCTGGTGGGAAAGCAACGCGATTGTTGGGTGGTTCGTCTTCCTCTCGCGCTGTGTGGCGACGACTTTGGCTCTGCAGCACCAGCGGGGTTGGGGCACTGGGGTGCCGGTTTGGCTCAGAGTAAGCAGGTGTGCGGCGATGTGTGGACGAGACGAGGCGAGAGGCAAACAAAAAGAAATAAAAAGAATAAAAACTAGACAGCTGCGTGCAAGGCACACACACATACGACAACAGAAGCGAAAGCCGACCGATAGCGAGACGCGGCGGCAGTCGCTGCGCCGGTCTAGTTTGGCCGCTGCCCGGGTGGCGGCACCGCCCCGACTGACCGAGCATCCTCCCCAAGCGGCAGCCGCGTTTGCCGCTCGATAAGCAAGTACTGCTCTCGCTCGTACTCCTCCTCGTCTCTGTCTTGCGTCAACCGCGCTGTCCGCGCAGCCTGCACGAGCATGACGCGGATGAAGACGACCAGCCCGCACATGCCAGCCGCCAGGTACCACTGCCATGGCGTGTAGGCGGCCATCTGCATCGCAAACGGGATGAAGGGGAAGAGCAGCAGCACGTACACCACCTGCCACACAATGTTTTGCAGCGTTGACACGATCATGTAGGTGAAGAAGGGCACGGGGTTGAAGAGGGAGAAGGCCGCTGGCCGGAACGGCTCGGGCAGCACATAGTCGATATGCTGACCACGTGGGCTCCACGCCTGCTTGCCGACCTTGCATTTCTTCTTAGCCGCCTCGTCCGCGGGCAAAAACTCGAGCGCAATCTGCCCGCGCACCTCCACCTCGGGGTGGTTGGGGTGGTACAGCATGACGTACTGCTTGTTCTTGATGATCGTCCGGGGGTTGGCAATCATGTCGTCAAACATTGTCCGCAGCTTGATGTCCCCGACGCCACACAGCGTGGTGCCGTCGAAGACCTGCAGCTTGAGGCGGGGCTTGATTTCCACCGACGGGAGGTTGAGCTCCCACTGCATCCGCCAGTTGAACGGCCCGACGCCGTCGCCGACGTACCTGCACGTGTCCGTCTGACGCTGGTCGACCACCCGGTTGCCCAAGCGGGCTTCCACCTTGAGAGCCGCCAGCTTGTTGGGGTCGTAGTTCGCCAGCTTGTACGGCAGCATGACGTCCGCAACCTTGAAGACGACCAACCGCAAAAAGTACTTGCGAGTGACCGGCGGCGCAACGGGGATTGGCCGGTACAGCCGGGGCCGCTTGTCCACCTCTTTGGCGTCAAAGATGTCAACCCACAACTCCACCGAGCCACGAGCGTTGAGGGAGCCCTCCTTGTAAAGCGACCGCGACTCAACGGGCGACTTGTCGAGCGCCCGCCACCCCGCATTGTACCACCGCGAGTCGAGGTCGATGGTTGTCTCGCCGATGTCCTCGCTCCAGCCCAATCCCAGTTTACCGGCATTGATGGGTAGCTCGCTGTGGCGGAGGGCGGGGATCCAGCCGCCCTCGTCCCGGCGGTCGGGGATGGCGATGGGGAGATTGAGCTCGGGGAGCACCCGGTCCTTGACCTGGACTCGTACGCTGCCACCGGGCATCTTGACGCGCGCCTCAAACATGTCATAGAAGTCAGGGTTCTCCGTGTCATGGACTGGCGACTGCTTGCGGGAGAAGAAGTCGGGGTAGCCGCCAAAAAAGCGCGCCGTCAGGTACGGGTTGCATGTGGAGCCCACCTGCTGCAGGTGGCAGCCGCGCAGCACGTACACCCGCACTAGCACCTCGGTTGGCACAAAGACGCGGCCAAAGGAGCGAAGCGACGTGAGGCGTGTCTTCTGCAGCTCCGTCTCGTCCTCCGTATCGACCTCCACCAGGTCGAGACGGGCCTTGACTTGCCCCACCGGCGGCCGCGTGCCCGCCAATGCCGCCCGCGTGGACTCCTTATCCTTGAGCGTCGAAGCTGAGCTCACCTCGTCCACTGGGATGAGCCGCTTGAACCAGTCCGATGCGACGCCGCCGACACCACCGAGTCCGCCTGCGTTCTTCTGCACGTTCCTGGACAAGGCAGCACCACCAGCCCCCAACGAACGGCTGTCCCCACGGAAGAGCGGGAACTCGGTGTAGGAGGGGGCGTTGAAGTCTTCCTCCAGCTCGTTCTCGCAAAAACCGCGGGCCTCCTTGAAGACGGCCGTGCCGTCGTACGGGGTGTCCCTCTCGTTGTCATGACCAGAGCGCGCGACGACAAGAGGCACTTCCTCCTCCGCATCAATGCCCAGGGCGAGGGCGACGTCCGGCATGATGTTCGCAACCGCATTGGTGACCGTGTACTTCACCCCGCGCAGCACCTTCGGGATCATCGCCAGCGCGCCGACTGCGGCCTGCGCCTTCTCTGCTGCCGCAGCGGCCGCCTTGGCCGCCGCCGACGGCTCTGGCGGCGGCTCAGGGAAGCCAATTCGCAAATGCCGCGCGCCTTCTTCGTCCATGTTGGTGTCCTCCTCCTCCGTGTCCACCGGCCGCTCCGACGACGGCGCGTACGGCACGACGTCCTGGCCAGGGATGTCCGCAAGCTGCATCTCGTGCAGAGACATAACTGTCCCGGCCTTGGCGTTGATGATGTGTGTGTGCCGCCGAAAGCGATACTTGTGCGCGAGGGACTCGGGGATGGGTGCGTCCAGGCCAAACGAGTCGTCAATAAGAGCGACGCCCGAGAGCAGCTTGCGCTCGTGAGCACTGAGCCAGCCCTGCAGCGGAATGCACGTCGTGGCAAGCAGCTGTGAGCCTGACTTGTGCGCCAACTCGGTGTACACGTACACGTTCAGCGCTGGGGCCAGACGCAGGTCCTCGGGGATGCCGATGTCCAACACGAGTACGTCCAGGATGTTGCAGTTTCCCTCGTAGTTGCGCTGCTGCAGGATGGCACCGCGCTTAGATCGGATGGGCTTGCCCTCAAACCCTGACACGGAGCACTCGACGAACAGATGCCCCGACGCGAAGTCGTAGAAGTGCACGTCCCGAAGGCCGAGCAACGACACCCGCAGAGCCGACTGCGTGCGCACCGGCACAGGCGCCGTGATGGGACGCGACAGCGCCATGTGCTGCTCGATGAGCTGGAAGTCAGCCAAGATCTCACCGACCTTGACGTCAGGGTTGACCGAAAAGACCGGGTACCACTTGGCATGCGCAACCGACGGCTCAATGTCGTCGAGCTCTGCGGAGGGGATGATGGCACGGCCAAGATAGTCGAACGTGCCGTCTTCGTCCCAATCGTACACGAGTACGTTGACGTTCGGACGCCGCTCCCCATCGCGAATGGTGACGCCCGGCACCTCAATGAGCTCCTCCCACAAGGGCGCCACTGTGTCGCAGCGGATGATGGTGCCCTTCTTGAACTGGTCGCCCATCGAGACGTGCACAAACGGATCCGACAGGCCCGTTTCATCTGCCGCGGGCAGGTCGCGGCCCTGCAAAATGAGCGCCCGCAACTCGTACACACGCTCCATACCCAGGGGCAGCGAAAAGGTGCCACCCACCGCCGCCGACGCCGTGGTGGTCGGTGCCATCACCCGCGGGTGCGTCGCCGACGCTGGGGCAATCTCCGGTTGACCCGCCCCACCCCCATTGACAGCGTCCGAGCCCGGCTCAACGGGCTGGATGACCGCGTCATTGGTACCGAGTGGCTCCTGCGGGATGCGCGTGGCGCCTGCCGGCACAGCGCCAGTCGGGCCCACCGTCGGCGGGGCGGATACGGTTGCATCATCGCCCACCGCCGCGTCCTTTTCCGGCTTGCCCTCGAGCTCCCCTGGCACGGCAGCGGGCTCGCTGATGACATGCGCGGGTGCCAGCGCCGACGGGTCGGTGCCGCCCACGGTCGCCGGCGCCAGCGATGGCACGGCATCCATAGGGTCAAAGCGACGCAGCGACGCCAGAGCCAGGAGCGAACCGGGCACCTTGTCGCTCTCGGAGAGCACGTCGTTCCCGGGGTAGTCCATGAACATCCACTTGGGCGACGGCTGCGGCAGCACGAGGTGCTTGGCCGACAGGCGAACGAACGCAAAGGGGTTCCACGACGACTCATACGTGCTGTCGACCTTGCCGCCCGCACCGGCGCCGCCCCCCACATCGCTCCCGTCTGCCGCGCGCTCGGCAGATGCGGGCTCGACCACGGCTGCGGCGGTGGTACCTTCGGGCATCGCGTCGGCGTCGGCGACGCCAACCACCTCCAGTTGGTTGGGGTCGAGCTCGAGGGTGTTGTTTGTTGAAGATGTGGCCGCCAGCCGCGCGTTCTCCGCCGCGGACTGGTCCTCCAGCAGTTCAACAGTCTTGGGCTTGCACGCCCAAAGGGTAATGAACAGGTCCGGGATCTGCTCCACGTCCTCGGGGAATTGGATGTTCGGAATGCGCACCGCCGACGAGCCATCCCAGGTCGCGCACGTGTTGCGCACAGAGACCGGCGGAATGGTATGGCCAAAGGTGAACAATCCCAGCCGACCATGGACAGTGACCAGCCAACCGTCGGGCAGGGGCAGCTCCGTCGCGCGCAGCACGGCCAAGTCCAGGCTGTAAAACTCCAGCTTGGGTCGTGGCGGCGCCGGGCAGGTGCGCAGCACGGGGGCGGGCCAGTCACACGCTTTGGCAGCAGCGCCCATCAGCACCCGTCCCCGGAAGGCGACGCCTTTGTCCGACCGATCAGCGGCGCCCTCCGGCACGCCGTAAAAGTTGTAGTACCGCGGCCGAAGCATGGCTGCTTCCGTGACGCGGTCGCCTGGCTTCTCCCCGTCCGCCGCCTGGCCGCGAACAATCGCCAATCCACGGTTGGCAAACAGTTCGGCAAACGAGAGAGTCACCTGCCCGATGAACTTGCTCGTACTGCCCGAGTCCGCGTGGAAGAGCTTGACGACGACGCCCTCTTGGGAGACCTGTCCGTTGACGACCGTGAGGGGCAGGACGAACTCCTCGTTCCAAATCAGCCGCCGCTGTGGCTCGACAAGGCACGCGCTGCCGACGTTGGGGTCCGTCACGTCACGCGCCTCGCACAGGAAGGTGCGGCTCTGCGAGGGCGCGAAGCCAGTGTACTCAAACACCATGTACCCCCGGATGACGTCAGCGCTCGCCAATGCCCCCGCGCGGCCCGAGTCGGTCATCCGCGGCAGCATGTCGGCCCACCCGACGCAGACGTGCACCGCAAACGTCTTGTACTCCATCACAGGGGGGGTGATGAGCGCATTCTTCAGCAGTGACGCGTTGGTGCGCTCGTCAGGGTCCTCCCCGCCGTCGTGGGCGGGCAGCTCCCCGCCGGGCGGCTGCACGGCGACGGAAAGTTTGATGAAGCCGGCTGGCCTCTTGCCGCCCATAGGGTTGCTCAGCGCAAACCACTTGGCGGCAATCTCCCCACCCGGCGCGTCCAGGATCTTGCGTGCGTCAAGCGTGTAGGTGCCAATGACGACTGACGCGGCGAATCGATTCCAGTCCATCACCTCTACCTTCACCCGCTGCTGCTCCATCTGCACGCCCGTGAGCACCTTAGAGAAGAAGAGCAGCTGGTCGACGACACACGTCAGCGTCTTGCGCTGTGTGTCAGTCGACTTGGTGCCGTCAAGCGCCGTGATGCTCACGTACGGGTCGGAGGAGCCCGACAGGTCGACGCCGCGCAGGTTGCGGAGCTCGTGCACGGTCGCCCGCACCGTCCACTCGCCGGCCGGCAGCGGCGACAAGTATTGCCGATATGAGTAGGAGCTCGCATTGACCGTGTCGATGGTAGCCCGCGCGACAAGCACCGCCGAACGGTAGCGCTCCACCCCGCGCGCGTGCATTGGGATGCACAGGTCTGACTCGACCCGTCCGTCATTGACGTGGCCGACGCCCGCACTCTTGGCCGATAGGCATATCTCAGCAATGCGCACCGTCGCCGTGTGCTGCCGCTGATACCTCCGCGCGCCGTCGTTGGAATACAGCGGCATGCCGTCCCGGCCCTTCAGCACGAGCATGATGGGGTAATCTCCATGGGCGTGCTTGACTGACGCGCCGCCCACGTCGCGCTTGGGGTCGTACGTCAACCGCACCTCGTGGGAGAGCGTCGATTGCTTGAAGTCTGCGCCAGGACCCTTGAGCCATGTCGACTCGCCCGGTGTGTAGTCGTTGACGTCCACCACCACCGACCGGTCAATCACCATGCCGTCCTGGTGCCACTCGAGCCACACCGACTGGTACTTGCGGTGGAGCTCGCCAACGTTGAGTAGAGTTAGAGTTACCGAGAAGAACTTCTCATATGCCTCGGGGGTGACCGCCCCGGGGCGCGCGCGCGCCAGCTCGAGTATCCGCGCCGCCCGCGCGTCGGCAGCAGCCGCCTCGACCGCGTCGTCCGCGGCATCGCCTGCCGCATTGTGCGCCTTGGGTGGCGCCGCCCCCTCCCTGTTAGTTGGCGTGGAGACACCTGCCGACGCCGCGCCATCCGCCGACAGTCCAATGCCGCCAGCCTCAGGGCGGAGCCTTGGGTCGGCCGTTTCTGGCCCAGCCGCGGCAGCAGCGGCGGCGTCCACCGCGTCCCCTCCACTACCCGCCGCCCGAAACTGCGCCGGCCCCGTGCGGGTGGTGCTGACGCCGTCCGGGGTGGATATCGTGATCCGCGCGTCACCGTCGTGATGGGAAAACGACGAGATACGCGCGTCGTACACCCAACCATACACCTTGGCTCGCAGAGCCAGGAGCGGCGAGTAGCCGAGGCGGGGCGTCAGCACGGTCTTGTCCAGGTCGTACACCGCTGCCCGCATCGGGGGAAGAATGCGGTCGACAGCCTTGTAGACCTTGGGCAGCTGCCGCGCCCGCTGGATACGGTACGCACGCATGGCCTGGACGAGTTGCACCTCAACCTGCATCGTAATAGGCCGTAGCGCCTCAATGTCCTTGATGGTGCCCCAGCCCGCCACGACGCCAACGACCGCACCGACGGCGAGGCAGTACCAAAACCGCCATCCAAAAAATGTCCAAACCGCCACCGCCGCGTTCCACAGAGGCGGTGCAATCATATCAAAGACCGTCCACCCGTACATAACAGCCAGCGGCGCAATAGGCGCGATGAGCAGCACAAACGGCTGGTTGAGCGGCGAGTCGGTAGTGTTAGCGCCGACCGCCTGCTGCTCCTCGATCTGCCGGTTGAGGTCATTGATGACGGTGCCCGGCACGTCAACCTCCCGCAGCGTGTCCACCTCGCGCGCGACGAGCGGGGTTAGCTCGTCCGCACCCGGCGCGCCCTCAAAGCCCGCCGTGAGGCTGTCACCAATGGCGCCGGCGCCAGACACAGCTGCGCCGCCGACCTTGCCGCCGAGCTCACCGATATCCGACGTGACGGTGACAACGCCGAATGCAATATCCTCTGCCTTCTTCTTGGCATTGGACAGCAACTTGCTGCCAATCAGGTAGGAGGAAGTTGCGTACCGCTTCTTCCCCCGGGTCCCACCGGTGCCGTCGTCGACCTTTTGCAGCTCCTTGAGCACCGAGTCGTGGCCCTCAGAAACATCGTCGACGACGTAGCTGTCCTCATCCTCGGTAGACGTTTGGGTAGCGACCATCGTGTAGCCCACGTCTGTCGGTGACGTCGCCGCCCCCCCCGACGCGGCGTTGACCGCTGCGACCATCACGGGTACCGACAGCTGCTTGGGCCCAGCGAGGCTCCCATCCTCCGCATCGTCAGCGAGCACAAAAGTACCCGCGGGCGCTGCAGGTACGGCAGATGTAGTGGCTACTGGGGCAGCGGCAGGGACGTTATCGGCCGCCACGGGCCGCAGGGGGACGACCTCAAGCTCCCCCGGATCCAGGGACGTGGCGCCCTCCGTTCCACCTTCGGGTTGCTCCACGGGGGGCAGCTCCGATGCCATCATGGTGCCAGGCGCGCTGGCGGCCAGTAGGCGCGGCCTACCAAAGGTTGATGTCGCGGCCCGCCCCTCGTCCTCTCGTTCTCACTCAAGACCGGACCTAACTGGAGCGGGCGCTACACGCAGGGACAAGGCGGGGTGGGTGCGGGCGATGGTGGTTACGGGCGAGACGGTCGGTCGGCGTGTGCCGGCACTCCACGCCCCTCACGTTGTTGACAGACAACACACTCGGCGGACAGAGGCGCTCGCGTCCCCCCCACACGGTCGGGCAGCCCCGACCCCACGACGCTCACCCGTCGCTGCTGCGCACACCCCGCGCGTGGCACGCGTACGGCCCCCAGGGCCGCGCGGTGCGGCTGCCGGGGCGCGGGAATGGCGCGCTCACAAGGCCACGGGGCGCCGCGCGCACACCGAGTGCCGCAGCGTGGCAACACCTCCCCCCGTTGCCGACACAGTCCGCCCCGCTGCCAACAATGGATAGAGGGGGGGGGGGTTGGTGCGGGGGGGCGGCCGCGTGGGCGAGCGGGGCGGGGGAACCCCCGTCGGCCGCAAACCAAGAGGGACACACCAAAAATTACGCGCCAACGGGGGCCCGCGTGCAGAGGAGGCGCTGGTCGTAGGCGCGTCAGCCCCGCCCGCCACGGTAACCGACAGAAGCCGCGTGCGGCGGCTGCACAACGACTGGAGGTCCCGCCCCCCGCGCGCGTCTGTGCCGCACGGGGCGCGGGTGGCAGCTGCTACCGCTGCAGGCACACCTTGCCAGCTGGGTGCGGGGGGGAGCGCCGCACCGGCGGCAAGCGTCACGCAGGTCGTGCCGCGAGGGCAAAAAACTGTGAGTGTCCTTCGGTGGCGCGCCGCGCCACGTGCACGCCTCGTGCAGCCCGTGGACGCGGCGAAACAGTCGCTCGGTGTACGTCGGAGGGGGTGGGGCTACTACTCCCAGGCACCAGGATTGCTGATGACGCCCCCCAAACGCCCCCGGTGGCTCGGCCGTGGTCGCCGTATTGGTCCAGCTGTCGAGCCTCGGACGTGGACGAGCTGTAATCAAGGTCCCTTGACCGTGCAGGCCTGCCGACGCTGTCTGCGCTGTTCGCGGGGCGCTCGCTGGTCCGCGCGTGTCTGCCCGAGGCGACGCGAGCCCCGCCTCGACCGCCAAAGTGGCGCGGGAACCCCAAATCGCCAGACCGACAGGCCCGCGGCAGCCAGAAACTGCTTGCATTGGTTGGAGGACCGTTGACCACGCTGACGACAGCGCGGGATCAGCGGGGTCCTTCAGGGGGCCTTTCTGAGGGGGGTGTTGTCCGGTCCTTTTTTGCATCTCGTGGTGTATGTCTCGAGCGAGTGGAAGACACGCGACTCAAGCTCTTTGGCTCGGGCCTTTCAGTGATGCAAACATGGAAGCCACTTCTGTCCACACTTTTGTGTGCTGCATTTCGAATGTTTGGACACAAAAAGATTGGATCATTCCACTTCCAATATGTCCATACTTTGGTATATTTCTATGCCCAATTGATCGTATCTTGGTCCAGATCTCACTCTTCAATGTAGGCTCCAACTTTGAGTAGGACAGGTCCCCAGTCCGCACCACAATTGTTCGCTTGGTAGGTACTATTGATGCTGTATACCAACCGTGCATTCCCGGGCACACGAGACTTAGTCTTTCTCCATTGCTGTGACATCCTTTCTTGGGCACGGTGTCTAGTAACAGGACAGCTTTGCGGTACCGCGAGGGCCAATCGAGCTGCCTTCTGCACGCAGAACCGAGGCTGCTTTCTTGCTACAAAGGGTGCCCAGCATTGGAGAAAGACTGTATATCAGGCTGTGAAGAAAACACGCCATCAACAGCAGGGCAGGAGTACTATCCGATGCACCAGATGCTAGCAATGTGTCAAGGAAGCAACATCCGCAAAGTCGCTGTGTGCTCCACAGATGGAAGCGCCACAGATCGACACACGACAGTTCAGGACGAGCGATGACAGGCGACAGGCCGACAATAGTGGCGAAGGAAAACGACTGGCACTTGGGATAGCCCTATGACGAAGAGACCGTGGGTGCGATGCCAACCGGGTAGGGGCAGCGAGGGTGAGCCGGACGAGGGCCCGGGAGACGAACGGGAGGTCGAAGAGCGGTCTCAACAGGATATGCGGATGCGGATACAGGGGCGACACCACTTCAGAGTGAGGAGGGCACCGCAGGGAAGAAGGCAACCCCACGGAGAAATTCAACACTTTTCAGACCGCTGACAGTATATCAACCACAGCCAAAATAGCTCGTACCAAAATGGAGCCCGCCTGCGCCCACTGTTCCGCAACAGATGGGGTGTTGGAGCACGGCGAGTTGCAGCTGCACCTCAAACCGAACCATGAGTTCAAAAAGGTGAAAGCATGACTGCCAGAGGCCACCTTGCCCGGCACACCCACCCCTCACGATGCTCGGCGTGGGCGCCTGTGTCTGTTTGCTGGGCCCGCCCAGCGGCGGCATCCGTGGACGTCCCCGCGCCGACACGCTCCCCGCCCGCCGCGGCTGTAGGCTGGCGCACCGGCCACCGCGTCTCCCCGCGTTGACCGGCCCGCCGCGGTGGGCAGCGGCACGCC
>ENA-ORXT01005348-ORXT01005348.1-marine-metagenome-genome-assembly--contig:-NODE-5348-length-12649-cov-5.158606_pt1 | contig 12649 bp, 6 predicted proteins | sample MGYA00237868_ERZ511482 | MGnify/ENA metagenome assembly ERZ511482 | reverse complement strand
TTGTAATGGTTGGCGATTGAGAAACGGTATTAACTCTTACTTTTTTCAAGGTACCAAAATGGTATCCAAAACTACGCGCGAAGGATTCTAGTAATGCCTTTGACTCCGCCATTTCACCATAATCTGGAAAAATACGTTGAGCAGCTATGTAGCTCAGTGCCAATATGGAACCCCACTCATTCATTACATCATTTTTCATTGCAACTTGCATAACACGATGAAATGACATAGCAGAGATATCAAAAGTTTTGTGCATCCAATCATAATTTGAATCTGTATACTCTCGCTTTTTACGCACATTTAATGACATACCAATAGAGTGTAATAAAAAATCCATTTTACCTCCGAGAATATCCATTGACTTTGTCATTAAGTTTTCTATATCTTCAAGGCTAGTAGCATCTGCTGGAATTACTTCTGCATTTATTTTTTCTGCTAATCGTTGTATTCCACCAAATCGTAAAGCAACAGGTGCATTTGTCAAAGTTATTTGGGCTCCTTCAGCAACGCATACTTCTGCAATGTGCCAAGCAATTGAGCTTTCATCTAATGCTCCAAATATTATTCCTTTCTTACCTTCTAACAATCCTTTTGCCATGCTTTTCGTTTTTTTCAAATGTATAAAAATGATAATTAACCCGCTATAAGTTCTTCCGCATTCTTAATAGCAGATTTAGTAGGGGGATTCCCACTTAACATTGTAGCTAATTCTATAATTCTATCTTCTTTCTTGAGAACAACAATATCTGAATTTGTCTGACCTTTCACCATCTTTTTAACCACACTAAAGTGTCTATCAGATCTGGAAGCAACCTGCGGTGAATGTGTTATACAGATAACTTGATGATGTCGACTCAAGTCACTTAACATTTTTGCAGTGCGCAATGCTGCATCTCCTGAGATACCGCTATCTATTTCGTCAAAAATTAACGAGCCTAAGACCAGTTTATCTGCAACTACTGATTTAATACATAACATTAACCTTGAAATTTCTCCTCCCGATGCAACTTTCCTCAAAGGTTGTACAACTCTATCCGAATTGGCAGAAAACAAAAACTCGACACTATCTACTCCGTGCGCGTTTAATATTTTTTCAGATTCAAGTGCAACGTTAAATACAGCATTGTTAAAACCAAGGGATGCTAAGTGCTTACCCACAGCTTTCTCTAATGGTTTGATTGCTTTACTACGCTTGGCTGTAAGTTTAGAAGCAATATCATGTAATTCCTTTTCTGCTTGATGTAGGGCTTGCTTTAATTGATTTATTTTATCATCGTTATTGGTGTAAGATGCAAGCTTACTCTCTAAACCATTCATCTTCTCTAATAACCCTTCTACCCCCTCAACACCATACTTCTTTTCTAATAAGTAAATTTGACTGAGCCGCTCTCTAACTTCGACCAACGTTTGTTCATCATATTCTATCCCTTCACTAAAACTATCTAACTCTCTATTCAAATCATCTACCTCATTCAGCTGGCCTGTAAGTCTCTGGTACAATGGATGTACACCTTCTAAATCCATAAAGGGCGTGAGCTGCTGCACGGCTTCCCTCAACCTGCTAACAACTGAATCTTCACCATCTAAGACCTGCATCACTTTATTCACACTTATCTTTAAGTCCTCTGCCTTATCCCAAAGCTGTATATCCGATTCCATTTTCACTTTTTCACCAGCATTTAAATCTGCTGACGAAAGTTCGTTAAATCGAAAGCTTAAATAGTCCGTTTCTTCTTTCCCCAAATGAGAGAGTTTTTCTGCTTCTTTCAATTCTGCGCTTAACGCTCTATATGTTTCAAAATTGGTAGCATACTTCTTATTCAGCTTCTCATTTCCTGCGAAGGTATCCAACACTAATCTATGAAAGTCTAAATCCTGAATTTCTAAATTATCAAATTGTTTATGCAAATCAACCAATTGCTTCGTTAGCATATTTAACTGCGATAATTTGCAAGGAGAATCATTGATAAAAGTTCGGCTTTTACCATTTGTTGATATTTCTCTACGGATAGTTACTATATCTTCATAATCCAGATCATGTGAATCAAAAAATTGTTTTAGTTCATATTTTTTGACATCAACTTCAAGTTCAACTATTGTCTTTTGCTTGGGACGTTTAGAAACCTTTGAACTCAATCGTTTTCCCAAACACAACTCAAGTGCGCTAAAGACCATTGACTTACCGGCACCCGTTTCTCCTGTTATGATATTCAGTTGCTTATGAAATTCTATTCTCAGAAAATCAATTAGAATGTAGTTTTTTATTTCGAGTGATAATATCATTTAATTCTCAGCAAGAATTTTACTCCCTAGTGTTTTAAAAATATTCATTTTCGTTTTGTCATCCTCTATTCCATTCGTAGCAATCAAGTACACAATGTCACCTATTCTTATGTAACACTTACTTTCTTGTAAATTATAACATGTGTGTTCTCCTAAACCTTTTAAAGTTACATATTTGATAGGTGTATCAGGGTCAGATAATAAACGTTCACCGTTTGATTTTTTATTTTCTATAAATGCTGTTGCCCACCCCGCAAATTCATCTGGCACTGGGTTCCCCAAGGCTTGCAATAGAATTGCCGCATTTGGCACTTTAGAATCCGACCATCTATAAAAACAAGATCTTGTAGTACTACTCGCGGAATTACTATTCTTATGCGTTATAAGATCTACAGACTTAGAGAGTAGATTTGCAATGTCCTCCCTGGAAACAGTGGCACATGGATCAGGAAGAATTTTACTTGTGCTAGCTTTATTCAGTTCTACTGGCGTTGTCGAGCTTGCTGTAGCCTCTTGGCTGGTATTCTTATTTGAATCTTGTTTACAGCTGCTATAAAAGCTTAAACATGTTATGGAAACTGCAAAAAGGAGGATATTTCTAATTCTCATAAATATAGTTTACAACGAATATCCACTTATATTAAATAATAACATAATAAGAATGTTCAAAAATCAGAATATTAGCTACTTTCTTAGGGCCTCTGGACAATGAAGTGAGACATGTAAATGATCTGCTGTTCCAACATGTCTTAGGACGTCAAACCCCATAATTTTAAAATAAGAGCGAATCAGAAAGATTTGGATTGGATTTCTATTTCTGGTTCTTAAGTCTAAAGCATAGACATAGTTATCTTCTTGGGGGAAATGTAAAGATCTCTGGTTCCCATTCAATCCCATGCTTTCATAATCTTCTAATTTTCTAGAAGCATCTGTAATTACCAATTTCTGATCTAAACGTACAAGTATCCCTGTTGCTAATCTCAATATTGGATGTAATTCCAAATACTCTGATTTCAGTTCTTGTGATTTTAAATTGCTGTTAGAAATAAAAAACAAAAGGTGAATAGAAAAACCCACCACCAATAAAAGAACAAACACTAATTTATGTTTGAGAAAGCTAAAAGAAGAAGATTGTTTAAAAAAAAATTTATTTAAAACTGTGATATATATAAGAAGTAGAAATGATAAAATGGCAATTGCCCCAACGATTGTTACTGATGGCAATAAATTATACTCCTCATGTAGATAAGTTGCCGTACGTAAAAACACGATAAACGGAAAAACTATAATTAAAATCAATCGAAAAAATAAGAACAAAAGCCTTCCCATACGTACAATATAGTACAAATAAAAAAAGGGAAGCAAAATGCTTCCCTTTTCATATACATTAAAGTGATTTTATTCGATCACTATCATCTTCTTGGTTGCAGTGAAATCTCCACTCTCTAACTGGTAGTACATCACTCCTGATGCTCCCAGTTGTCCTTTCGTCAACTGTATTACGTGAGATCCGCTATCGAAATCATCTGAAATTACTGTTACTACTTTTCCTGTTACATCCATAACAGTTAATGTAGCTAAACCAGCTTTTCCTAATGTGAATCCGATCTGCGTAGTTTCTCCAAATGGATTTGGCTCGTTTTGCTCAAGAGTAAACTCAGCAACTTGTCCGTTGCCTCCTCTCATGCTTACGTCTGCTACTTCCAATGTAGATCCTACATATGCTTCTGCACTTGTTACTCCTGATACTAAGCTAAGGTCTGACCCTCCTGCTACTTCAAGGGTAAATAGTACTTCTCCTTCTGCAAATGTATTTGCTTCAGTTCCTGAGAATGATGTTGTTACAACACCTCCCTTCAAGATTCCAAAGTTACTTGCGTCTACCGTTAATGCACCACTTCTCACTCCTGAAAGTGCTCCGTTTAACTGCATTGTAAACTGATATCCGTGTACATCTGTAAAGTTCTCGCCAGCTCTAACTTCGATTAGGTTATTTCCTAATGCTTCCGCTTCGAAACCAACTGTTGAAGCACTTCTTGTGTCAACATCAATGTCAAGTAGGTTTGCTGTAACGCTTCCGTTAACATCTCCTATCTTAACTCCTATGAAGTCTTCCTCCATCATGTCTTGATCTAATCCTACGATATCTATCGCCTCTGTGAAAGGGAATGGATTCATAGTCATAGTCTGACTTTCGATAGGGAATCTCCAGCTATCATTCTGTGGTAACTCATCATAGATACCTAAGATTAATTTTCTTAGTTCTACGATATCAATTCCACTAATGTTTTCATCGCTATTGATATCAGCAGCAATTAACTTATAACCACTGTCTAAGCTCTGTAATTGTAAGATGTGTCTCTGGATTAATACGAGATCTAATGTAGATACTCCGTTTAACCAGTCTCCTGTCTTATCTGCAGATACTTGGTATGTGTTATAGTGTAGGTTTTCCATGAATGCATAGTAACCATCTTCTACTGTATCATCAAATCTTGGATACTCAGGTTGTGTAGGACTAACTAATGTTACGTCAACTGCACTTACTGTCTCACCTGATTCAGTTGAGATTGTTCCTGCAATATTGCCTCTTGGCACAACCACTTCAAGACACTGCTCTCCATGAATAATTAGAGTTACCCAACAGAAATCTGTATTGAACTTAGCATCCCATACGCTTACTCTGATATCGTTTTCTCCACACCAGTCTTCTCCTACAAACTTAGTTCCTGAAGTTCCGGTTGCTGGATTCCACTTTTGTACTGGGAAACCATTCTCATACTGTGAACATGGTACCTCGCCATTTGCATCAAAGCAATGTACTTGGTCTAACTTATCTAAGTTTGGAGCAGTCTCATCAAATGTGTATAACAATTGATCTTCTGTGCTACAATTATCAAAGCTTCCTAAGTTAAAGTCATTTGCCCAGATCTCTACCAATGGTGGATCTGAATCCATCAATGCTGTGCTGATTCCTATACAGTATGGTGTTGGTGCTTTCTTATCACCTACTTCTACTATCTGTGTACACTGGCTTACGTTTCCACAACCGTCAAAGGCTTTCCATTTAACTATGTGTCTTGCCCATGCTGCACTTGCCTCGTCTCTCAACAATGTCATGCTTACATCTGCTCCAGCTGCTGTTGGTGCTTTGTAGTTTGGTGCATTATGCGGTACGAAACTTGACGCTTCTGCATCGATTGTTCCATCACCCCAGTAATCTACCTGGATGATCCACTTGATCCACTCACTTCCACACTCTCCTTCGTCTCCTGCACTGTTTGTCAATGTAATGTTACTTGCAAATTCACAGTAGTTTCCGTCGCCATCTGCATCCCAGAAATCATCTACTCCGATACATGTATCTGTACACATAATCTCTGGTGCCTCACTATCTACTAAGCTTACTGTAAAGTCACAGAATACCTCTTCGCCTGAACACCAGTCTAAGATTCTCCATGTCTTGATTGCTTTATAACATGCGCCTTCTTCAAACCAGAATGTGTCGATGTCGCTACTTACTCCTGTAAGGCTACATGCGCCTTCTACTATCCATGGCTCTGGAATATCATAATCATCACAATCAACTATTACTTTGTTGCTTTGTGTCGCATTATCTATTGGACATGATACTCTGTCTGCTAATGGTGCAGTTCCTACGTTTGTTATTGTGATTGTCTGAGTACATGTGTAATCTGACTCATCTGAATCTAACTCACCGTTTCCGTTTGTATCTAAGTACCACTCTCTCAACACATATCCTTCTCCACAATGGATCTCAGCCCAGTCTTGGTAGGCTACTCCTGCAGTTCCACATGTTGCGCTTCCTGCTGCATTTCCTGTAATTGTAAGATCTGTATAATCCCAATCACATGGTATTGTAAGGTTTGGTGGGCAGATTAGGTTTGGTACACCTTTGTCTTCCACTTTTACATATGACCATGTTTCGTTGAAGTTATCATCAAACTCACAGTAATCGTGATCGGTCCCTGGATTGTTATATTCGGTAAATGATCCATAGACGCCGTCCATGTTTGCATCATCCCATACACGCATCCATACTTTCACTAATCCATCTGGTTCGCCGTCGCCGTCGCCATCTGCTGTTAAATCTTCACAACAGAACATTACGAAATCACCATAATCATGATCATTACTATCATACCATGGATCACAGCTTGCTGGAATCTTATTTGAGTACGTTCCACTTGTCGTTCCTGCACATGCATTGTCTCTTCTGATCTCAATGCCTACTCCGCTACAGTTATCAAAACTTCCGTTATTGATACTTGTACTGAATACTTTTGCTGATCCTACATTTCCGTTGTCACCATTGTTTCCTCCACTTGTTAAACTTACTACTAAGTTCTGTGTAGATATTGCAACGGGTGCTGCTAGATCTGCTACTGTTACTGTTATTGTTGTTGAACCTAAGTTCCCACAGCAATCCCATGAACTGATTACAAACTCCCACTCTCCTTTTGGTACGCCTAATGCGTGCTGCTTTGGTTTGTTACTGTTTGTTCTTCCGTCCTCATCTACTAATGTAGCGCCTGAGTTCGTGCTTGAGATAAACCAATCTAGGTCGTAACTACAGTTATCATGTACTGAGATATTCTCAAACCATACATCTGCAGCACATACCCATGGGCCTGTACTTGTGAATACATCACTCGCTGTTACTGTTGGAGCTTCTGTATCTATTACTTTTATAATCTGTACAAATTCTGCTATGTCTCCTGTACACCAGTCTAGAAGTGTCCATGTTCTTAGGATCTTTACAGGTCCTGCACAATCAAGTCCACATGCTGGTAAATCAAGATCTGTATATGTAGCAAATATGTTACAATACGGATTATCGTTATTATCTGCTGTTCCTAAGTTATCACCTCCTAATCTAGGGTAACCTGTGTTGTCTGGATGTGTAAGATCTGGATCTCCTAGATCTGTACATTCAAACTCTGCTGGACCTGGTATCGTTACTAAACTTAAGTCTACCGCAGTCACAAAGTACTGGTTAACACATGATGTGTTAGGGAAACTTCCTCCATTATAACCATCGATTTCAACAGTCCACGTTTGCTCTACTACATACTCTCCACATCCTACTTCTACTACTGTTGCTCCACCAAATACTGCTGATGCGCCTGCACAGTTATCTGAAACTGTTGGTGCACCTACTGTTCCTCCTGTCAATTGTGTCATGTTAAGACATGTACGCTGACATGAAGGATCTGTAATCCATGCACCTATTGGACATGGGCACTCAATTTCTGGTGCTAACTTATCTTCCAACGTTACTGTTCCCCAACATGTATTACATGTATATGGATCAATTACGCTTACTACATATTCATTGTTGTTATAATCCGGATCGTATACGATTGGATTTGAAACTGGAACTCCTGTTGGTGTTGTGATCTCTACGATATACTCACAATCGCCATAGTAAGGACCTCCTTCTAAAATCATGTCTGCTGTTATCAATGCCTCACAATCCTGATCAACTGATATGTTTATGTGATCATTACATGCTAATGCTTGCTTGATATCGCTATTGTCTACTGTAAATACATAGTCACATGTAAATACAAATCCATCCTCATCTACATACATCCAGCATACTTCATTGTCTCCAGGGATATAAGAAATAATTAATTCTCCTGTACTTGGATCAAATTCTGTTGTTAACTCTGAATCACATGCAGTATCATTCGTAGATCCTACGAAAAATTGTCCACCTGTTTCATCTGTATATACACCTTCTAACTCAACAGTCGCTGATCCGTTGATTCCTGGTGCTGCATTTGTCAACATGTAAAATCCAATCTTTGCTCCTGCTGGTAAGCCGGATACATCGATTATCTCTTGACCTGTTACAGGACCTGTAACTTGTGGGAATCCGATTAAGAATGCTATTGTCGTTATTACGGTTCCACTTGCATCTGTAACAAAGTATGAGAATTGATCCTCACCTGACTGTCCAGTACAATCTGGAGTCCATGTATAATCTACTGTCAATGTCGTATATCCCGCTGGTATAGTTACTGGCACTGTTGTAATAGCAAAGCCTGAGTTAGGGAATGTCGCTCCTGGACATGTAACATCATCACAACCTGTTGTTCCACCAGGTCCGTTTGATGTCATTAAGGTTATAACATTGTTTGCAACATCTACATCATATAATGAACTGCTACACTGTGGTACTGGATTACCGAAGATATCTAATCCTACTGGATCTGATACAAATCCTGGACATGCAAAATCTACCATGTTTAATGGATCAAATGCTACATCACATGGAATTTGATATGTCTCTACTGGCCAGCAATCACCGTCTTCTAATACTACTGTAGTATCACTTGGACATGGTAATGCACATAAAGGCGGTGCTGTTACCACTGCCAATACTGTACCTGCTACACATGCACCTGGTGCAAATCCACCAACGCTTGTACCGTCTGAATCTAAGATATCAACTCCTACTTCAGCTGAAAATGCACCACAATCATCCATAGTGAATGTGATTGTCTCTCCTGGTAGAACAGTTACTTTCTCTGAGAAAGCTGTGCCATTATCAAATACATCATTCGCCGCACATGCACTGTTATCACCTCCGATACAGCCAACTGTACCCATATCTCCCATCCAACTCATGGAGGCGCCATTCCAGCCATCTCCAAAAGTATCTGTAAGATTAAGTGTTGCTACACATGACATAGGTGCTGGTGGTGCTACTACTGTATTATCAATAGGTGTAAATGTTCCTGGTAATCCAGAACCACCACCGCCTGTCAATAATACATTACCGCCTACATCTGTTAGCGTGTAACCAGTTTCGCCATTGAATGGATCATCCATCCAAGTTATGCTCACTGAGCTTCCAGGAGCAATCGGACATTCTACATCGAATGGTCCTGTTCCTGCTGTAAAACCAGAGGCAGTTCCTACTGCCTTTGTAAATGGTACAGCCTCAACTATTGGAGTACATGCACCATCTGCGCCTGTAACTTGGTTCTCTACACCAGAAACTATTAAGTTTCCACCGCACCAACCATCTCCAAAGGAGTCTGTCAACGTAAATGTCAATACCGTGTTCTCAGCTGGAGCAGTTTGCGCAATTGCAAAGGTTCCTACGCTTAAAAACGCTATTAACAAAGTAAGTCTTTGTAATAAAAATTTCATCGTCTTTTTTTTAAGTTATGAGATTGAGTTTTTCGATTTCTCTTTAATCAGTTAATAAATCTGTCAGAGTTGCATGCGCATTATTGAAATACACAGAACTAGCTAATAATTGAGCTATTCCTCTGTTTTTCGCACCATCAATACCATCACGAACATCTGCAGTATTACCTGCATCTTGTAGATATTCATAAATAGTTTCGATCATAAACCAGTCCGCGTAGAACTGAGGTGCTGAATTAGCAAACATCTCTGGAGATGTAGAAACAAATGGGCTTACATTTAAACTAGCCTTAATAGTGACTAACTCCTGCCTTAGCGTCTGTAGCGCATCAGCATTGGACATGTAATTTTGTGAAAACGTAGCACTTATACCGAGTAACATAAACAAACCGGTCATTACTACCATTCTCACTTTTGAAGAAAAATCAAATCTTCCAAGAATGGATTCTTTCATGAGATTGAGTTTTGGTTTAATTAAATAATACATATAATCTAAGCCATACCTATATAGTCACCTATACAAGTACGGTATTAGTTTTTACCAATAGTAAACCATAAAAAATGAAGTGAGACATTGCACAGAGCAGCTGTTTGATTTCGTCTTAGTGTAACTGCGTAGGTACAACGGGATTCCAGCCTTAATCGCTTAAAGTTGGAGTGATTTCGTCTAACTTATTAATAAAGCCCGTACGTTTACAGACATGGTTCACTTAATCGTTATGCACAAAGATACATTTTAGGGCATCCCATTTAATACCGACTTGTCGGTAATTTTCATATGAGGATTTTTCCTAATATCTAAGGAGTAAACCATGTAGGTTTTATGAAATGTTAAAATTATTGTTCGTTAGGGATAATTTGCGCTCTTTGGAAGCCATCTATGTCAAAACCTACAGTAATCTCATGAGAGCCGTTGTTGTAGGTTTGAAATTCATGTCTGGATACATTGTAGCCATAATAGAAGTTCAATGAATTGACTTTGGACCCAATTAAGAAGCCCAAACGTTCGTCAGCTCCTAGAGAATAGGTAATTCCACCAGTTAATCGTTCTTCTAGGAATCCCGCTTTAAGGTTTAAATCAATGTGCAGAGGCACATAATTAAGTTGTTTTATATAAATAGAAGGCTCAAACACTATATCGTTTGCTTCTGATATCAACTTGTATCCAAAATTTAGGATATAACTAAATTCAGAGTCATTCCCTAAGGTACTTGGCTCATCTAATTCTGAGCTGAGTAACCCAGGCAATACGAGTCCATATGAAATCTTATCGTCGTACAGGCCATAGATTCCTGGTGTAATATCAAAGAATGCGTTTCCATCAATTCTTTGTAAGAATAGTGGATCTTGGGTGTCAATGAATGGGTTAGCAAAACTAGAACCCGATACATTATGTCTTATGTATTCTGTTGCTAGTCCGAATCCGACTTTGTTTGTGGGAGTATCAATTGTATATGAGAAAGACAATTGGCCTTTCGTTGTATTTAAGGCTCCAAATTTATCGCTCACAAGAATTCCTCCAACTCCAACTCTATTCCCAAGGTCTCCATCATAGCTAGCGCTAAAGCTTCTAGGCGAGTCTTCGAAAGACGCCCATTTATTTCTATAATTAAATATCACTTGGTGATGTCCTGTAGCTCCTGTAGCTCCTGGATTAATCAACACTGGATATAGGTGATATTGCGTGTAGACATATCTTTCATTAAAATATCTAGCTTGTCCGATTACAATTTGCGTTACGAACATTAATGCGAATAGAAGTACTAAATGCTTTTTCATTTCTTTTATTTTCAATAAGCTGAATGCTTAGTTAATTTGCAATTATAAATCTCTTAGTACAGTGACTGTTCCTTTGTACAGCTCTCTTTGGCCGTTTCCAAAGTCCACTTCTAAGACCCACATATATCCTCCCTCATTCAAGATTCTTCCGTTGTTATCACGACCGTCCCAACCATTACTGTAACCTACTTCGGAATACACGTCTTGACCATATCTATCATATACGGTAAGCGTTCCGCTATTTTGTTCTGCACAGTTAATCATAAAAAAATCATTCATCCCATCTCCATTCGGTGTTAAGATATTAAGTGCTTCAAAGCAATCTATTCCCATCACTGTACACGAAGGAACAGTTATCATTTGCTCCATTGCTTGGCAACCGTTTATATCTTCAATCAGAACATTGTACGAGCCTACTGCTAAGAAACTTGGGTTAGAGCCCATAAGGTCTGGATCTCCCCATGTGTATGTGTATGGTCCAGTTCCTCCTGTTACAGTCAATTCAATGGAACCATCATCTGTATCTTCTGAGGCACAAAATGTGTCGACATCTATTTCTATTTGATCGGGTTCGCCTACTGTAATTGTTTCTTCTGTGGATCCGTTTCCATTTGTGGCAACAATCACATATTCTCCTGCACACAGTCCTGTAAGATCAACTTCTGTAACCGCATCTCCATTTACTGTAATAGATGTTGCTCCAACTACTGCGGCAAAAATGCTTCCATCACAATCAGTATCAATTAATCCAAAGCATGAATTAGGTGTACTGTCCGTATTGGTAATTGAAGGTGCTGACCCTGGATCATCCAGAATTATTTCCCATGAACTACATGTTTGACAATTGTTTTGATCTGTTGCGCATACTGTATATGTATCCGGCCCTAAGCCATTTATATTTTGTGTGTTACTTGTGAACCCACCAATACTTGTCCAACTGTACGATAACGCTCCCGTTCCTCCAGTTCCATTAATATTTATAAAACCGTCAGTTCCTGTTGAGGTCAATTCATCTGGTCCATTTAATAATGCTATTTCTATTGCAGCTGGAGCTGTGATGAAAACTTCTGCAGATTCTGATTGTCCATCAGAATCTGAGATTGTTACATTGTATGATCCTGGTGCAAACATGCCATCACAACCAACACAGGTGTAAGGTGCACATCCTCCTGAAGCTGTAAAATTAATTGTACCATCTTCTGAATCACTACAGCTTGTCATTGTAACCGTCACTGTCACATCTAAAGGCTCATTTGTAATCCCCACTGAAAAGCTGGCAGACTCTGTACACATTTGAGAATCTGTCACTGTGATTCCATAATCTCCTTCTGGTAGATCCATAGGATTAGAACCTGGGGGATCCCAAGCAATTGTATTCCCTCCGTTTCCTCCAGTGATTACT
>ENA-ORXT01005347-ORXT01005347.1-marine-metagenome-genome-assembly--contig:-NODE-5347-length-12650-cov-18.262467_pt1 | contig 12650 bp, 3 predicted proteins | sample MGYA00237868_ERZ511482 | MGnify/ENA metagenome assembly ERZ511482 | reverse complement strand
GGGTGGGCCGGCGCGACGCGGCCGACTCGTGCCGCACGGGGGTGGCAGTGTTCCGTCGTTGGTGACGGGAACGCCGGCTGGGTCGTGTCGGCTCGTTGCGTACGGCCGCGGCCACGTCGTGCGGTGGTGTGTTGGGTTCCCCTGGCTTTGCTGACTGCCTTGTTCCTGCCTCTGTTCTCCCTCGCTGCCTAGGCGGCAGTGCGTGGTGACGGCCGGGAACCCGGTGTGGGGCGGGTGACCGGCCCGCACCGGCCATGGCGCAAGCGCCACATTTTGGTATTCCCCCGGGGGGCGTGCGGCCGCCCCTACGGCCCCTGGCGCAAGGTGCGGGATCGGCCGCGGCGGCGCGACCGGCGGCGCTGCACCACGGCATGCCGGACATGCCGAGCGTGCAGTATGCAACATTGCAACAGCGGCAGATGCAGCAGCATGGGCACGTGCAGCAGCAGCAGCTGCTCGCTCAGCAGCAGGCGGCGCAGGTGCAGGCGCAGCAGCAGCAGCAGCAACAACTGCAGCAGCAGGCGCAGGCGCAGGCGCAAGCACAGCGCATGCAGCACCTTCACCAGCAGCAGATGCAGCAGCAATCGCAGCAGGCTCAAGCACAGTCCCAGCAGGCGGCACAAGCCCAGCGGGGCTCGCTCGGTCTCGCGGCTCACCCGTCGCAAGCCGCGCAACAAGCGCAGCAGCTGCAGCACCAAGCTCAACACGCGCAAGCAGCGGTGGCGGCGCAACACTCGCAGCAGCTGGCGCATGTGCAGGCGCAGCACGCGGCGCAGCAGTCGGTGCAAGTGCAACAGGCGCAGGCGCACGCGGTCGCGCAGCAGCAGCACGCGGCGCAGCTGCACGAGGCGGCCTATGCGGAACAGCAGCAAATGCTGCATGCGCACGCGCAACAACTGCAGCAGCAGCAGCAGGCGCAGCAGATGCAGCAAGCGCAGCACGCGGCAGCGGTGCGGGAAGCCAACCTGCACGCGCAGCAGGCGGCGGCGGCGTCTGCCAAGATGTCTCCTGAAGTGGCGGCCGCCGAGACGCGCCTTTCCCAGGCCAAGGAGCGCCTCTGGCTGCGCATTGGCGGCATGCGGTCGACCTTTGGGGACGCGGACGGGGCGCTGGAGGCCTTTCAGGCAGTGTTGCAACACAACCCAGTCAACGCCACGGCGCTGACCCAAGCCGCGACGGTGTTGGCCAAGCAGGAGCAGTATGGTTTGGCGGAGAACCTGCTACAGCGGTCCCTCGCCGTGCAGCCCGCGTGTGGGGAGGCGTGGGCGGTACTGGCCCACTGCTACGTGATGACTGACCAGCTGCAGCCGGCCTATTTGGCGTACCAGAACGCGCTGTCCTACCTGCCAAACCCCAAGGACCCGACACTGTGGTATGGTATTGGTACGTTGCGCGTTGTATTGGGCTCTATTCATTGCTTGTCGTGCTTTGTTTTGTGATGTTGTTGCTTCTTGTCCGTTGACGCCTCCACATGCTCGTGTTTGACAGGGTGTCGTTTGTTTCAGTACTGACATCTGTTCTGTGGATCCTGCGCTTATTATGTGGCTCTCCCCCCCTCCTCTGTGCTCTTTGTTTGGGATAGGCCTCTTGTACGACCGATACGGTTGGCTCAACCACGCATTGGAAGCCTTCAAGTCTGTGCTTGACATCGCCCCCGACTTTGAGCGCGCCGACGAGGTGTGTTTCTGCATGGGCATCATCTTCAAGGAGCAAGGTGACTACAAGAGCGCGCTCGAGTACTTTGATCGAGTCGTTGCGGCTGCATCACCGCCACCGCCGCTAAGCAGCGCCGACGCGCTTTACCAGATTGGGCTGGTGCACGACCTGACGGGCGACAAGCCGACGGCCGAAGCTACTTTCCGCCGGGCGCTGGAGGCCAACCCCTCGCACGCGAAGTCTCTTAATCAGCTCGCCTGGTTGAGGCATCTTGCTGGGGACGTGGCGGAGGCGTTGGAGCTGCTACACCGGTCGGTGGAGGTGGACGGCAACGACGGTCAGGTTTGGTATCTCCTCGGCCGCGTCCGCATGACCCGTCGCGAGTACCGAGAGGCGCACGAGGCCTATCAAAAGGCCGTCTTCAGCGACAGCCGCAACCATGTGTACTGGTGCTCGATTGGCGTGCTCTACTTCCAGATGGGGCAACACAAGGACGCGCTTGACGCCTACACGCGAGCCATACGCATCACCCCGAACGTTGGAGACGTATGGCTGGCGCTGGGCCGTTTGTACGAAACATGCCACCAGCCCAACGATGCGCTGGACGCGTATGGCCGCGCCTTGGACTTGTCGCCGGGCGACACGGCCATCAGCACGCGGCTGGACCTCATCCGGAACTACATGGAAACTGGCGGTCCCCCGCCGGCGTTGCCCGACCCGCCTGCGGACGGACCGTTGGCAATGTCGGCCATGATGGCCGCGCGCACGGCGGTTGCATTTGGCCCAGGCGGTGGTCCTGTGCCTGGGGCTGCCGTGGGTGGTGTGCCTGCGCCGGCCGCCGGCTTTGGTGCGCTGATGCAGTCGCAGGCAGCGTCAACACAGGCCGACCTGGCCCCCGTGCAGGCCCTTGTGGGCCGGTCGGACGGGCCAGCGACCGCTGGCGGGGCCGACCAGGGTGATGATAGCGACCGCGATGCCGAGCACCAGGCTCCTGCTTTGCGCCCCTTGGGTCGCCAAGACCTGTCCCGTAGCGGCTCCCTTCACGCCGCGGGTGATCGCGGATCGGCGTCGGCCAACGTGCAACAGCGCGGACCTGTGTCGGCAGTGGGCGAGGATTCGGATGTTGTTCCGGTGGCTGTCAACCGTCACCCACCGTTTGCTCTTGGGTCCACTGGGCCCCAGAACGACCATGGGCCTCCACCTGGGCCGATGCAGCGTCGAGAGGTTCCGCCACCTCACGGGATGCAGGCGTTGCTGTCGCCGATGGGTCGGGAGCACCGGCGACCAGAACGGCAAGAGCCGTCTCGACCGGACGCCTCGGCTGCGGAGAAGTCTTTCCGTGGCTCCGATGTGGACGGTCGGGGGGCGCGGGCACCGGACGGACGGCGGCGGCCAGAGTCGATGGTCGATGCCAATGCTGAAAACCAAGAGCGGCTGCCGAGCCTGGCCGGCTCCAAGCGGGGATCCCGGTCGGACCTGCGTGACAGGACGGTGCCGCCGCCGCCAAGCCAAGCTCGGCGACCAAATCACGGCGACGCGGAACCGCCCATGGCGGACGAGCGGGCGTCTCCTGCTGCCAGGCCTGAAGGGAAACAGAGGGTGGATGACCGCAACCGCGTTCGGCAACGTCGTCGGGAGCAGCCTACAGAGGGGCGGGATGCCCCTGAGCGCGTCGGTCACGGCGCGCGCGAGCGGAGCTGGGAGGAGAAGGAGGCTGCGCGGGACCAGCGGCGGCGCGATGGCGGGCGGGATGGGGGCTCCAAGCGCGGTCGCTCGGACGGCGGTCGCGCTCGTGAGCCTGTTCGGCCAGCAGAGGTGGGTGAGTCGCACTCGTCCTCCTCCAAGTCTTCGCTTGGGCAGCGACCGGTGGCGGCCTCGGCATTACGTGGGCGTTGCGCGGACGTCGTGCCGTCGGACCCGACTGCCCGTTCGCTGCCGCGCCTGCAGTCGCTGCCCGCTGCGCCTGGCCGGCGTTCCCCAGCCGCAGATGCTGAGACCGTCGCTCCTGGCGCTGTCGCTGCCGGTCGTGTCTCGAATGCGACACGGCCAACCAAGCCATCCGGCGAGGCGGCCGGTGCTGACGATAAGCTGCGAAACATGGACGCGCCTCCTTCCCACCGGGCCAAGCATGGCGGGAGGAATGCGTCGCGGCCAGCTGAACCGTCTGTGCCAGACGCCACCGCTCGGGAGGATGCACCGGAGCGTGCCCGTCGCACCTCGTCGGGTGCCGCGGATGACTCCATGACGTCCTCCCAGCGGAGCGGTCTAAGTGCTCTATTGCTGTTTGGGACAGGTAGCCGCCGTGGAGGTCGTTCACCTACGCGGGGCCCTATTTCGCCACCGAAGACGACGACGGAGCACGCGCAAGCGGCGGACTCGGATGACGAGGATGAGGAGGACACGCCGCTTATGGAGCGGCAGCGGCAGCGGCACAACAAGCAGCAGGGGCACTTGCCAGAGCGGCGTGTTCCCCCGGTCGAACCCGCTGCTTGCCGCATGGATCCGAACGGGCCTGAGAGGAGCCCGCCCGTGATGGAAAAGGCATTTGGTGTTGGGCGTCTCTCTGGGGGTACGGGGGTCAAGCCAATCTCTCCCGGCCACTCCCGGGACGTGTCGCCGCGGAGCGGCACGGCCTCGCCTCGGCCGGCTTCGGGCTTCGCTCCTTCCGGCAAGGATTCTCTGGACAGGGGAATGGGTGTCGAGCCTTTTCGCCCAGTTGGTGTCCCGGCCAAGGTATCGTCTGGGCAGACCGTGCTTGCAGAGCCATCAGCGCGCGTCAAGGGCAAGGGCGTTGAGCCCCCGTCGGTAGCTGTAGCGGTGCCTCCTAAGCGGGTGATGGGTGGCCCGGCTGCGGCAGACGGGCCACGTGCCAAGGCGGCACTGCCCGGCAAGCCCGCTCCTCCTCGGCGGAAGAGCCGGTCCCCCACCAAGCCTGCGGACAAGCAGCCTAGCAGCAACGACGACCGGATCGACGATGCCCCCGGCGCTGCCTTCAAACATCCCACGGAGATGTCGCTTGCGGAGGCTCCGCCGTCGGCGCCCGAATCCCCTCGCCGGCGCCGGCCACCGGTGAGTCCGCTGCAGTCGCCGGCCATGCGGCCAACGGACGAGGCGCGCAGTAAGGAGCAAGCCGCGCCTTCCTCTGCTGAGAAGTCCGCACCCGGGCTGGCCGACATGGACGACTCGGAAGCCCACGTCGCTTCGGATGACGGTGCGGGAGCTGCTGAAGCAGACGATATCGACGTTGAGCGGTCCCCGTCGTCGCCGGCCCCCGCTGAAGGCCCTGCTGTGCGGCCTGCCGAGGCAACGTCGCCCGCTACCGGTCCACGTGCCGATGCGGCTGGCCCCCCGGCGATGGAGTCGTCGGTGCGGTCGCCGCCTGCTGCCATGCTCAAAGACGCCACAGCTGCTACTCCGAAGCGCACGTCGACGTCTCCGCCCAAGCGCAAGACGTCATCACCGGCGGCCGCAACTCCTTCCTCGCTGAAGCGTTCGTCTTCTCCACCGAATCGCGCAGCTGTGGTGATGCCACCTCCAAAGATGAGTCGCTCTTCCTCTTCTCCGGGCCGTGAAGCTGGCGAGATGGTAGAGTCACCAGAGAAGGGAGCTGCGTCAACTGACAAGGAGGCCACGGCGGCGCAGACGGCGTCTATTGGCAAGACGGCACTCCGTGGACCCATCTCGCCACCCAAGTCTGATGGGAGTGAAGTCGACTCTCCAGACAAAGTCGCGTGTCATGCTTCGTCCGCGTCGCCGTCAAAGGCGGCTCCTGAACCGCACGCCTCACCCCTGGCCACTGGGTCCCTCGCGGACAGGCCACCTACCAAGAGGCGCAGCCCACCGCGGTCGCCATTGCCGGAAGCTGTGCGGACACCGTCTCCGCGGGCTGGGCCCGCTGATGTGGCCCCCAAGGCCAACGGGCGTCTGGAGAAGTCGTCCGCCTCGCCGCCGTCAGGTGCTGTGGAGGACCCACCCGCTGTCCCGGTCGCGAAGAACGCGTCTCCTCCGAAGGCTAAGAGTAGTGCAAATGCCTCCCTTGGTGTGACTGTCGGCGGCGCGCCTGGCGCCAAGGGTGCGGTCAAGACCGGCGGTCACGCACCGAAGGAGTCCCTGTTGTCTAAGGCCAGGTCGTCCGCCGACCCGGCGCCGGGGACCGGAGCGCCGGCTTCACCCGAGGCTTCTAAGGTTGGTGCACCCGATGACCAGACCGATGCACCTGACGGTGTGTCAGCCAAGGCTGTTGATGAGTCTGCTAAGGCCAACGGGCCTGCCGTGTCCAAGTCCGCTGGCGCGGCGCTAGATGGTACCGTGTCTGACGAGCCGAGCACCTCCTCGCCGACGGATGGGCGGTTGCCGGAGACACGCCCGGAAGGCACCAACGCCGGGAGTGCGGCTCGGTCTGTCGCTCCCCCGCTGCCACCGCTTCCCCCAGCGCGCAAGAGTATGACGTCGACGCTCCGCCCGGTCCGGTCCCCTGGTTCATCCAAGAACGCTTCTGCAATCAAGACGCCCTCCCTGCTGCTGGGCGCCAGCCTGCCTGCGTCGTCCGCCACGCCGGCCACACCGATCAAGCGTGCGACGCCGCCGCCGTGGTGGGAAGCGCCGTCGGGTGGCAAGAGCAAGGGCACAGGGGCAAAGGGCGGTGGTCTGGGTTTTGCGGGCCGAGCCGCCGGCGACTCCAAGGATGCTGCGGACGGTGACGCGGCGAAGATGTCTGCGCCAGTCAGGGCCGACGATGGCAAGGACAGCAGCAGTGGCGGGAGCTCTCGGCCGAGGCCAAGTCTCAGCTCCAGAACAACGATGGCTCCCCCCGCGCCCAAGGCGCCGCTGCCCCCGTTGACAAGCGGCGATGGTGGCAGCGAGCGGGGCCACAAGCGGGTCCGCAGCAACGACGGGGAGACCAGCGGCAAATGGCGCGACGCGCCTGCGGCTAAGAAACGGCCAAGCGGGGACCGGGACAGCGGCTCTGCCCACGGCGACGCGTCGGGGTCTAAGGACCGGTCTGGTGACGCATTCGCTGCAGCTGGAGGCTCCCCGACACGGGACGGTCGCGCATCCCCGTCCGGGTCCCAGCGTGACACACCGTCAATGTCAAACAAACCATCATCACCGTCGATGCGTGGCGCCTCCCCGCGTTCCCCTCGGCGAGACGGGCGCCGCGATTCGGATCGCAGCCGTGACCGCGACCGTGATCGCGGGGACCGGGATGGGAGGTCCCGGTATCGGTACGGGTCGGACCGCCCGTCTCACTCGAGCCGTCGGGACCGCGGACGGGGCGAGCGCGTGACGAAGGGGGACGCGGACCCATAATGTTTGTGGAAGCGGTGTTGTATGTGTGTCGCATGTGTGCCTCTGTGTCAAAAGGCTTCGGCCTCGTTGTTGTCTTGATTTGAAGCGAAGGTTGTTTGTTGCGTTTGTAAACTCTTGTTGCAGCAACGGCGCGCTTTATGTACACGTGAGTGGTTGGACCGCACCGCACTAGCAGGGGGCGAGCAAGTCACCACCGGGGAGCCTGGAGCTGACGCTTGGACAAGTCGGATTGGAGCGTACCGGCCAAGGCCTTGGCCGTTCGCGCCCCGTCCACGTCGAGCTCCCGCTGACTGGTGCGCTTCGTGTTCTTGACGATGCGGATGCGTGTCGTGACATCGCTGACGTCCTTTGCCCACTGCTCGGCCACCTCCACGCCGGCCGCCTCGTCAGCCGCCGTCAGCACAACGGACGTGGTGCCACGAGCGGGCGCAACCGCAGCCTCCCCCGATACGGATAGCAGCCCAACGCGGACGCTGAGGATGGTGGCGGCGAGCGCGCGGTTCACCACCCCGCCGCCGTTGGTCGCCACGCCTCGCACGCCGTCAGCGCAGCCCGTCTGCTGCAGGGCCGTGTGCAACAAGCCGGCCGCCCCCCGCACATCGTCTTTTTGGGCGCACAGCAGCGATTGAGCAAAGGCGACGGCCGCCTCCACCTGCACGTTCTCGCCCGCCGGGTCAGCGGCCGGGGCGTCTGCCGCGCCGCCGTCCGCGTGGGCAAAACTGGCCACCGGCCGCCCCGTCAAAGCCGAACCGTGCACCGCCGCCATGCGTTGCGTGTCGAGCAGCACGCCCGCCGCGGCGGAGCCCTGCGCCACGACCTCCAGCCGCTCGAGCGCATCCGACGCTGCCTGCGAGTTGCCAAGCAGCGCCAGGTACTGCCCGTGCAGCAGGAGCGTCGCGGCCCCGCACGCGGCTTTGGCGGAACCGTCGGAAATGCATGCCGCGAGCGCCCCGGCGGCCTGCACAAACGGCGCCGCGGCGGAAAAGCCACAGCGCGTCAGCTCGCAGCGCGCAGCACCTTCGAGTAGGGCCACCGCCAGCGCCAGCTGGCAGTCCTCGTCAAACACGCCCAGCGACTTGGCCGCCAGCGCCGCCATGAGCGCCCGAGGCTCCTCGGCGGGGGGTGGCGCGGGCACGCCCACCGCCTTGAGCGCCGCCACGGAACGGACGGCCGCGCCCCGCGGGTCACTGCCACACAAGGCAGTCGCGGAAAAGTGCGTCAGCAGCGCCCGTAGCGGGCGCAGCGACAGCCAAGCCCACCGCGAGCGTGGCGGTACCGCACCGCCGGCCGCCACCCGCTTGGGCTTGACGGCCGCCATACAGGCGTTAAAGGCGGCACTGTGAGTGGCTGCCGCGGCCACGACCGCGGGGAAGGCGCCCCGCCGCAGGTCGACCACCGCACGCAAGGCGAGCATCGCCACCCGCATCACGACCGCTTCCGCATCGTCCACCACAGCCGCCGGGCGCAGCCGCTTGGTCGGCGGCGAGCCATCCCCCTCGTCGGCTGCCGCCGGCGCGCCGACAGGCGGCATGACCGCGGGGGCGCCCCCCCTGGCGCCATCCAGAATGGCCTCCACCGCCGCCAAGTCGGCCGCCACCGCCACCATATCGACGGCCGACGCCGTCTGCGCAAGGCGCAGCTGACACAGGCCCAGCAGGAAGCCACACGCGGCGCGGTCATCGCCACGCCGCTTGCACTCGCCGGCCGACTCGGCCGCCACCGCCATGGCCGCCGCCGGCGCGGAGCGCGCCTGCACCGTCACCGCCCGGCCGCGGAGGTACAACCACCACGCCCACCGGTCGACGTCCCCGCCGCCACCGCCGCCACCGCCGCCACCACCGCCCGCGGCAGCCGCCGCCGCCGTCGACGGCGGGTCGGCGTCGCGCACCACGCGGTGGGCGCGGGCGAGGATGCGGAGCACCCCCCGCGCGTCGCCCGTGCGCGTGTACACCTCCTCGGTCAACGCGAGCGCTTCAAGGGTCAAGCCGAGTCCCCCCGCCACATCCCGGAGCAGCAGGCACGCTTGCTCGGTGTTGTGCCGCGCCCGCGAGAGCGTCGGCATCACACCGGCGGCGGCGGACGCGGCGGCGGCGGCGGCGGCCGGCCGAGAAGACGACGCACCACCACCGTCGCCGCCGCCGCCGCCGACGGCGGGCGCACCCAATGACGAGTCCCCCCCAGGCACCGCCGACGGCGCGGCGGTGAGGGAGTGGAGGAGCACCTTGGCCGCGTCATTACGCGCCGCCGCCCGCGCGAGGGCCCCCACAGCCGCGTTGCGTGGCATTGCTGGCGGGGGGCGGCGGCAGACACTGTGGGGATGCCCAGGGCGGGCGCGCCACGGCTGCCCCCACCCCGCGCGAGGGTGTCGGCGGGGGGTGGGGAGCGCCGGCGTGGCCGCGCGTGGCACGCACAAAAACGTAGGGGGGGCGGGAGGGCCCACCGGCGGGCGCCCAATGGTCGCGCGTCGCGCCAGCGTGGGCGCGCGCGCGGGCCGCGCACCGCACGGGGTCACGCCTAGTTAAGGCCCAGTGTATCCGCTCTTACGGGTTTTTGAAGGCTTTGCTGCACATGGTTGGCTCCTACATCCAAATGCAACTTCTCATTGGGCGACTGCCTTCATGTCAGTTATTTTCTATCGTCTGTTGAAAGGAAGCGTACTTATTTCGCCAGATCGCGACGTGGCCAATCCCACCAGCGCTCAAGGACCAGCACGGGACGATGGCGAGCGAATCGCTTTCGGTCGTTGCGCGAATCTTGAATAGGTCGCGTTGGAGGTTGGCACAACGGAATCGAGCTCGCACCAACGAGTGCCTGGCGCTCCGGCGGCAAAAACGGCATAGCTCCGCCCCTACTGGACCATGTGAGCTCCTCTTGAGCTTCATACGCTGGGCTTCAACTCACGATGCTATGCATGCGCACCACGTCGAAGAACAGTGGCACACAAAAAAGATAGTCGGAGAGCCCCTGGCGCCCGTTTCTCGGGCCATATGGGGTCGGCAAAGAGGGGGAACCTATGGAATACACTTTCTGAGGCCATATTCGTGCTCAGCGCACATGCTTTACCCGGAGTGGCATAGGGGGAGGTCCCAAAACACCGACGGTCGGTGATAACGACCCCCCCCCCCTGGTGCGATTTTGGTAGGCCGCACTGGTGCAAGGCAGGTCATAACTCCTGCTGTGTTGGTCCGTTGGTGGGTTTCTGTAGCTCGATGCGTGCGTCTCGACGCCTCTATGCTGAGGATATCAGAACCGCTTGTGCATTATGTCGCACACGAAAGGTAGGCATGGTGCCCCGGGCGCCCGTTTATCGGGCCATGTGGGGTCGGCAAAGAGGGGGAACCTATGGAATACACTTTCTGAGGCCATATTCGTGCTCAGCGCACATGTTTTACCCGGAGTGGCATAGGGGGAGGTCCCAAAACACTGACAGTCGGTGATAGCGACCCCCGCCCCGCTCAGGGCGCGATGTTCGTTGGCCGCACGATCAAACGACGGGCCATGCCTCACACAGAGTTTGTCCATATGCCCGCTTGAGTAGCTCCTGGCATGGAGCTCCAGGGGCGTCTCGCAGGGTTCATACTGGCCGGCCAGTAGGATGCTGAACACACGTGATCATCGGGGTGCCCCTTTGGTCTCGTTTCTGTTCAGGAAGACGTCTCATCCTTTAATCATACACTCTGCTGACTAACACGCTTGAGATAGGCTCCTACGGTCTTGGCAGCCTCCTCAGTAATGCCCACCGCCCACTTCAGCCGCTTCTTGGCCGCCTTCGCGCTCTCGGCGGCGCACTCCGGCAACGCCGGCTTGTTCTCTCGACGCCGTTTGTCGGTTGCCTTCGTGGCTTTGCGGGCCCCAGCCGCGGCCGACCTCCGCGTCGCCACGTAGCGTGCGAGGACATCCGCACCCGCCTCGCGCGCCAGAGCCATTGCCCTCATAAATCCTGCTGCCCGCTCCAACTCCGTTGCGCCCGGATACTTGACAGCATTCTGCCCGTACCTACCATGCCATGCCTCCAGCCCCTGCTCCCCATAAAGACCAATGCTGCCCCACAGCTCCAGAAAGTCTGGAGCGTGGAACATCAAAATGTGGAGCTTTGGGGAAATGGAAAGCCAGCCAAAGCTCCCCTTCAGCAGGGTGACCATGGCGGACGTATCCGCACGAAAAGCCACGACCTCCTCGGCAGGGATGATGGCGGCGCGGTTCAGGGTCTTGCGGACCCTGTTCCATAGCGACCAGGCCTTCTCGTAGGCAGCCAGGTGCTCTGGCGAGACCTTGCCCACGAGAGCGGCACACACCAGGGCGCTGTTGTCGCCGATGGTGTGGCAATCTCGTCCAATAAACAGCCCGCCATGGAAGTCGGTAGGACGGACGCGTACTCTCTCATGAAGCAGCCCAACCAGCTCCAGCGCAAAGTCGGTGCCCGCTTGCCGTCCGGCGGCAGCGCCGTCAGTCGCGCTCCGGTACACCATCACCGTCTCCACAGCAAGTCGAAGGAATCGGTGGTTAATTCCTTGCGTTGTGTGCAGAGGAATTGGTACAATTTGGCGGGGGTCAATCCCAAGCAGGGGACTCCGCGCCACCGAGCAATGATGATCCGGCGTGCCAGGCATGGCAATAGTCCGCGTCGCGTTGTCCATCACCATGCGGTCCGCAAAGTGCGCGCCCTCTCGCAGGTTCCCGCTGCCACTTACATCTTGAAGCGTCCCGTGTGTGGCGTCCAGCAGCGCCTGCTTGACACTCGGCGACCGGGTGCGCTTACACATCAGACAGGGTTGCGTGGCGGTCGCACCCTTGTGGCCAAGGAAACAGCACTGCGCGTCGTAGTCGCACCCGAACATCAGCCGCACCGGACGTCGCGCACCATGCACCATGACGCCGTCACGCAGGAGGGCGTCAATTTGCGGCAGGTGCGTCTCCATCATGGCGGCCAGGGCTTCGTACTTGTCGTTGTCACACGGGCAAACTCCGACCAGGATGGTGTTCGAGGGGCTATTCGGGTGCGCCTGGTTAATAATTGAAGCCACAATTTTCACCGTCCCAGGATCTCCGCCCTTGTCCAGACCGACAACGATCTGCACGTCCGGTCCCGACGTGGCGGGCGAGCCAGGAAAGGCGACCGCTGCTGCGGCAACACCGGGTGCGGCGGTCGCCGCGTCGTTGAGCGCCGCCAAGGCATTGGTCGGCCTCTCCACGAACAGTCCGCCGTCGCACAGGGCCGACACGCGCTCCTGAATGGCCGCGGTAAGTGAGACAAGATGAGCCCCCGAGCCTGTCACGACCACCTTCTTGCCAGGCAGCGCGGACAGCTCGCGCCGCTTAGCACGCAGTATAGGCAGGCTGCAGAGGCCGCTGGCGGCCCCTCCGAGTGCCAATCTCCAGCGGTTGAACCCAACGTTGCTCATGGACAGAGCCGCCACAAGGCCCACCTGCTCGGTGACAGAGAGTTGGACGGCACCGCGCGAGGGCCGCGTCCTGCAGCGCTTGGTCTTCGCCACCCCAACCTGCGCCCCCCCCCCTTGCAGCCGACGCGCCGCCTCGCGGCGCTTGTTTGTCTGGCTCGTTTTGACCTGGGCCTTCCTCCTCGACAGCTGTCGTAGGTAGACGCGCACGCTTCCATTCTTGTGTCGGAGGCGGATCTCGGGGCGGTCACCACGCCACAGAATTGCACTTGCAATGTCCTCAAG
>ENA-ORXT01005346-ORXT01005346.1-marine-metagenome-genome-assembly--contig:-NODE-5346-length-12652-cov-6.614394_pt1 | contig 12652 bp, 7 predicted proteins | sample MGYA00237868_ERZ511482 | MGnify/ENA metagenome assembly ERZ511482 | reverse complement strand
GCGCCCAGCGACCGCCTCGCATTGCCTGCTGCCACGACGGCGGGTCGGGGACGCCCGCGCCCTACCTTTTCCCTTGGTTCGCCAGGCTTAGAGGCAATGGCGCTTGGTTAAGGGGATTCCTCGCGGGTTTACGGCTAGGACGGGAACCCCGAACCAAGGTGGCCGCCTTCGTGAGAAGGTGGAGGCGCTGCCATTGATCCGAGGGTTCCTCAGGCCACGCCTCCACGCTCTCACGAGCGCGGCCACCTCCGTTGAGCTGGTCCCCCCTGCCACTGTTTGGGGGCACCTTCGAGACGTTGGCAACCCCCTGGACCATTTTCCGCATGATGCAGGATTCGTGGATCGGAGCCCCGGATCTGGCAAAAGTGAAACGGTTGGAATCGGCGCCCTGGTCAACTGTCAGCACAGCGTGGAGCCTCGGACTAAGACCATTTACAAAGTGATCTTGGACGAAGATTTGGTGACGGCGGATCTTTCTGCCGCCGAGGGTGTTGCGTCCTCGTCACGGGGCAGGCCCCGCTCCTCGTCCGCGCCTACTCAGCAACAACAATACCTCGCCGATTCCAACCATCCAACTTTGTAAATGGTCTAAGCGCTTTCGAGACGAGCCAGGAACTCCTCGACCTGAAGGCGCAGATCTTCGTCGTCCTCCATTCGACCCGTGACCAGTTTGACCGCGTGAATCACGGTACCGTGATCACGGCCGCCGAAGGCGCGACCGATCTCCTTGAGAGAAGCGCCGCTGAGCTTGCGGGCGAGAAACATGGCGACCTGCCGGGGAAAAGCGATGCGCTGGGGCCGCGCCTTGCTCATCATGTCGGCGAACTCGATGCCAAAGGCCTCGGCGACCAGCTTCTGAATCTTCTCGATCTTGACCGCTCGCGGTACTTCCTCGCGAAGGAAATCCTTCAGGAGTGCGTCGATTCTCTCCTTGTCGAGCTTCTCTTCGCCGAGAGCGGCGAAAGAGGCGACTCGAATCAGGGCCCCCTCAAGCCGACGGATGTTGCTGCGAATCCGCGAGGCGAGGTAGTCGATGACCTCGGCGGGCAGTTTCACTTTCCAGTCCTCGGCCTTGCGTCGCAGAATCGCGGTACGGGTCTCCAGACTGGGTGCCAGCAGTTCGGTCGTCAGGCCCCACTCAAACCGCGAGACGAGGCGAGCCTCGACTTCGGAGATTTCGGAAGGAGGTCGGTCGGAGGACAGCACGATCTGCTTCCGGGCATCGAAGAGCGCGTTGAAGGTGTGGAAAAACTCTTCCTGGGTGCTGTCTTTGCCGACGAGGAACTGGATGTCGTCGATCAACAGCAGATCGGCCTTGCGGAACTTCTTGCGGAACTTCGCCATCGATCCCTTGGCGATCGCTCCGACGAACTCGTTGGTGAACTCTTCGCTGGTGATGTAGACCACCTGACCCGGACGGATCTTGCGCCCGAGCGCAACCTGCTGATCGAGAAACTGCTGCCCGATGGCGTGCATGAGGTGGGTCTTGCCCAGACCCGTGCGGCCGTAGATGAACAGCGGATTGTAGACTCGCCCCGGCTTTTCCGCGACCGCCCCACTCGCGGCTGCCGCAAACTGGCAGTTTCCGCCAATCACATAGGAGCTGAATGAATAGGAGGGGTTGAGACCGGCCGACACGGCGCGGCGCTCGCGGTCGGTCATCCGGCTTCGACCTCCGCCCTCGCGATCACCGACCGCTCTGCGGTCCTCTTCGGGGAACAGTGCCCGATTCTCTTTCTGATCGGAGCGAACCGGCCGAGGTCCTTTGGCAGCTACGGCGAGATCTGGAAGGTCGCCGGTAGCGGGAGTCGAGTCATCCGAAGCGGTTCCGCCATTTTTCTCCTCACCTTCGGAGTCAGAACCTCCAGCGGGCGCGGACTCTTCAGATTCGTCTGCCTCGGCGGTGATTAGGAAACAAATTTGGAGAGGTTCGTCGTAGATCTCGAGGACCGCCTTCTGAAGCTGGCTCCGGTAGTTGCTCTCGATCCAGAACTGATGGATGGCGTTGTGCACTTCCAGCTGAATCCGGGGAATCGGCGGGCTTTTGGAGCCTTTATCGAGGGGTGGAAGCAGCTCGGTATGGATGCCTGAGAACCACCTCTCGATGGCATCCTCTCCGACCATCGGTTGGAGGGTGTTCAGGACTCGGTTCCAGCTCGGATCCATGGTCATTTCAGCAGTGGGCGGGCGCGGGAGATCTGAAGTGTCTAGGCGGACCAGCCAAACTGCGAAAGGAGGGACGTAAGAGGGGCACTCGGGAGAACGGGGAAATAAGGATATGTGTAAGTCATTGCGATGGGGTGCATTAGGTGGCTGATGATCGCGCCTTCACTGGCGTTCATGTTGGGTGCGAACTTCTGTTGGGGCGTCCATCATTCCGCTCGTCAAAGTGAAATTCCCGGTCGCTGCTGGGTCTGTGAGGAGGAAGCTTGGCCCCCCGACCTCAAGGCGACTGAGACTAGATCAACAGCTTCTCCAGACAAGGGATTTCGACCGAACTTTTTACAATTTTCAGCTTGGCTTTCACGGATCCGAGGTAACTCCTTGGGTTTCTCCACTCTCCGGGCGAAAATTATAATCACAACGGTCTGGCAACGACCCGCTCCACCCATTTTTCTGCCCCTCAAGTGCCTCCATTTTCCCAGATCCAAGTCCTCGATGACCGCTCCGATCCTGGCTCGGCTGCTTGGAACATGGCCGCCGACGAAGCGCTGCTTCGGAACGCCGCGGGCATGGCGCTATTGCGCAACTACGCGTGGAAGGAGCCCAGCTGGAGCATGGGCTGCCTGCAACCGGTTGCCGATTTGGCAAAGCAAAGGGCGGAGGGACGACCGCTCGTTCGTCGTCTCACGGGAGGTGGAGCAGTCTCCCACGGCCCCGGAGAGCTGACTTTTTCACTGATTGTCCCGGCAAGCCACCCCATGGCAGCCTTTGCCCACGGGCTGGAGGACCGCTACAAGCTGATCCACGGAACCGTGGCGGCCGCCCTCCGCGACCTTGGCATCGAAGCGACTCTCGTCGGACCCGAGGCCAGGGCCGCCGCCCTTGGGGGGCACTGCTTTGAAAACCCCGTGCGCGGTGACGTTGTCGATGCGAGCGGGCGCAAACTCGCGGGTGGTGCGCAACGCAGGACCCGTGAGGGCGTGCTTCATCAGGGCAGCATCGCCTGCGACGACCCGGGTCTGGCCGGGGCCCTGGCCCATCGATTCGCAGGCTGGGAGGAAGGCGCTCTTTCGACCCTGCGGACGACCGACCTTGTTGCGGAAGAATCCGTCGGCAGGCTCGTTTCGGAGCGTTACGAGCTCCTGGAATGGCTGGAACGCCGGTAGCGCCTCCGCCATGTTCTGCTTGCCATTTCCTGCTTCAGTCGGAAGGCTGGCTGCATGCTCCTCGTAACAAACCTTCTTAGCCTCCTGCTCGCCGGAAAGCTCGTCTTCGGCATCGACCCTGTGAATCTCAAGGGAGGCGCTGAGACCGACGACCTGCTTGCCGAACTCGGCAAGGACGGCGCCAACACTCAGCAAGTCATCCCCAAAGTCGAGGAGCTCGCCAAGGCGGACAACCCCGACGCCCTCTATATACTCGGACGATGGAGCGAGGAGGGTCGCGGCACCCAGCGCAACGTCCAGAACGCGGCGGCCTTCTACAAGAAGGCCAATGACCTTGGTCACGTCGCTGCCGGAAACAATCTCGGCCTCCTCATGCTGGCTTCCGCGAACGGGAACCGGGAACGCATCGCCGAAGGTGCCGCACTGGTGAAAAAGGCGAGCGACTCGGGCCTCGCTCTTGCCCAGCGCAACTACGCCGCCCTGCTTTCCAGCGGGAGTGGCGTCGAACAGGACCATGAACTCGCGCGTGGGATGATCGAGAAACTGGTGAACGAGAAGAAGGATGGCGAGGCCGCTCTTCTCCTGGCCCGCCTCTGGGAAGGAAGCAACGGACACCCGCGCGATGAGGCCAAAGCGATCGCCGCCCTTCGGCAGGCCGCCGAATTCAAGAGCAGCCGGGCCCTGCAGGAGCTTGGTCAGCGGGAAATTCAGGGCGTCGGTGTCGAGAAGAACGTCGGGGGCGGCGTGGGCCATCTAGTCGAAGCATCCGGGCTTGGCAATCCTGTCGCCAGCCGTGAGCTCGGTCTGATCTGCGAGGCCGGTCTCCACGGAACGACAGCGGATCTCGACAAGGCTCGCGGCTACTACGAACTGGCAGCCAAAGGCGGAGACGGTTTTGCGCTCAACAAGCTTGGGATGTTCACCGAAGGAGGCACCGCAGGCATCCCTGCGGATCCGCAAAAGGCACTGAATCTCTACCGCCGATCCGCACAGGCGGGCTTTGGGGGCGGTCATGCCAACGTCGGACGCTTCTACCAGGCGGGGGCCATCGTCGATGCCGATCCCTCAAAAGCCTTCTCCCACTTTCTCGCCGCCGCCGGGTCGGGGATTGCCGAGGCCCAGTTCTTCGTTGCTCAGGGATATGAGGCCGGACGCGGGACCCGCAAGGATCTCATCGCAGCCGTCGCCTGGTACGACCGAGCCGCCCGGTCCGGTCTTCCCACCGCGCAGTTGATTCTTGCCGGCTTTTTCGAGCAGGGCCGGGTCATGGACCGCAATCCTGAGTCCGCCGCGAACCTTCTCTCCCTGGCTTCGGAAGCGGGTGACTCTCGTGCCCAGTTCCGCCTGGCGAACTACTACAAGAACGGCTTCGGCGTCGAGAAGGATCCCGTGAAGGCCTACGTGCTCGCCACCAAGGCTGGCGAGTCGATTCCCCAGGCCAAGACCTACGCAGATGGACTGAAAGCCACTTTGAGCGAGGCTCAGACTGCCGAGGCCGCGACCCAGCTCAAGTAGACCTATTTTAATAGAACGGGCGCCGGCCCCAGGACTTCGGCGAACTGCTCTGCGATCTTCGCCGCGTCCGAGGTGGGACGGCGACAGGCGAAGTCGATGCAGAGATAGAGCGTCGCGGCATCCTGGATTGGCAGCATCGCCGCGGTTGCTTCGTTGTCCTTGGCGAGGAGCGCCTGCCCTTCGCCGCCGTCGGCAAACAGAACGACCCGATTGCGCTGGGGGCGCCGGTGGATCTGCTCGACGATGGACCGCACGCCCGGATCACCGGCCTTGCCAGCGACGACCAGCTGAATGCCTCCCGACTCGAGAATGCGGACGACGTCGAGGAGCTTGAGCGCCGCTTCGGGGGAACGCTCGACGAGTCCATTGGCCGACTCGACTGTCTTGATGGCGAATTCTTCGAAATCCTTCCGCCCCAGCATTTTCGACAGACGCACGAGGTTGCGGGCCGCCGTCGAATTGGGGGAGGTCATGGTCCCGTCATCCTGTGATTTGACCCGCATGATGAGATCCGGACTTTCCATGGCGTCGAAGAATCCGCCCTTCTCGGTGTCGGCAAACTTCTCGATCATGGCTTCCTGCAGCTTCACCGCCATCGCCAGTCGCTCGGGACGAAAGTCACATTCATAGAGATCGATGAGGGCCTCGACGAGAAAGGCGTAATCCTCCGCAAAGGCGTCGATGTCGGACGGGCCCTCACGCCAGCTCCTCAGCAGCCGACCGGTGGCGTCGTCGTAAAGATTTTCGAGCACGAAGTCGGCTGCTCCATGGGCTCGGTCGAGGTATCGCTGCTCCCCGAGCGCCTGGTAGCCGCGGGCAAAGGCGGAGATCATCATCCCGTTCCAGGAGGTGAGCACCTTGTCATCTCGGATCGGGCGAATGCGGTTCTCTCCTCTGGCGACGAACAGTCTCGACTTGGCGACGGTGATCAGCTGCTCGATCTGCTCGGGCGTGCGGTCATGGACCTCGGCAAGCTGTGTGGCGGTGGCGGCACGATAGAGGACGTTCCTGCCTTTGAGTTCGCCGTGCGGGTCGCCCTCGGGTGGAGCGTTTCCATCCGCAAGCACGCCAAAAGCCGAGCAGACGATCGCCCCATCGCCCTCCGCGTCATCAGGGCCGAAGAGTTCCATCACCTCCTCGTAGGTCCAGACGAAGAAGGCGCCCTCTTTCTTCTCGTCATCGCCCTCCCTTTCGTAGGAATCGGCGTCCTCGGCACTGAAGAAACCGCCACCCTCCGAGGTCAGACGCCGCTCGACGTAGTCGAAGATCCCGCGCGCGGTGTCGGCATGGGCGCGATCGCCGGTGGCGAGGTAGGCATCGAGAAAGGCCGGGGCGAGCTGGGCCTGGTCGTAGAGCATCTTCTCGAAATGCGGCACCCGCCAGATGCGATCGACGGAGTACCGGTGGAAACCGCCACCAACCTGGTCATGGATGCCTCCGGCAGCCAGATTCTCCAGCGTCGCCGTCGCCATCTTCAGGGCCCGGGCTCGGTTGGGCTCCGGGTGGACGTCGTCGAGGCTGTACTGGAGGAGGAAGTCGAGCTGGACCGGCTGCGGGAACTTCGGCGCTTCTCCGAAGCCGCCGAACGAGCGGTCGTAGGTCGAGGCGAGCTTGCCGTAGGCGGTCTCCAGGCTGTGCATCCCCGGTTGGGGAACGCCGGCGCCCGGTTTGGCCGCTCCGGAAAAGTACTCCTCGAGCTGCTGGATCGTCTCCGCGCTTCCCTTGATGATGTCCTCGCTCTTCTCAGCCCAAGCCTCGTTGATGCGGCCAAGCACGGTGAGGAAACCGGGCCGCCCCAGCTTGTCCTCCGGAGGGAAATAGGTGCCAGCGACAAACGGCGCGAGATCAGGGGTGAGCCAGACGTTGAGCGGCCAGCCTCCACTCCCGCTTGCCGCCACCTGGTAGTTCATGTAGATCTGATCAATGTCCGGGCGCTCTTCCCGATCGACCTTGATGCAGATGAAGTGCTCGTTGAGGTAGGCCGCGATCTTCTCGTCCTCGAAGGACTCGCGTTCCATGACGTGACACCAGTGACAGGTCGCGTAGCCGATGGAGAGGAAGATGGGCTTGCCGGACTCGCGCGAGGCGGCGAAGGCCTCGTCGCCCCAGGGATACCAGTCGACGGGATTGTGCGCATGCTGTTGCAGGTAGGGAGAATTCTCCTTCGCAAGCCGGTTGGCAGGGTGCTCCTTCTTGGCCGCGTCCTGAGCAGAAAGGGACGCCAGGCCGACAGCAAGACCGAGGCCGCAGACACGGGCGAAAAAGAGGAGGGGGAGAAGGCGCATCCCGCAACTTGGGATGAAATCCCGCCTGCGGCCAAGGAATTCCGCCCTCTCTGCCCCTCGACCCCTCGACCTTTCACGACCCCTGCGGCCCGCCCGCCCCGCGATGCAGGAGGCAATCGCAGGCCAGGGTCGGCTTCAGTCAAGCCGGGCGCCTACCCACCAGCGCCGTGCTTCTTCAGAAGCGCCTGCTCTGCGACTGAGGATTCGCCCCCATTCTTACAAATCGGGGAGTCGTCCCAGATTCCAGTTGATGGAGCGATCGGATACCGTATAAGTTCTCATAATGAATTCTATTCTGGGTAAGATTTATAGCGGAGGGGCTCTCATGAGCCTGCTGCTGGGGGCGTCTTCCTCCTCTGCCGCCACGTTCCTCATCAGTGAGGAGGCCGGTGGCAACAACAACACAGGGAGGAACTTTGCGGACACGCTTCCCGGTACCACCGGGTGGAATGCGGCGGTCAACTCGGCCGGGATGAATCCAAACGCGATCGGGACCACTGCATCAACGACCTATGCGACAGGCGCGGGCAACACGCTGACTTTCGGGGGCGGGCTCAGCGCCAACATTTCGAGCGTGGACTTCAGCGAAGTGCCGACCACCCTTGGCTCGGCGATCCTGGCGACGGATACGGCGCGGGTGCTGACGACGTCATCGAACGTGCTGCAGGATCTTGCTCCCACGCCCAATACTCTGGTGGGCAGTCAGCGGTTCACGGACACCGGCGGCAGCACGACTTCCCGGAACGCCTTTCTCTTTTCCTTTAACCAGGGGATCAGTGGATTCGGAGCGTTCTTCGGTGATCTCGAGACCGCGAACACGGTGGGTCCGGGCGGGTTCACGGGAACGGATCCAAATGCTCCCAATCCGGGGGCGGACGGCTCCGGACGACGTCTTGCCGAGGTTTATCTCTACGACATCGCGGGGTCTCTCATCGGCACGCAGTCGGTGCTCGCCTCGAGTGGCGCGTTCACCGTGAATGGAGTTGCCTATACGGAAACCGATGCGGGATCGGCATCGGGCGCGCAGACCTTCACCGGTGCCGGCAACGAGACGACCCGACATATCGGTATCCTGGGGAGCGGAATTGGGTCGGTGCTGGTGGTGGTCGGCGACGACGACACCAACATTCACGACAGTACGGATGCAATGGGCAACCGGGAGTTTCTCTCGACGGTCGGATTCCAGGCCTTTGTCGTCCCCGAGCCAAGTCGGGCGCTTCTTCTGGGTGCCGGCTGCGTGGCTCTGCTGTTCGTGCGTCGTCGAGCCTAGCTCTCGCACGATCCAGGACTCGCCTTTGTAGGGGCTGGGCTTCGCCGCGCGGAGCTGGGGTGAGGGCCACCAATCTCCGGCTGCCATTGTCTCGCTGGTCTGAAACTTCGGCCATGGCGCACGCCGGAGCAGGTTGCCACGGCAAGTCGTGGACCTTCGGACCCGCAGAAGGGAGTTCCCCAGCGCCCCGGCGACCGCTTCCCGTTGCGTGCAGCCACTCCGTCCCCCCGTGCGATTCAGCGCCATTGACGCCAAGCAAAATGAAAGGGAGGTGCGTCCTTCACACCTTCGCTCAGGGTGGCTCTCGGACGAGGAGGGACCCTCATCCCCAGTCCCAAGGCTAGACCCCGATTGAAGACAAACCCCGGGAAAGATCGGCTGATACCGCAAGCCCCGAAGTCGTCGCGCAACGTGCAGCGCGAGGCGGTCGCCACAGGCTCCCTTTGGCGGGTTCGGAGACCCCGCCCTACCTCAAGACAACCGCTGGAGCCCAACGAATCCGAAGACGTCGCCAACCTTAGCCGTAGGAATCCTCGACACGCTTGGCGACGTCGCGGTAGTTGTAGTCGGCTTCGTAGATCGCCTTGAAGCACTCGATCGACTCCTCCTCCTTGCCCATCTTGAGGTAGACGAGGCCGAGTTCGTAGACGACGTCCTTCTTGGTGCCGTCCATGGCGGTGAGCTCGCTGGCAGCATCGCCGAGAGCCTTGGAGGCCATGTCGTTCATGCCGCGCTCGGAGAAGCATTTTCCGAGCATCAGCATCGACTTGATGCGGATGGCCGGATTCTGCCGGGCGTTCTGCAGGTGCGGGATCGCGTCCTGGTAGTCGCCATTGTCGAATAGGTGGGTGCCCAGCTCGAAGCGGAGCTGCTTGTCGGTCGGGTTCGCGTCGACCCGCATCTGCGCGTCCTTGATGAGGACGGCGAGGCGCTCCCGCCTGCGTTCCGCGAGCATGGCGCGCTTTTCCTCGGCATCAGGTGCCTCGGGGTTGGCTTCGATTTCCTCCTCGATCCGCCTGAGCTCAAGATGGCCGATCTGCTCGTTGAGAGTCTCGACGCGTCGCTTGAGGGCGGGGTCATCGGCGCTGATGCTGTAGGCCCACTCGAACCACTTCACGGCGTTGGGCCAGTCTTCCTTCTTCTCGTAGAGAGTGGCGAGGTCGCGCGCCCACCGAAGATTCTTGGTCTCGATCATCTCGTCGTAGTCCTCGAAGAGTTTCGCGATGCGCTCGTCGATCTGCTCGGGCGTCATCATGGTACGCCCGGCGGCCTCGAGATCCTCGGCCTCCTCCGCATTCGCCTTGACGGCTCCGCCGGCAGCGTCCCATCCGCCGCGTTTCATCGAAGCCTGGGCGCTGGCGTCCTTGGCTCCCTTGATCGCCTCCATGTCGGTGGGGTCGATCTTGGCAATCTGGTCGTACACCTTGTTGGCGTCCTCGGGGTTCTCCTGAGCGAGGTAGTGCTCGGCGAGCTTGTGCAGATTCTTGGTGTTGTCGGGGGCGCCCTCCTTGACGGTGAGCAGGGCAAAGGCCGCCGTCTCGGGCATGCCGGCCGCCATCGCCGCGTCGTAGAGGCAGTTGTTGCCGCCTTCGTCGTAGGGGTGCTTTTCAAGCGCCTTCTCGATTTCGGCCAGGGCCGCCTTTGGATCCTTCTTGATGGCCCCGGCAAATTTCCGGGAACTGATGCCGCCCCCGAGTTTCTTGCCGAAGAGTCCGCCCTTGCTGCTCTTGAAGAGCCGACCCTCGGCCTGACGGAGCAGGCGTCTTCCGTCGAGGAAGCGGGGTTCGATGGCAAGGATGCCCTGGATGAGGCTGACGGAGTACTCGACGTTCCCCATCTCGATGGCGCTGACTGCCTTGAGCCAGAGGTTGCGCTGCTTGGCGTCGAGTTCGCCCTCGAGAACGATACTCTTGGCGGCTTCGAAATTGAATGAATCTTCGGATTGCGGTTCTTCGGACATGACTTCGGACATAGGCGGATGCGATCTTGCACCGGTTCCTCGGCTTGAGGCAACCTTGATGGACTAAAATATAGCACCTTCTTGCGGTCAAGGTCACGCACGAGTTGATGACCTCTCCGTCAGCTCAATCGGTCCTCGACTTCCCTTGTTGCGGGATCCCCCGAAAACTCGCACCATGAACCGTGAGCAACGCAAAGACCTGGAGCGAGATGGGATGGGTGCGGCTGGCGGCAGGGGCCCCTGCCGTGACGGTCGGGGATCCGGTCGCGAACCGCGAGTCGATCCTCACGCTGGTCAAGGAAGCGGCCGCCGAGGGAGCGGAGGGCGTTCTTCTCCCCGAACTCGCGCTGAGCGCCTACACCTGCGCGGACCTGTTTCTGCAGAAGCCGCTCCGCCGGAGCTGTGTCGCCGAACTCGCCGAACTGGCAAAGGGCACGGCGAAGCTCAGCTGCTTCGTGGTGGTCGGTGTTCCGCTGGAGATCGACGGTCGCCTCTACAACCTCGCCGCCTTGCTCGCGGGCGGCCGGGTCGTGGGACTTGTCCCCAAGCTATTTCTTCCGACCACGGGCGAGTTCTACGAGGAGCGCTGGTTCACCTCGGCCGACGAAATCACGCGGCATGAAATCACCCTCCCTTTTCAGGACGAGCCCGTTCCCGTGGGCACCGATCTTCTCTTCGAACACGCGGACCGGCCCGGGCTGGTGGTCGGCATCGAGATCTGCGAGGACCTCTGGACGGTGAACCCTCCCAGTGGCGACCTCGCTCTCGCCGGAGCCACGATTCTTCTCAATCCCTCCGCGAGTCCCGAGCAGGTGGGCAAGGCCAAGTACCGGCGTTCCCTGGTCGCGAACCAGTCCGCCCGCTGCCTCGCCGCCTATGCCTATGCTTCGTCGGGCCCCGGCGAATCGACCACTGACCTCGTCTATTCGGGCCACTGTCTCATTGCGGAAAACGGTCGGGTGCAGGCCGAGAGCGAGCGGTTCGACTTCGATGACAGCCTGGTGATGGCCGACGTCGATCTCGAGCTGATCGAGCACGAGAGGCTCCATAACAGTTCGTTCTCGCGCTCCGGTCACCTCGCTCCGCTGGTGCGGCGGGTACCATTTTCGCCGGCCAAGGCACGCGCCACGGCGAAGCGCGGCGAGCTCCTCCGCGAACGCGAGCCGCTCCCCTTCGTGCCCCGCGATCCCGACGAACTCGACGAGCACGCCGAGGAAATCTTCCGCATCCAGACCACCGGTCTGGCCCGTCGCTTCCGGCACGTGCGCTGCAAGGACACCGTCATCGGCATCTCCGGCGGGCTCGACTCGACCCTCGCCCTGCTGGTCGTGGTGCGCGCCTTCGACCGGCTCGGGCTCGACCGCAAGGGCATCCACGCGATCACCATGCCCGGGCTCGGCACGACCAAGCGCACGCGAAGCAACGCCGAGAAGATGATCGATCATCTCGGCCTGACGAAGCGGGTCATCCCGATCGCTCCGGCGGTGAAGCAGCACTTCAAGGACATCGGTCACCCCGAGGATCAGTTCGACGTCACCTACGAGAACAGCCAGGCGCGGGAACGCACCCAGATCCTCATGGACGTCGCCAACCAGGTCGGCGGGTTTGTCGTCGGCACCGGCGACCTGAGCGAGATGGCACTCGGCTGGTGCACCTTCAACGGCGATCACATGTCGATGTACCACGTCAACATGGGCATCCCCAAGACGCTGGTGCAGTTTCTGATCAAGTGGGCTGCGCTCAATGAGTTCGACGATGACGCCAAGACCGCCAAGGTGCTGCTCGACGTCGTCGACACACCGATTTCACCCGAGCTGCTGCCGGCGGACAAGCAGGGCAGGATCGAGCAGAAGACCGAGGACGTCATTGGTCCCTACGAGCTTCACGACTTCTTCCTGTTCCATATTGTGCGGCATGGCTTCGGCCCCCGGAAGGTGCTCTATCTCGCGGCCGACAATTTCGAAGGCAAATACGACGACGCCACGCTGGAGAAGTGGCTGCGCAAGTTTCTCTGGCGCTTCTTCATGAGTCAGTACAAGCGGAGCGCGTGCCCCGACGGCCCTAAGATCGGGTCGGTCGCCCTTTCGCCCCGAGGCGACTGGCGCATGCCCAGCGACGCCTCGGTCCAGGCTTGGATCGCCGAGCTCGACGACAGGTAAAGGATGAAATCCCTCGGGCATCTCGCGACGCTTTTTTATGCGACGCCCGCCCTAGTGGGAATGGCGCTTGGTTCGTGGGGGGTGTCGAGGATTCTGGGCGGGATTTCTTCCTCTGGGATTGAACCGGATCGACC
>ENA-ORXT01005345-ORXT01005345.1-marine-metagenome-genome-assembly--contig:-NODE-5345-length-12652-cov-7.767952_pt1 | contig 12652 bp, 9 predicted proteins | sample MGYA00237868_ERZ511482 | MGnify/ENA metagenome assembly ERZ511482 | reverse complement strand
CCCAGGTCCAGCCCGAGCCTGGCCCCGAACAGGATGTAGGCGAGCATCAGCAGGGCGAGCGGCTTGAACACCAGGTACAGCACCACCAGCAGGGCGATGTTGACACCGCTCCATCCGGGGGCGAGCTGGGGCTTGAGATCGTTCATGGTCTTGTCCTCCGACACGTGCCTGCATGATATGGCCGCCGGCGGGCGGAGCCAAGTCGCCGGGGTCCGGCGCAGGGTCCGGCGGGCCCGGTCAATGTCCGTTGATGCGCCGCAGGGCGACGACCGCGGCGGCGGTCCGGTTCTCGACGCCGAGCTTGACGTAGACGCTGTCCAGGTGCTTGTTCACGGTCCGCGGACTGATATCGAGGATCAGCGCGACCTCCTTGTTGGCCTTGCCGGCCACGACCCACAGCAGCGTCTCGGCCTCCCGCCCGGTCAGCTTGAACGCCTCGATCAGGCAACGGTGCGCGTCCGGCGCCTCGCCCCTGAGCACGCGCAGCAGGTGTTCGCCATCGCTGGTGCGGCCGACGTAGAGCAGGCGCATCGGCAGCCCCGCAACGCTCAGCGGCAGCTCGCCACCCGCCCCCCGGCCGCGCAACCAGTCGATCGTGGCGGCGGGCAGGCGCAGGCTGTCGGAACCGTGCACCGTCAGGCGGGACGCCCCGGCCGCATCCGGGAACAGCAGGCCGAGCGCATGCGGAGTCGACCAGCGCACCCGGGCGCCGTCGTCGACGCTCACCACGTACTGGCCCGACACGTCGAGGGCGGTGCGCGAGTCCCGGGCACGGCGCGCGTTCGACAGGTGCACGCGCAGCCGGGCGACCAGTTCGGTCGCGTTGATCGGCTTCACGACGTAGTCGACGCCACCGGACTCCAGTGCCTCGACCACGTGTTCGGTCTCCGACAGGCCGGTCATGAACAGCACCGGCGTGTCCGCCAGCCGGTTGCACCGGCGAAGGGTGCGCGTGATCTCGAATCCGCTGCGACCCGGCAGCAGGGCGTCCATCAGCACCGCGTTCGGCGTGATGCGCTCGAGGATCTCCAGCGCCCGCTCGCCGTCGCGGGCGAGCAGCACGGTGAAGCCCGCCCGCTCGAGCGTCTCGTGCAGCAGGCCGAGGGATGCCGGATCGTCCTCCACCACCAGCACCAGATCGCGAGCGTTCACGGTGGCGCCCCCGCCGCGTCCTGCTCGGCCTGCAGGCGCTGCTCGATCCTGCCCAGCTCGTAGCCCTCCAGGTGTCCCAGCAGGTCGGCCGCGAGATCCGGATGGCCCGGGCGAAGGGTCTCCAGCATCGTGCGCAGGGCCGAGACGTGGCCGAGCGCCGACAGCGCGCGCAGGCGTGCCAGAGCGTCCGGTTCGAGCGCCGCCTCGGTCGGGCCCCGCTCTCCGACGGCGGGCCCGGTGATCCAGTCCAGTCCCAGCAGCTCGCCGAGCCGTGCGAGCAGGCGGTCCAGGTCGACCGGCTTGACGAAGTGGTTGTCGCGCCGGGTGTCGTGGATGTGCGTCGGCAGGACGCTGTTCGCCCCGGCCGACAGGGTGATGATCGCGGTCGTGGCACCGAATCGCTCGCGCAGCCGCTCGGCCAGGTCCAGGCCGTTCATGCCCGGCAACGCGATGTCGAGCAGGCAGGCGTCCGGCCGCGCACCGCTCGTGTCGAGCGCGTCGAGGCAGGACTCGGCGTCGGCATGGCTGGCGACCCGGAACCCGAGCGGTACCAGCACATCGCTCAGCAGGCCGCGCTGGTCGGGATCGTCGTCCACGACCAGCAGGTGGCGCGTGGCGCCGCTGTGCCCGGTCGGCCAGGCGAGGCGGGCGCGGTGCGGCAGCGGCTCGTCGATGGAGGAGAGCAGCAGGCGCAACGTGAACGTGCTGCCGTGGCCGGGCTCGCTCCGCACGCTCAGTTCGCCGCCCATCACCTCGCTCAGCAACCGGGTGATGGTCAGTCCCAGCCCGGTCCCGCCCGTACCGGAACCCGCCCGTGCATCCGCGCCGGCACGCCCCCGGTCCGACAGCGTCTCGAACGGTTCGAAGATGCGTTCCAGGTCGCTCGCGGCGATGCCCGTGCCGGTGTCGGCGACGGCGAAGCGGGCGGTCTGGCTGCGGTAGTCCACCGACAGCGTGATCCGCCCGGCACCGGTGTTCTTGATCGCGTTGGTGAGCAGGTTGATGAGCACCTGACGCAGCCGCTGGCCGTCGCCCTGCACCAGCGCGGGTACCTCGTCGCCGACCCGGAAGTCGAACGCCAGCCCCTCGGCCTGCGCCTGCAGGCGGAACATGTCGGCCAGCTGGGTCAGGAACACCCGCAGCTCGATGCGCTCGCGGCTGACCGTGAACCGGCCGGCCTCGATGCGCGACACGTCCAGCAGCCCCTCGATCAGGCCGGCGAGGTGGTTGGCCGACTGCTGGATGACCCGCACCGCGTTGCGACGGGCGGGCGGCAGGTCTGCATCGCTCTCCACCAGCCGGGCGTAGCCGACGATCGCGTTCAGCGGCGAGCGCAGCTCGTGGCTCAACCCCAGCAGGTAGCGGCTCTTGGCCCGGTTGGCGGCCACGGCCGCGTCGCGCGCGACCTGGAGCGCCCGCTCGGTGGCCTCGTGCGCCGCGACCTCCGCCATCAGCCAGGCGTTGTGCTGGTCGGACTCGCGGCGAGCGGCCCGCCGGCTGTCGCTGACCAGCAGGAACAGCCAGGTCACCACGCCGGCGACGATGAGCAGCACGGCGTACAGGTTCAGCAGGGAACGTGCGAGCAGTGCCCGCGCGGTGGCATCCGTCGGTGCGGATTCCAGCAGGACCAGCCACGCGATCGCGCCCAGGGCCGCGGCCACCGCAGCCAGCAGCATCAGGTAGCGCACGATCGGTCCGCGCATCGCACGGTGCAGGCAGCGCGGCGTCAGGCGGTCGGTGATCGCCAGCAGCTGCGCGCCCAGCGTGGCACCCGGCCGGCACCGGTCCTCGCAGCGGTTGTCCAGCGTGCAGCACAGCGAACAGATCCCGCCATCGTAGGCCGGGCAGAACGTCATGTCGGCGGGCTCGAAGTCGTGCTCGCAGACCACGCAGCGCGACGCCTGCTTCGGGCCGGTGCGCGGCGCACCCGGTGCCTGTCCGGTGCGCCGCTCCACGCGGTGGAACCGGCCGTCGGTCCACCAGGCGATCAGGGGCACCAGCAGCGCGGCCACGCCGAGCGTGAGGTAGCCGGCCAGCGCCTGCGCGGTGGCGCCGGCCTGGCCGGTGTAGGCGAGCAGTCCGATCGCCGCCGCACCGGACATCGCCCCCGTGCCGACCGGGTTGATGTCGTACAGGTGGGCCCGCTTGAACTCGATGTCGGCGGGGCTCAGGCCGAGCGGTCTGGCGATGGCGAGATCGGCGGCGAGCGCGCCGATCCAGGCCACCGCGACGATGGAGTACAGGCCGAGCGTGCTCTCGAGCGAGCGGTACAGGCCGAGCTCCATCAGCAACAGCGCGATCGCGACGTTGAACACCACCCACACCACGCGCCCGGGGTGGTTGTGGGTCAGTCGCGAGAAGAAGTTCGACCAGGCGATGGAGCCGGCATAGGCGTTGGTGACGTTGATCTTGGTCTGGCAGACCACCACGAACAGGGCGGTGATGCCGAGCGCGAGCCCGGGGGGCAGCAACTCGTTCCATGCCGCGAGGTACATGTGCACCGGTTCGGTGACCAGGGCGGGGGCGGTACCGGCCTGCACGGCGAACACCACCAGGAACGAGCCGAGCAGCATCTTGAGCGCACCGATCAGGATCCAGCCCGGTCCGGCGATCAGCAGCGCGGCCCACCAGCGGCGCCGGTTCTCGCGCGTGCGTGCCGGCAGGAAGCGCAGGTAGTCGGCCTGTTCGCCGATCTGGGCGATCAGCGAGAACACCACCGCGCTGGCCGCCCCGAAGGCGGCGAGCGAGAAGCCCGCCGTCGCCGAGGCATGACCCTCGAAGGCGTGCCAGGCGCCCAGCGGTGCGCTGCCGTGCCAGGCCATCGCCAGGAACGGGGCGAGCTGCAGCACCACCCACAGCGGCTGGGTCAGGCGCTGGAAGCGTCCGATCAGCGTGATGCCGTACAGCACGATCGGGATGACCACCAGCGCCGACACCAGGTAGCCGATCGACAGCGGTACCCCCAGGAACAGCTCCAGGGCGGAGGCCATGATGGCCGCCTCGATGGCGAAGAAGAGGAACGTGAAGCTTGCGTAGATCAGCGAGGTCACGGTCGAGCCCAGGTAGCCGAATCCGGCGCCGCGGGTGAGCAGGTCGATGTCGGTGCCGGCCCGCGCGGCGTGGAAGGCGATCGGCAGCCCGACGAGGAAGATCAGCGTCGACACCACCGCGATGGCGCCGATCGCGTTGCGGAATCCGTACTGGTAGGTGATGGCCGCACCGATCGCCTCGAGGGCCAGGAAGGAGCCCGCGCCGATGGCGGTGTTCGCCACCTGCGCGCAGGACCAGCGGCGGCTGGCGAGCGCGGTGAAGCGCAACGCGTAATCCTCCAGGATCTGGTTGCGCACCCACTGGTTGTAGTGGCGCCGCACGGGATCGATACGGACGGTGTGCTCGATCATGGCGGCGGGTGGCGGGTCGGTGCGGGCGCGGCATTCCGTGCCTTGCGCTCAGGTGTACCGCATCCGCCCGGGCGGGGGAAGCGCGGCTACGTCATATGACCACCCGTCATCCGCACACCCGTCATCCGACGCATTGCGGGACGGGGTGCGCGCTGGCGAGACTGCACCGGCAGATCGCATCCCCGACCCTGGACCGAGAGAACGCCATGTCCCGCGAATCCGAACCGACCGTGCCGAGCGGTGCGCCCGCCGACCCGTTGCGCCGCACCGTGCTCGCCACCGCCCTTGCGCTGGCCCTGACGGCAAGCGCCCCGGTGGCGTGGGCGCAGGATGTCAACACCACCGGCCTGGCGGTCACCGACGACACCGTGACCGTCGGCATCCTGCACTCGGTCACCGGCACGATGGCCATCTCCGAGACCGGCTCGGTGCAGGCCGAGAAGCTTGCCATCGAGCAGATCAACGCTGCGGGCGGCGTGCTCGGCCGCCAGATCGAGTACATCCAGGAGGACGGCGCCTCGGATTGGCCGACCTTCGCCGAGAAGGCCAAGAAGCTGCTGGTCAACGACAAGGTGGCCGCGGTGTTCGGCTGCTGGACCTCCGCGTCGCGCAAGGCGGTGCTGCCGGTGTTCGAGCAGTACAACGGCATGCTGTACTACCCGACCTTCTACGAAGGGCTGGAGCAGTCCCCCAACGTCATCTACACCGGGCAGGAGGCCACCCAGCAGATCCTGGCCGGCATCGACTGGGTCGCCGAGGAGAAGGGCGCGAAGAGCTTCTACCTGCTCGGCTCGGACTACATCTGGCCGCGCACCTCGAACAAGATCGCGCGCAAGCACATCGACAAGCTCGGGCTGAAGGTCGTCGGCGAGGACTACTACCCGCTCGGCCACACCCAGTTCAACTCGGTGATCAACAAGATCAAGCTGAAGAAGCCGGACGTGATCTACGCGATCGTGGTCGGTGGCTCGAACGTGTCGTTCTACAAGCAGCTGAAGGCGGCCGGTATCGACATGACGAAGGAGGCTCCCCTGCTGCTGACCATCTCGGTGACCGAAGACGAGATCCGCGGCATCGGTGGCGACAACATCGACGGGGCGTACGCGGCGATGAAGTACTTCCAGTCCCTGGACAACCCGAGCAACGAGGCGTTCGTCGCCGCCTTCAAGGAGCGCTGGGGCGATGACATCGTCATCGGGGATGTCACCCAGGCCGCCTACCTGGGGCCATGGTTGTGGAAGAAGGCGGTCGAAAAGGCCGGCAGCTTCGACATCGACGCGGTGCGCGCCGCCTCTCCGGGGATCGAGATGGACAACGCTCCGGAGGGCTACGTGCGCATCCACGAGAACCAGCACCTGTGGTCGAAGCTGCGCATCGGGCACGCGCAGGCCGACGGGCAGTACGAGGTGGTGTACGAGACCGACGAGCTGATGGAGCCGGACCCGTTTCCGGAAGGCTACCAGTAAGCCGTCCCCGGCAGCCTTCGCGCCGGTAGCACGCCCGTTCGCAGCGGCGCCGGTCGACGTCCACCGTCGGCGCCGCCGCCCCCGTACCTCATCAGGAAGCCACCGTCATGTTCGCCGACTACAGCTGGTCGGAGCTCGGGTCCATCTTCGCGATGCAGGGCTTCGCCGGCCTGATCCTGTTCTCCGTGTTCGTGCTCATGGCGCTGGGCCTGGCCATCATCTTCGGCCAGATGGGGGTGATCAACATGGCGCACGGGGAGTTCATGATCCTCGGCGCCTACGTCACCTGGCTGATCTCCAACCTGTTCGCCGATCACCTGCCGGGCCTGTTCGGCGGCTTCTTCTTCGTGGCGATGATCGCCGCCTTCCTGGCCGCCGCCCTGCTCGGAGCGCTGGTGGAGTGGTTGATGATCCGCCACCTCTACCACCGCCCGCTCGATACCCTGCTGGCCACCTGGGGACTGAGCCTGCTGCTGCAGCAGACCTACCGCTCGGTGTTCGGCGCCCGCGAGGTCGGGGTCGACCTGCCGGGCTGGATGCTCGGCTCGATCGCGCTCACCGACATCGTCGAGATTCCGATCAACGGCCTGCTGGTGATGGCGTTGACCACGGTGATCACGATCGGTGTCTACCTGCTGCTGTTCCGCTCCGCCACCGGGCTGCGCTCGCGGGCGGTGGTGCAGAACCGGGCCATGGCGGGTGCGGTCGGCATCGACACCGGTCGGGTGGACCGGCTGACCTTCGCGATCGGCTGCGGCATCGCAGGCGTGGCCGGCAGCGCGTTCACCATGATCGGCTCCACCGGCCCGACCGCCGGGCAGGCCTACATCGTCGACACCTTCCTGATCGTGGTGTTCGGCGGCACGGCCAGCCTGCTCGGCACGATCGCCTCGGCCTTCACGATCAGCCAGGCGCAGTCCACGCTGGAGTTCTTCCTGTCCGGATCGATGGCCAAGGTGCTCACGCTGGTCACCGTGGTGGTGATCCTGATGATCCGCCCGCAAGGGCTGTTCGCCGCGAAGTTGCGCCGCTGAACCGGTGACGAGACGATGACCATGAATCCGCTGTCCACGCTGCGCCGCCACGACCTGCTGTCGCTGGCGATCCTGGCGGTGATCATCCTGATCATCCTGCCTTTAATGCTGGACATCTTCCGGCTGAACCTGGTCGGCAAGTACCTGACCTACGCCTTCGTCGCGGTCGGGCTGGTGCTGTGCTGGGGCATGGGCGGCATCCTGAGCCTGGGGCAGGGCGTGTTCTTCGGCCTGGGCGGCTACGGCATGGCGATGTTCCTGAAGCTGGAATCGTCCACCCCCGAGGCCACGGCGATCCAGTCCACACCCGGGATCCCGGATTTCATGGACTGGAACCAGCTCACCGAGCTGCCGGTGTTCTGGCTGCCGTTCCAGTCGTTCACGCTGACCGTGATCGCCATCCTGGTGGTACCGGCGCTGTTCGCCGCCTTCATCGGGTTCGCGATGTTCTCGCGGCGGGTGAGCGGGGTGTACTTCGCCATCATCACCCAGGCGATCGCCCTGATCCTGACGGTGCTGGTCATCGGCCAGCAGGGGTTCACCGGCGGTGTCAACGGCATCACCGACCTGCGCACGCTGCTCGGCTGGGACATTCGCACCGACACCGCCCGCTACGCCTTCTACTACATCAACGGCGTGCTGCTGATCGGTGCGATGGTGGCGGCGCTGTTCGTGCAGCGCAGCCGCCTGGGCCGCCTGCTGACCGCGGTGCGGGTGTCGGAGGATCGGGTGCGGTTCTCCGGCTACAGCGTGGCGCACCTGAAGACCTTCGTGTTCTGCGCCGCAGCCGTGGTGTCGGCGATCGGCGGCGCGATGTTCACGCTGCAGGTGGGCTTCATGTCGCCCACGCTGATCGGCATCGTGCCCTCGATCGAGATGGTCATCTACTGCGCGGTCGGCGGGCGGTTGTCGGTGTTCGGCGCGGTGTACGGCACGCTGCTGGTCAACGGGCTCAAGACCTCGCTGTCCGAGTCGTTCCCGGAGCTGTGGCTGTTCGGTCTGGGCGCGGTGTTCATCGCGGTGGTGATGTTCTTCCCCAACGGATTGGCGGGCGTCTACCAGAGCGTGCGCGATCGGCTGGGCAAGCGGCGGGCGGTGCGACCCGGGTCGGTGGCTCCGGGTGCATCCTCCGCGAACGGTGACGGTCTCGTGCCTGCGGACGGCACGGTGGCCGCGGAAGGCTCACCGCCGAGCCAGGACGCTCGTGCTCCGGTCCCCGCTGGCGCGGTGACTCTCTCGTGAGCGCGGCGACCAACACCAACTGCCTGCTGGCCATCGAGGGGCTGACGGTCTCGTTTGACGGCTTTCGCGCCGTGGACGACCTGGACCTGTACCTGGACGAGCGCGAGATCCACGTGATCATCGGGCCGAACGGGGCGGGCAAGACGACCCTTCTGGACCTGATCTGCGGCAAGACGCAGGCCTCCGGCGGATCGATCCGGTTCCGCAACCGTGAACTGCTGAAGCTCAAGGAGCATCACATCGTGCATGCCGGCATCGGGCGCAAGTTCCAGAACCCCTCGGTCTACGAGGAACTGAGCGTGTTCGAGAACCTGGAGCTGTCCTACCCGCGCGGGCGCACGGTGCTCGGTTCGCTGTTCTTCAGGCGTGACGCCCACGTGCTCGAGCGGGTGCACGAGATCGCGGCCAAGGTCTTTCTCGACGGGCTGATCGACTGCGAGGCCGCCCTGCTCAGCCACGGTCAGAAGCAGTGGCTGGAGATCGGCATGCTGCTGATCCAGGACCCGCAGCTGCTGATGCTCGACGAACCGGTCGCCGGCATGAGTGTCTCCGAACGGATCAAGACCGCGGAGTTGCTGAACCGCATCACCGCCAACCGCTCCGTGCTGGTGGTCGAGCACGACATGGGCTTCGTCGAGGACATCGCCGACCGGGTCACCGTGCTGCACCAGGGCAGGAAGCTCGCGGAAGGGTCCATGGCCAGCGTGCAGGCCGACCCGCGCGTCATCGATGTCTACCTGGGTCACTGAGCGACACCCTCATGCTGAAACTCGACGAGTACCGTGTCGCCTACGGCCAGAGCGAGGTGCTGCACGGGCTGGACCTGACGGTCGGCGATGCCGAGATCGTCGCGGTGCTGGGGCGCAACGGCATGGGCAAGTCGACGCTGATGAAGTCGCTGATCGGCATGCTGCCGACCGCGTCGGGCACCGCCGAGCTGGACGGCACGCGCCTGGAGAGGATGCCGAGCCACCGCCGCGTGCAGGCGGGCCTGGGCTACGTGCCGCAGGGGCGGATGATCTTTCCGGCCCTGACGGTGGCCGAAAACCTGCGCACCGGACTGGTGTCCACCGGCGGCGGCGCGCTGCCGGGCGACATCCACGAGCTGTTCCCGGTGCTCGAGCAGATGCGCGATCGGCGCGGCGGCAACCTGTCCGGTGGTCAGCAACAGCAGCTGGCCATCGGTCGGGCGCTGGCCACCGACCCGTCGGTGCTGCTGCTCGACGAACCCACCGAGGGCATCCAGCCCTCGATCATCAAGGAACTCGCCCAGGTGCTGCGGCGCATTCGCGACACCCGGCGCCTGGCGATCGTGGTGTCCGAGCAGGTGCTGTCGTTCGCCCTGGACGTCGCCGATCGCGTGCTGGTGCTGGAGAACGGCCGCATCGTGCACGAGGCGCTGCGCGCCGACATCGACGAGGCGCGCATCGCATCCCTGCTGTCGGTCTGAACCGATCCCGTCCCACCTCGCCCCACCCATCCCAATCCAGCGGAGAACCTCTCATGACGGACACCCTGATCTCGGTCGACCTGAACGAGTCGCCCTACACCAATGCCTCGATCCACAACCGCTGGCACCCGGACATCCCGATGGCCGCCTGGGTGGAACCCGGCGACGACTTCAAGATCGAGACCTACGACTGGACCGGCGGGCAGATCGGGAACGACGACGATGCGGCCGATGTGCGCGACGTGGCGCTGGAGCAGGTGCACTTCCTGTCCGGACCGATCGGTGTCAAGGGTGCCGAGCCGGGCGACCTGCTGGTGGTCGACATCCTCGACATCGGCACCACCGACGACATGCTGTGGGGATTCAACGGCTTCTTCTCGAAGCAGAACGGCGGAGGCTTCCTGACCGAACACTTTCCCGAGGCTCAGAAGTCGATCTGGGACTTCGAGGGCATGTTCACGAAGTCGCGGCACGTGCCGGGGGTGCGCTACGCGGGGCTGATCCATCCCGGGCTCATCGGGTGCCTGCCCGACCGGTCGCTGCTGGACACCTGGAACACGCGCGAACGGGCCCTGTTCGACACCGATCCGGAGCGCGTGCCGGCGTTGGCGACGTTGCCCGACGGCGGCGACTCGGCGCACATGGGCAGGATGCAGGGCGAGGCGCGCGATCGTGCGGCGGCCGAAGGCGCGCGTACCGTGCCGCCGCGCGAACACGGTGGCAACTGCGACATCAAGGATCTCTCCAGAGGGTCGAAGGTGTATTTTCCGGTCTACGTCGATGGCGCCGGATTGTCGATGGGGGACCTGCACTTCAGCCAGGGTGATGGCGAGATCACCTTCTGCGGCGCGATAGAGATGGCCGGCTGGCTGCACATCCGGGTCAGTCTCATCAAGGGCGGCATGCAGAAGTACGGGGTCAAGAACCCGATCTTCCGGCCTTCGCCGATGACACCGAAGTACGACGACTACCTGATCTTCGAGGGCATCTCGGTGGACGAGGGTGGCGGGCAGCACTACCTGGACGTGCACATCGCCTACCGCCAGGCGTGCCTGAACGCGATCGAGTACCTGAAGAAGTTCGGCTACACCGGTGCCCAGGCCTACGCCATTCTCGGCACCGCGCCGGTGCAGGGGCACATCTCGGGGGTGGTCGACATCCCGAACGCCTGCGCCACGCTGTGGTTGCCGACCGACATCTTCGAGTTCGACATCATGCCGGGGGTGGACGGGCCGACGCGCTTTCTCGACGGCTCGATCGACATTCCGCTGGCTCCGGACCTGTAGAGGAGGGAGAAGCACATGCCGGTCTACGAGTACGACTGCACGCACTGCGGCCCGGTCGAGCGTGCCTGCGCGATCGCCGAACGAAACGCGGCCGTCGACTGCCCCGGCTGTGGCGCGCCGCTGACACGGCTCATCGCCACGCCACCGCAGCTCGGCTCCACCCGCCGCGTCTCGCTGGCGGCGTCCGCGCGCAACGAGCGCGCGCAACATCGGCCCGGGCTGGCCTCTCAGCGCGAGGCGCACCCGGCGGGGTGCGGTTGCTGCAGCGGCCAGGCCAGGGGTCGGCCGTCGAAGACCCGCACCGCGGCGGACGGCTCGAAGGCGTTCCCCTCGGCGCGGCCCTGGATGATTTCGCACTGACGCGATGCCCTGCCGAGGTACGGAGCAGGAAATCCTGTCGACGATGGCCATCGACCACATCGATGCCCTGGCACGCAGGGTGCAGGTCCTGCGTGTCGGTTTCGTGAACCCGTCGAGCCTCCGCTGTCGATTCTCTGCATCCGGTGGCCTCGAAGGTCGGCGCAGCCGCTACTCACCGGCAGTCGCGGGCGTTCGCTCGCGTTCCGTACCAGGAGCAGTGCATGTCTTCACCCACACGTCACCACCGCACACCGCTGGCACTTGCCTGCGGCATGGCCATGGTGACCCTCGCCACCGGCATCCAGGCCTCCAGCCACCGCGAAGCCCCGTTCGTCACCGAGAATCCCAAGGTCGACGCCACCGACCTGTACGCGTTCAGGAGCTACGAGCCGGGCCGCGAGGACTACATCACGCTGATCGCCAACTACCTGCCGCTGCAGGATGCCTACGGTGGCCCGAACTACTTCGCGCTGGATCAGGACGCCATCTACGAGATCCACGTCGACAACGACGGCGACGCGGTCGAGGATCTGACCTTCCGCTTCGCGTTCGACAACGCGCTGCCGGCCGAAGGCGCCGGTGCCCGGCTGGACATCGGCGGCACGATGGTGGCGATCCCGGTGAAGGCTGCCGGCCCGATCACCGCCGCGGACAGCCCGACCGCCAACTTCATCGAAAGCTACTCGGTGACCATGGTCGCCGGTGACCGCCGCAGCGGCACCAGCAGCGACGTGACCGACACCGTCGACGGCGGCACCACCTTCAGGAAGCCCGCCGACTACGCCGGTGTCAAGACCTTCCCGGACTACGACGCCTACGTGGCCAGCCTGAGCAACACCGACCAGATCTGGAACGATGTGCAGTTCGGTGGGTGCGACTCGGACGTCGCCGCCGGTCGGGTATTCGTCGGTCAGCGCAAGGACCCCTTCGCGGTACGCCTGGGCGACATCTTCGACCTGATCAACTTCAACCCCACCGATGCCGGCGAGGGCGTCGACGACCTGGCCGACAAGAACGTCACCACGCTGGCCATCGAGGTGCACAAGGATTGCCTGGCCGGTGGCAACAACGGCGTCATCGGCACCTGGACCACGGCCAGCCTGCCGCAGGCCTCCCTGCTCGACCCGACCCCGAGCTTCGAGCGCCCGGAAGTCAAGGGCGGTGCCTACGTGCAGGTCTCGCGCCTGGGCGCACCGCTGGTCAACGAGCTGGTGATCGGCCTGCCGGACAAGAACGCGTTCAACGCCAGCGAGCCCAAGGA
>ENA-ORXT01005338-ORXT01005338.1-marine-metagenome-genome-assembly--contig:-NODE-5338-length-12662-cov-7.244815_pt1 | contig 12662 bp, 11 predicted proteins | sample MGYA00237868_ERZ511482 | MGnify/ENA metagenome assembly ERZ511482 | reverse complement strand
TCTGACGACCCGGTCGGACTGATCGGCGCACTCGGCGATGGCGATGTCGTACTCGTGAAGGCCAGCCGTTCAGCCGGACTCGAACGCATCGCCGCACAACTCCTCGAACCCTGACGATCCTGCCGGCCCCGACGAGTGCCGGCATCGAGGTCAGAGGAGTCGGCTGGCGTTGACCGGGGTGTACTTCTCTCCACCGTCGGCCTCGGCCAAGAACGCGCCGCGTGTGAAGTGGCGAAGGTCGACCCAGTACGCCAGGAACAGGGCGAACGCAGCGCCGAAACCGAGCACGGCCCGCGCCCCGACCCATTCGATGACGACGCCGAACACCAGGTTGCCGATCGGAACGGTGCCGCCGAACGCCATGAACCAGAGCGGCATGACCGATGCCCGCTCGGTGTTCTTGAGGTTGAGCTGCAACTCGGTCGTGATCGCGGTCGCCGTCATGAAGTATGCGAAGCCGAGCAGGAAGCCGACCGGGTACGGCAGGACCGCGTCGCGGATCTGCGAGAACGCACCGAGGGTGATCGCGAACCCGGTGAAGCCGCGCACGATGAGCGTGTGACGGCGAACATCGGAGAGCCACGTGCCGACCGAGATGGCACCGAAGAAGGCGCCGAGCCCCCAGGTCGCGTACAGCGCGCGATAGTCGTTGCCGAGCGCGTCGAACCCGAAGTTCAGTTCAGCGATCGACGGGAACAGCCCGACGAACGGAAGGCTGAACAGCGAGAACAGGAACATCCCGACGAGCAGCCGTGACAGGACTTCACGGCTGCGGACGATGTTGACGCCGGTGAGCAGGCGCCGCCACCCGATCTCGGTGAACGTGCCGCGCACGTCGGGCATGCGCACGACGAGCAGCGCAATGATGAAGAAGACGTACGTCGCTGCGTTCACGACGAAGATCTGCGATGTCGACATCCCCGCCGAGGCCAGCACCGCAGCGAGCACGGGTCCGAGGACGCGGCTGCCGTTGATCATCGCCGAGTTGAGGCTGATCGCTCCCGGCAGGTCTTGGCGGTGGACCAGCAGCGGCATGCTGGCTTGGAACGCCGGGGCGTTGAGTGCGTTGGCGACACCGATCACGAACTGAACTCCGAAGATCGCCCACAGTGCGGCGTCGCGGGCGACGAACAGGGCGAGGAACAACGTCAGGATCGCCGAGGTGGACTGCATGGTCAGCTGCAGCTTCTGCTTGGACACCTTGTCGGCGAGCACACCGGCGGGGATCGACAGCAGCAGCAGCGGTCCGAGCTGCATGAAGATGGTGACCCCGACGAGCGCCGGCCGGTCCGTGCGGTCCTGGATGTAGGCAGGAAGCGTGAAGTTCTGCATCCACGTACCGACCTGGGACAGCGCCAAACCGACGAAGATGATCCGGAACGACCGGTACGAGAGTGCGGCTTTCGCGCTGCCCGGATCTTGTCCGTGCGCAGGGGGCTTCGGGTCGGTGTGGTCGAACGCAGTCAGAAGGCCCGACGTTACCGAGCAGCCGGCCCGATGGGCGGAGCGGCGTTCTGATCACGTGCTCGGCACAGCGATTACTAGTGCCGTGTCAGGCAAGGTTCGGGGTGTCACCGACCGGCACCTCGGGGACGGTCGTTCCGGCCCCGCGGACCCGCGTTATCGGGCGCCTCGCGCCGATCGAAATGCCGGATCGCGGACGGGTCCTCTTCTTCGCTCGGATGTTGTTACGAGCGCCCTCGGGCAGACATCCATGCCGATGTGTGTTGTCACGAGGAGTACCGTCCCCGAGGTGAGCGCATCAATCTCTAACTCTGGAATTCGGCGTGCCCGCTTCGTAGCGTCGGCCATCATTCTCAGCCTCGTAGCTGCGGGAACCGCCATCGCGGCGCTAGCACAGGCCGGGTCGTTGTGGAGAGATCTTGGTCTTGCGGTCCTCAGCGGTGGAGTGGTCGGGGGCGCATTCGTCTCGGTCGAGTCCATGCTGGTGGGTGCAGCCGAAGCGCGGTCCAAACAGGAGTCACTGCTATCTCAACTGTCCTCGACTACGGACCTGAATGGCATTGACTTGAGCGGTCGCAGCCTCCGTGGGCTGTACCTGCCTGGTCGCGCAATGGTTGCGGCGAGGTTGGTCGACACCGAGTTGGCGGAGTCGCAGCTCTTCTTTACCGATTTCCGTCACGCGGATCTACGAGGAGCGTCACTTCGAGGAGCCGACTTGAGTGGCTCGACGCTGACCTTTGCTGACCTTCGTGGCGTTGACCTCCAAGGAGCGATACTCGACGATGCGGACCTCAGTGACGCAAGGTTGGACGGAGCGAATCTCAGCGGCGCAGTCCTCCGCCGAGGTCGACTGCAACGAGCCAGGCTTGGCGATGCCAGGCTCGACGGTGCATTGATCGAGTCCACGTACTTGGACGGTGCCGACTTGTCCTCGGCGTGGACCGCAGGTCTGAAACTGCGGCAAGTCGAGTATGACGAATCTACACGCTGGCCCGATGACTTCGAACCACCAGCAACGGTGAGAGTGGTGCAGGACGACATCTCTTCGATGGACCTCACCGCCTACTTGGTGCGTCGCCAGGGACTAGAAGACGAGACGAGCGTCTGAGGCAGGGACCTGTGTGCGGCTGGTTCGACGGGTCCCCCAACTCAATCAACGGCGCCCAGCACGGTCGTGACATCTGACGTTCCGAGCGACACGGTCCGGCCTGCAGACACGGTGCCGGACGTTGCCCAGAGCACTGTCGACGTGGCAGCCGATGCTGTCGGGTTGGCGTTCGCGTGGCCGCCTCCATTCGTGATGCCCGGAGCCAGGCTGCCTGTTGAGTTCATCGTGGTGGACGGTCCGCAACCGGACTCTGTTGAGGTCACAGCCTCGTCGTCGACGCAGCCCTTGGCGGCGTCGCTCAACGCCGCAGGTCAGAGGTGGTCGGTTGACGTCGACGTTCCGGCCGGGTGGGCTGACTCCGCGGTCGTCGTGTCCGCATCGGCAACGACTGATGGGGTCACCGCTCCGTCGATCTCAATCGCGGTGCCGGTCGCGACGAGTCTCGATGTGATCGAACCCGACGTCGTCGACGCCCAGCGGGTCGTTGCGCTCGCGCTCGAGTTCGGCAGCGGCGACGACCAGGTCGGCATCCACTACCCAGAGTTCGAAGGCGAAGTCAGTGTTCCGAACTCCGTGCAGATTGACCCTGCAACCGGGAACTTCGTGATCCTCGACTCAGTCACCCGACGCCTCCTGATCGCCGCACCAACCGGTGAAGTCGTCGACAGAATCGATTTGTCCGGCGAAGGCTGGCTCGACGACCTCGTGGTGCTCGGAGACACAGGCCGCGCCATGGTTTCTGAATTCCGCGCGGGTGGTGGCCAGTTGGAGGTGAGTGCTCACCTTGCCCGTCTTGAGGATGGCACCGCGACGGTTGACGGGCCCTTCGTGATTCCTCCTCCGCCGACGCCGCCGATCGGCACCGAACTCGTCTGGAACGAAGCCCTCGATGCCGTGTTCGCCAAGGTGTACGACCCCGCGACCGATCGCGTGGGCTACTACCGGCTCTTCGACACCGCACGCGAGGAACTCGACGTGTCGTTGATGCCGGAGTTCTGGTGGAACGCTCGAGTCGAGCAGGACCAAGCCGCCGTCGGATTCGAATACAACAACGCCGGGATATTCACCAGATTGCCGCACGGATCCGTGGGGGTGAGCAACATGATCGTTCGGCCTGACAACTCGACGGTGTGGTCGGCGGGCACGGTGGACTGGGGCGCAGAGCCCGGCGCGCAAGTTCACTACTACCTCGGTCGGACCGACCCCGCATGCGGTTCGTCCGTGATCGCCGAGATCGAGTTCTCAGCGCTCAGCGAGCTTGGAACGCGCAGCATGATCGCTGACGATTCCGGCGTCTACGTCGTCGACATCGGAGCCAACTACCAGCTTCTTCAGTGCCAGCTCGGCTCGCCCACGTGCCCGTGAACGCTTAGATCGAGGTCCAAACCGCTCGATATCGCCGAGTCTCAACCGAGGAGGAGACAGCGCGATAGCGGCACTTCTTGTCGAGTGGATGCGAGCGATATCTCCGCAGCCGGCGGGCGCGGATCTCGGCAGAGCCCAATCCGAAGGCAGAAGGAGGCTGTTGCTCGCCGATCCGATGTTGCGGAGGACCTATGTGGCGGGTTCGCCGCTCCACAGCCGCCGGAAATTGGTGATCTCGTCTGTGTCCAGCTGAAGGTCGCCAATGACGGCGAGCATCGTGGTATCCCAGTACCGGAGGCCGGTGTGGCAGGGAGTGAGGAGTACGGCGACCGTTCGTAGCTCGGACCGTGAAGGCTCCGGTTCGTGTTGGGTGAACTCGTGGTGACGGAGCATTCCCCACTGACGGAATGCTTCTTCGATTTGTTCGTCCCGTCTGGATGCTGCTCCGAACGCAAGCTGCAGACGGCCTCCGTCTAGCAGGACGCGTCTGAACCGCCACTTGACGCCGTCGGTTACCGACATCACGTCCTGGAGGTGGTTCAGCAGCAGTTGGCCGAGCACTGCTCGGTCCGCCACGGGGAACCGGTCGAGCAGTGACAGGAGGTGGAGTCGGTCGTTCTCGTCCCGATCCCACGGCGCCTCAGCGATGTCGTCGAGGATGATGCTGAACACCACGTGCCCGGTCGTGTCGAGGCGTGACGCTGGTGAAAGGGGCAGTCGTGGGGTCGATAAAGCCTTGATCGAGCCAAAGCGCCGGGTCCATGTTGCCGGCTTGCCGCTTGTCGCCTTTGCGTCGAGTTGAGCGAGTTCGAAGTACCGGCTGGCCTCATCTCCGAGGGTGTAGGTACCGTCGCTGCAGATGCGGAACAGGTAGTCGACAACTCCGGTAAGCGACCGGAGTTGATCGAGGAGGAACTCCCAGTCCCGCCGATACAGCACGACCAACGGGTCGGCAGCCGTTGTGTCGGCGTCAAGTTCGAGTCGGGGCGCTTGGGGATGCTCGATGATGACCACCCGCACCCACTTGAGTTTGGAGCCATCCACTTCGATCTCCCGATCGCGGAGGTTCCGAAGGGTCGTTGGTTGTTTGCGGAGGGTTCGTATCGTCCCGCTGGCTTGGCGGCCGCCAGCCTTCATTTGCTTCGACAACCACCGCAGTTCTCGCTCGGACGAATCCGAAGCAACCTCCCGTGCCTTCACCTGGATGGCGAGCGCGCAGTTTCCGACAACCACCGTTCCGTCGCCGACCTCGCGCGACCCCTCACCCTTCCTGATGAGGTGCGGACGCAGGACAAAATCACGTAAGCCCCATTCCCCAGCCGCGAGCAGTGAGGCGTGCTCGGCGCCTGGACCAGTGACCATGTCTTCGCGGAGAGTCTTGGCCTGTGGTAGCGGCCGCGCGTAGATGTCTCGCTTGGAGCGAATGAACATCGTCGCGTCGCCGTCAGGCGAAACTAACGTCGCCAAGCCGAGTCCCGAGCGGCGTAGCGCCCGTCGAAGCTGCCTGCGGAATGGACCGCGCTTGAGGTCCACTCGCCCCCATGGGGACCGGTCGCGGCGGGCAATCTGTTGGGCGATCCACTCGAATCCAGGGAGCAGGGCACTCGGCTCGCATGAACGCTCAATGGCGTCGACGAACGCGATCGCAGTCACGATGAGTCCGGCGGTACGTTCCCCCATCGTGTCATCGGGTTCGTCTGGGTAGGGCCTGGCGTCGAGGATCAGACTGAACTCCGCACCCGGATTGCTGGCGATCGATGACAGTGCGGTCTTCAGACCGTCGATTTCGGCGATGGTGTGGCTGTCGAGGAGAACACCGGGTGGTGTGAGTTTGCACCGCACGGTGATCTCGTCGCCGTCGAGCGTCCTGAACTGCGGTGACGCCGTGTGTGCCCAGACCGCCACGAGGTGCTGCGCGGACGTCGTCAACACGCCGCTGAGGTGGTTCATGGCTCGTCGAACCTCGCGAGACACGCCAGGACCTAACTGGGCATCGCCCATCGGTTGGAAGAGGAAGAGCAGGTCGAGTTGATCGGGTCGTAGATGTCGCAGCGCTGGTTGCGTCGATGCGTCGGCGAACGAGCTTTCGTCGAGACACATCGGCATCCGTGCATCCGGTAGCTTCGCCGTTGGCTCACCTGTTGCGACGCTGACCGCCGTGCGGACCGCAGCATCGAATGCACCGATGATCGATTCGACGAACTCTTTCGCTGCTCGTTCAGCGGCTTCCCGCACGCCGTCCGGCCAGTTGACACTCACCTCAAGCCGCCCCGAGGTCGCCCCGCTTGAGACAAGCTGGTGGTTGAAGGGTCGAGCAGCCCGAAGGTCATTCCACGACTGGTCGAGATCTGACCGGGCTTCCTTCGCAGCCCCGATGTGGGCTCGAGCTTGGTCAAAAGGGTCAATCTCGTCGTGCTCCGGCGAGTTCACCATCTACTGAGATTAGCCTCGAACTACCGTTCGAAATTGCTGGGCTCCGTCGCCGTGAAACTTCGAGACAATCCGGCCGGATCTAGCCTGCAGCCTCGGCCCGAGCAATCAGAACGACCGTGCCGGCAAGAGGCAGAAGCCGTTCGAATCGGCATCACGTAAGCGAGTGGCGAGGTGCGCAAGAACGGGCTCATGGTTTTCGGATGCGAGACTGAGGGAGATGCGACCGCTGCTACTCCTGGATGTCGACGGCGTGCTCATGCCACTCGGCAGTTCGGTTCCTCGGGGCTACGAGCGCCATGTCGCAGAGTCGTACAACCTGGTCGCCTCCAGTCAGCACGGCGTTTGGCTTCACGAACTGAGCGAGGGCTTTGAGATCGTCTGGGCGACCACCTGGGAAGACTCTGCCAACGACACATTCGGCATCCTCTTCGAGCTGCCGAGGTTCGACTTCGTCGAACTCACCAATCTGCCACGCCACGGGACACGCAAGCTCAACGCCGTGAAGGCTTTCGTCGGCAACCGCCCAGCAGCTTGGATCGATGACGAACTGTACGACGACGCCGCGGAATGGGCCGCAGAACGACCGGAGCCGACACTCCTTGTTCGTCCTGCGCCGTACGTGGGCCTCACCGAAGAACACGTTGCCTCACTCCAAAGGTTCCTCAAGGCTTCTGGAAACTGAACGAGGCGCCCATATCAACATCGACGATTGAGCGAGCCGACCGCCCATAGCGGCACATCTTCCGGGGCGGCGGCGATCGATATCGTGCCAGCGGCAGGTGCAGCGAAGGCGACCGTCGTCGGGGCGGATCTTGGTCCGAAGGCCAGCTCCATGATCTTCAGCAGCAGCCTGCGTGCTGCTTGAGGAAGAATGGAAAACATGCCCGACGCGCAGCACTCCTCCACGTGGGCCGGGTTGAGCGGACGTCTGTGGGTGGCCCTCGGATGGTTGGCGATTCTGTTTCCGGCGACCTCGCAATGGCGGTTCGTCACGCGGGAACTACGACGAGCAGCACCTGACTCGCGGTCACGAAAGGGCGCTCAGATCAACTTGCGTTTCCCAACAGACCACCCGCTCGTGATCGGCACGTATTCGCTCGGGTAGGTGCGCGAGAACGCGCGTCGGCGACGGGCGGAAACCACCCGGTCGCGGTGCGGGGTCGTCGTCTACCCTGTGAGCGTGCGTTCGAGTTCTTCGTTCTTGATGATGCGGCCCCTTGTGGGGCCGGCGCGCGCACAGTAAGCGTTTCCGTTCGACCCCGGGTTCTCCCCGAGGTCGACGACGTCGCTCGACGGGAGACAGGGGTCCTGTTCCAACAGGAGTCTCGACATGTCCACCCTCATCACGGTTGCAATCCCCTACGTCAATGCCACACCACATCTCGGCTACGCCTTCGAACTGATCGAGGCCGACCTCTCCGCGCGCGCTCGACGAGCGCTCGGCGAACCGGTTCGGTTCCTTGGTGGGACCGACGACTATTCCCTCAAGAATGTGCTCGCCGCAGAAGCCGCCGGTGAGCCGACCCAGTACTTCGTCGACCGCCATGGCCGACGATTCGCTGAACTCGCCGGACCTTTGGCGATCAGCTTCGACGACTTCATTCAGACCAGCAGCGACCCTCGGCATCGACCGGCGGTCGAACGACTCTGGCGTCAGTGTGCCGACAACGGCGACCTCTACCGTCGGGCCTATGAAGGTTTCTACTGCGTCGGCTGCGAACAGTTCTACGAACCCGACGATCTCGACGACAGCCACTGCCCCGACCACGCGACACCGCTCGAGCGTGTTGTCGAGACCAACTGGTTCTTCCGACTCTCCCGCTACGCCGATCAGCTCACGGCGCTGATCGACAGCAACGAACTCGAGATCGATCCAGCGCCGTTCCGCAACGAGATCCTGGCATTCCTGCGCTCCGGTGTCCGCGACATCAGCGTGTCGCGCTCGATCGAACGCGCTCGGGGCTGGGGTATCGCTGTCCCAGACGATCCAACGCAGGTGATCTACGTCTGGTTCGACGCCCTGGTCAACTACATCAGCGCACTCGACTACGGCACCGACGGCGCCAACTACGACACGTGGTGGCGCAACTCTGACGACCGGATTCATGTCGTTGGTAAAGGCATCACCCGCTTCCACGCCGTCTTCTGGCCGGCCTTCCTGCTCTCGGCCGGCGAACCGCTGCCCACGCGCATCCACGTCCACCCCTACCTCACCGTCAACGGCACCAAGCTGTCCAAGTCTGCGGGCGGCGGCCAATCACCCACCGATCTCGTCGCCGACTACGGAGCCGACGCCGTGCGGTGGTGGATTGCACGCGACGTGGCACACATCGGCGACACCGACTTCACCGCACAACGACTCATCGACCGGGCCAACGCGGACCTCGCAAACGGACTCGGCAACGCCGTCAACCGCGTCGCCACCCTTCGACACCGTCACCTTGCGGCAACGGACATCCCGTCCGGTTGTCAACCCCTCGACGACACCACGCACTTGCCTGCCGCGGTCGCACGAGCACTCGCTGACTTCGACCGACGCGAGGCGACCAACCGGATCGGCAACGCAATCGCCGCACTGAATCAAGACATCGAGAACAAGGCGCCGTGGAAGCTTGCGCAGCAGCCCGAACGCTCCGATGAACTCGCCGCGTTGCTCGGCCGCTACGTCAGCACTCTCCGGTCAATCGCGGACGCGATCCGACCGATCACCCCACACCTCGCAGACCTCATCCACACCCAACTCGACACCGAATCAACCACCCCGCCCAGCCCCGTGTTTCACCGACTCGACGTTTTGACCGAAGGCTCGACGGGGCCAACAAACCGCCCGATAATCGCGCCCTTCCCCGGACGACCAACCCGCTCGTGATCGGCACATATTCCCCGCCCCGGCCCGCTCGAGAACGCGAGCGGCGAGACGCATCGACCCGGCGTTCGACTCGCTGGGTCACGAGCGCGATGGGGGCTTTCGCTTGAGCCTTCTGATCACCGTCTCGCTTCTTCATGGCCCGAAGCCAGAGGCGACGCAGGCCAGGTGCCAGTATCGGGTGCCACGAGTTTGGAGTAGAAGCACGAATGGCGTCACCAATCCTCAGACAGCTTCTTGAACTCACGCCAGAGGACTTCGCGACGTACCCAATCTGGATCGGATGCCATGTCGCTGACTACGACGAGCCGTGGTTCGACGACACCGACGAAGAGACGTTCCGACCGTGGCTCGGCGAGCGACCGGTAGATCAGTCGGATGAGACTCTGTTGGTCCGTGCGGACGCGAAGCTGGCTGACGGATCGAAGCTCAGCGGCTTCCTGACTCCATCGGTCGATCCATCCGATGTCTCCTCGTCCCACCCTCATGCCTTCGTTGGCGAACGCGCCTTCGGCTTCTGGAGCGGGGTTCTCGACACGGCGACCCGAGACGCGTCTGCGTTCCAACAGGCGGTTGGCAGCGACGTCGCTCGGATTCTTCCGATCACATTCACAGTTGACGATGACGTCGTTACTGGTGGCCTCACTGTCATCGTTGAAGGCTGGAGCAGTCAGGCCGGCGTGTTTCCAAAGCCGAACCGTTCGCGAAAGCGACGGCTTCACCGACGCTGGCGTAGTCGAACCTGACACCGCTCGTAACAACGCACACCGATGGGCCATCGGACCGCCCGCGATCGGCACGACTGTGCGCCTCCGACCGCCCATAACCGGACTCCGTCGGCTGCAGCGTGAATCACCTCTACCCTTGTGAGCGTGCGACACGAACTGTGGGATGAGGGCGATGGCCGCTCAACGTTCTGCCTGTCGGGTGAGCGAGGAGACGGCGCGCGCGACCTCCTCGAGCCAGGTGCCCGACTCGTGTGGGAAGTCGATGCTGCATCTCACTACGAGGCCATGACGAAGTACTACGCCCACATGGGCTGGAGCGAGTACACAACCGACTTCCCAGAAATCGACCGGCAGACGTACCAAAGTTGGGGCTGGGAGTAGCGAGCAGCCCAACCCGCACCTATTCAGCCGTCGATCACTTCGATCTCGCTACCAAGCACCCACCACTCGGCGGCGCATTCCAGGCGGTCATCGGTCAATCGTTCGGGTCCGAGCACATCGTCTTGGTAGTAGCTCAAGTCGTCAGACGACTGCCCGCCGCCGCTTGCTCGGATAAACACGCCGTCGGCGATCTCCACGCCGCCGGCCGTCAAGACGCTGTTGGTGTCCGCCGACCATTTCGTGCCGAACGGCCACACAAGACCGAGTGCGCGTTCACCATCACCAAGGCGAGTGCAACCGTCCTCGATCGTGATTGGACCCTCGATCAATGCGTCCATCTGTCCGTCATCCCGCCCCTGAACAATGAGCCTTCCCTCGTCTGCACCCCCGTCGTCTGCGCATCCAGACATCAAAAGCACGATCCCCACGATCAAGGTCGGAGCGACACGCGGCATGATCGAAAGCTACTCGTGCAATCGGTTCGGATGCGCTCAGGACATCATCCAGCAATACTCGGGCAACCCGCCCGAGATCGGCACGACTGTGGGCGGTCCAGTGCCCGATATTCAACTCCTGGCAAAGGCGTCGACGAGGAACTTGACACGCCTGGAACCAGCGCGACGGTCGGTGATGAATCGTTCACCTTCAGTTGCGAAACGCGTCCGCGGACAGGGTTGGTTGACGTTCGGTGAGGGCCCGGTCACGTTTGGTCGATCACACGCGTCCGCGGACGGGCGGCACCGCCGCCACGGCGACCGATTCACTCAGCTTCACAATCGGCACAGCCGATCCACAACGCCCACTGCGTGGCTGGCCTGCCCGACAGCGGCACTTCTTCCGCACACTGGGCGCGCACATTGCTCGACCGGTGGAGCGTCGAGAGCACCCCTACCGCCGGGTCAGCAGCGCGTCGCAGAACGGGCAAACGTTTCCTGACACGGCACTAGTGTGCGCTCCATGACCGACGCCTCAGCGGCAATGCACCAGCGCGACAGCGTCGCCCGTGAGCTCGGTATCGAGATCACGCATGCGGAGCCCGGCCTGGCGGTCGTGTCGATGACCGTCACCGAAGCAATGACCAACGGGCTCGGCGTCTGTCACGGAGGTGTGCTGTTCACCCTCGCCGACACCGCAATGGCTCACGCCTCGAATGCTGCCAACGAGCGTGCGTTGTCGACGACTGCATCGATCGAGTGGATCACGTCGGCACGCATCGGCGATCACCTGATCGCGACGAGTCGGACACTCGCACAGCGCGGTCGCAACACCGTCCACGACATCACGGTCACCAACGCCGACGGGGACGCGGTTGCCCTTGTCCGGGGGCAGACCCTCACCCTCGGCGGAGCGGTGTTCGATGCCTGACGATTTCGAACTGCGGGCGACCGAGCGAATCGAGGCCCTGGGTGACGAGGTCGACGCTGCCAGTTTCGCTGCATCGTTCGATCTGTTTCGACTCGGGACACGGGTGATGAGCGACTTCGACACCGCTGTCCACCGCCCACGCGGGCTGTCGCTGGCCGGCTTCCGAGTCCTGTTCACCCTGTGGGTCCACGGGTCGCTGGGCGTGCGCGAGATCGCCCACCTCGGAGGCGTGTCACGTGCTGCGGTGTCAGGAGTCGTGACGACACTCGAACGCGAGGGGCTCGCGGTCCGTCAGCGCGACCAGGCCGACGGTCGCTTGGCCACGGTGCGGTTGACCGAGGAGGGCGAAGCCAGGTTGCGTTCGGCGTACGTGGCCCAGAACGCTCGCGAACGCCAACTGTTCGGCGATCTCGATGCCGACGAACTCGCTGTGTTCACCGCCACCCTGCGCAAGCTGCTCGCCGTTCGTCTCGATGATCCAGCGGATCCGTGACGCATCTCATCTGAGATCGTTAAGGACTTGACGATCTCTACGTCGTCTGGCAAGATGTCGAGCAGGGGAACACACGACACCAGCCACGACATCAGCCGCGGAGGCCACCATGGAAACACTTGCGACCATCGATCGTCAGGCGCACGGTCGGCGCTGGGCCGACCTGGATGAGTTCCAGGCGTTCATCGACGACGGCGGCATGGTCGAGCCCGGCGACGACATGCCCCAGGAGTACCGCGACGAGGTGTTCCGGTTCATCGAGTTCCATGCGAACTCGGAGTTGATGGGCGGCCTGACCGAGCGTGACTGGATTCCGCACGCACCGGGGCTGCGCCTCAAGCAGATCTTCCTCGCCAAGACTCAAGACGAGATCGGCCACGCACACCTGCTGTACATGGTCGCTGCGGACATGGGCGTCAAGACGCGTACCGAGATGCTCGAACAGCTCTTCGACGGCCG
>ENA-ORXT01005337-ORXT01005337.1-marine-metagenome-genome-assembly--contig:-NODE-5337-length-12662-cov-9.873500_pt1 | contig 12662 bp, 15 predicted proteins | sample MGYA00237868_ERZ511482 | MGnify/ENA metagenome assembly ERZ511482 | reverse complement strand
GCTCTGAGCGCCCCCCTTCCGTAGAGCGCCCACGAAGCACTGGTGGCGGAAAGCTGCCGCCGGGCGGTGCTGGTGAATGCGCACCCCCGCCAGATGCCATTGAAAACCAATGCCGCCCCCTCGACCGCGTTTTCAAGATCGTGCGGCCCAGAGGCCTCCGTGGGCCCTGGGTCCGGTCGAGATCTGGTTGGCGAAGAAACGTCACTGGAATGAATCGGAGCTGCAGTTGTTAGCGTGTACAAAGCCAATACGGCACTTGTTCTTGTCTTAGTCACTGCTTTCTATTCTTTTTTGGCAGTAACACGCTTAACTAGATCCAATAACAAGTTGTTTGCGTCCTCTTAGCCCACCCCTTCTGGTTCTATAGGTCCTCAGAAAACGGCTTCCGATTAAACAACACAAAATGGAGGCCCTCGCTCTCAATCGTGGCGACGACGTCGGCCACGGCGCCGACTGGTACGTATCCGCACTTCCCGCCTAGCCGGAGGATACACTCAATACCGTACTTGGTCGCGGCGTAATCATAACGGCCGGGGCGGTCCTCGGCCGACTAAGCGCGCTCTACCTAGGCGAAGGCCAATGCTTGGTCATCCATGAACACGGCCTCGTAGTTTTGAATGGCCCCATACGTTGGAACTGAGCTTTCCCCCACGGAGCCGTCAAGGAGGAAGAAAGCTTCTCCGGAGTTGATCGGTACCAAAAAGCTACGGCGCCGGCGCTTGTCGCAGTCCGACCCGACAAACTTAGATCTGGTATTTTTTCTGGACGCCAGCTTAGCTCGGTAGTACCTCTCAGCCCAAACCTGAAGAGGCACTTCGTCGGCGTTCTCTTGGATCAGCACCGCCCGCATACTGGCGAGCTCCGGCCCTTCAAGGCCCACCGGCTCGCACTTAGGTGGGAGCAGGGCGCAGTCCGGGCCGCCATCCTGAGGTACCTTCAGGCTGCCACGAGCAAGATCGAGCGCCGTCCAACTTTTCTTTGCTGTTTCTGCCCATTCGGTGGGCTTGTATTGCTGGCGAAAGGAGGTAATGACGTTGGCCTTACATTTGTGTGTGATATTCTTGACGAGGGTGGCGTGCGGTCTTGAAATGGAACGGATCCGCTTTCCCAGCGTCCCAAAGTTCCGTTCCATCGGAAACTGCCAGACGACCCAGGCTGGGCCGCACGCGCGGATCAGTAGCACAATGTCCAGAAGATAAGAAACAGTAGACAGGCAGAGCGGTAACCACTCGGCCGATCCGCGGTATATCGTATTGTAGTAGATTGTCACGAAGTACTTGAGATCGTTGTCAATCGACTGGACATCCGCCTCAAATCCGCCCCTAGGTCCGAATAGCAGACGGCAGGCAAGGCTTGGAGCCGTGAAGATCTTGTAAAAGGCGCTTGTAATCCGACCTGCCAGCAATATTTCTCCGCTGCACAAGATAAACTGCATCCAGTCGACCACCTTGAACGACTTTTAATGGATGTCGATGTTTCTCAGAAATCTGGCCCGGGCCAGGGGCACCGTTCGACGCGCCTCCCGCAGATCCCGGCCGATGAGGGCCACCGTCGCCTTCGTTAAGAAATACTCTTCGTCCCTCTTGTTGTTTACCAGCTCAAGCCCAGCGAAGAGCTGCCACAGGTGCGGCACAACGTTCAGGAGCATCAAGTGCGTGATATCGTAGGGGGCGGCGGTAGGACGCATTGTACATAAGTGTTTCCGGTGCGTGTGGGCGGTGTGCTTTGCTGGGCCGGGCGCGAAGAACAGGGAGTAGCCCTTCACGCCACTCTTTTTCTGCAGCCTTGTCTGGTGCGCGAGCCATGTGCTTTTTGCACGTGCGTTCTCCACTTCAGCTGCACTTACGCCGATTCTTGCGGCCGTGCGTCGCGGTGCAATGTAGTCAAGTACTTTCAACAGAGACTTGCCGCTTAGATCCTTAGGCGGGAAGAATACATGGCTACTTGCAGGAGCGTAGATTCCGTAGAAGAGACGAAAACGGTTGTAAATGTAGCTGCTGACGCCAGTTAGCTGACAGAGCTGGTCGCCGCCCGGCTGATCCGACGTAATGTTGAGCACTCCGGCTCTGAACACGACTGGGAATGGCAAGTTGGCTACTATTAGACCGGGAAAACCCTTGGCCAGCTCGCTTAACTCCGCCGCAATGGGGTGTAGAAGTGATTCGAGGTCGGCGGGTTGTCTGGGCCCAGGCGTTACGACCAGCAGTAGCGGATACTTTGTGCGCGTCCGTTCGTCAGGGCTCGGACTCAGGGGTGTCACCGTTACCGGCCAGCCTTCGAACCCGTTCTGCCGAAAGAACTGAAAGCCGTCGATTCCACAATTAGCTGGTACGAAAGGCCCGTGATCAAGTAGCCCTGCGTCGCGGTAGAGACGGAAGTTCAAGCTGTGAGGGTAGTCGTGGACCCCGTCGGCCACTTTATCCACAGCCTTGCGCGCCGCAGCCATGTTCTCCATCATTGACTTCCCAGTTATGGGGTCGCTGAGAACGTGAGCCAACCAGGATGTCAAGGACCAGTACGTGACCAGTTTGGCCGGCTTGCCGTTGGTCTTGAAGCGCGGTGCTCCGCAAGCGTCGCACTTGGTCTGTTGCGCGCGCGTATTGGTGAAGGCCACGCCCCCGTGGATGCAACAGTCGACTAACTTTGTCTCCAAGGTGACGCTGGCATCGACGAAACGCTCCATGAGGTGGGGCGTGCAGTACGTGGCCGCGAAGGAGCTTCATTGAAGAAGATCCGCAATCGACGCTTGCGCCAAATCGTGATGAACTGTAAAGGAATGCAGCGCAAGGTCTGTTCTGCAATCCTTAAACTGGCCCACCGTCAGACGCACTTCGTTCGTGCTGACGGTTGGTTAGTAAATCGGGATTGGAGGAGCCCCAATTTGATCTTCTGGCTCCGGATCAGCGATGAAATCCGGTTGTGGCACGTCTTTTGACCCGTCTGATCCATCTGATCCGTCGTTTGACGTGGAATCGCTCGATGCGACACTTGCATCCGGCGTTTTGTCTGCATCGCATCGGCGCCGGTCCGCCTTGACGGCCGCCTGGGCGCTGGCGCCATCGTCGCCTGGCGGTTGTCCTCCATGGCCGCCCGACGGCGCCGAAAGCCCGTCGCTTGCTAATGGTCCCCCCGCCCCATCATTGGGGAGAAGGGCATTTGCTGGACCGCCACCGTGTCCGCCATGCTCCAGACGACGGCGCTGTTCACGCTATCGGTGGTTTAAAGAAGATGACCGACCCACCGAGCTGGGACCACTGCGCCCGTCGTCCGTGCAGGATGGGCAGTAACAGGCGTACCGCTCGCCGACGCCAGAGGGTGCCATGGCCACTGCTGGTGGAAGGTGGAGGTCGGGATGGGGGGGGGAGCTGAAGCAGCACGTCGATGACGAGGCAGCGAAGAGGGAGCACCGGCGGTGGCACTGCGAGTGTCAATGGCGGATGGAATACATCGTCGGTAAGGCCATGGGAGACTCTTTTACAGGCAATCAGGGCGAAGCAGTGCCCAATCAAATGGCAGGATCGCACGGCTGACAGTGGCATGCTCTGTCAGCTTCCATCGGCATCTAAATCTTGACGCTGGAAGACCAGACTGGAAGCACCTCGCCCGTCAGAAGCCTCAGGTGATTCGACCAGGTAACCATAACTCTCACATTTTCTATCCTGCACGCACACGAGAGGTGCTCAATGCATCGCTGTGATGGCCACCGTCCACTCGCTGCACCCCTTCCCTCCTCCAATCGGACAGCTCGAGGCATGCTGGTCCTGATGTCCCCACGTACCTGGATGGTCGCTTGGCGGCGGCCCAGAGCGCCGCCGGCCCGCGTCACCGGACCATCTGTATCGGGGCACTGGCCCAGCCGGGGATACCCTGCCTCCCTGCAGCCTGATGTGTCACAACTTGTTCAGAGCTGGCGGGGATTGTTGGTGCGCGAAGCGGCATGAGCAGAGAGGCTGAGGATCCCATCCAGGCCGACCCGCGGCTGTGGACTCAAAATCCCAGGTCGATCCGCACGGGCCAGGTCGCCGTTGCACGGAATCCCAGGTAAATCGCTCCAAGGAAGTGGGTTTGGCTCGATATCCCAGACTATTTGGGATTCGGAGGCAGAAAACCTGGGCGTTTTGGTCAAGTTTTCTTGTAGGGCTTCACCCACGACCTCGACACCACCCGCGCACCGGCGCTGATGCCGCAGCCGCCCATCACCACCAGGCTTTTCACACCGTTTATATGGCCGTTCAGGGTGGCCACGCACGTCCTCGTGTTCAGGTCCCATACGCGCAAAGTCTGGTCCCACGAACCCGACACCACTCGCGCACTGACGCCATTGCCGCCGCTCCCGACCACCTCCAGGCACCACACCCGATTTGTGTGGCCCTTCAAGGTGGCCACGCCTGCTCCGGTGTTCGAGCGCAAGATGGGGATTCGGTACTCGTGTTGCGCAACGAAAATTCGCTGTGAACTGCTGGAGGTTTCAGTCGTGCACAAGCCCATGACATTACTGTCGTTGCGGAAAAGGCGCCGCTCAGCCCGTGCCTTCAAGCCGGAGCCCCCATCCAACTCCACAGCTGGGGTCTCCACAGACGATCACGCACTGCGGTACAGGCGCTGCATCATCCGATACTCAGTGCTCGTCTCAGCGGACCGTCACCGGGGGCCAGACCGTTCCGCCACCTCAAACGCAGCCTGCTGCAACCGCACCGAGAGCAGAAGGTTCCCGTCCGCCAGCGCGCCCTCGACCACAGTGGCCTTCTGATCAAGGATCTCCTCGTCCATTCCGCAAAAGTCCCTGAGGTTTAGTCCACAGGTGCCTCCACTCACTTCCGCTCGCCAGCGAATGCAGGGTATCATGAGCAAGAGCACCCGCAACTCCTTTTTTTCCCCACCGTCTCGCAGCAAGCGTGGGAGGGCATACTCTACGAAGCGGTCCATCGGCAGCTCCCACAGCTTCCGGCACATCCCACTCAGGGTGCTTCCAGCGGTGGGCTCGGCGTTCTCAACGCCATGCGCCCGACAGTAACCCAATACCACATCGCGGTTGAACACCTCCCGCTCCTTGTGAGCCACTGTGCCGACGCCGTTCATAATCGCAACCACGAGGTCATGAACCGTCAGACCGGCGCCATCGCCGTCGCCGTCGCCGTCGCCTTGGAGCAACACAAAGGAGCACACCTGCTGCTTGCGTGCCACCGCGCCATGGATGTCTTCTCCCCACATAGCCACGAGCCCGCTCAAGGGCACCCGCTCCTTGGTGGCGAAAACGCATAGCGCCTGTTCCCGTTTCCACAAACGCGTCCGCTCCTCTTCGTCGCCCCCCAGTGCCCAACGGCTGGCGTGCAGGCACACCCGCAGAGAAATATATCGCGGGTGCCCCGTGAATGGGCCAGTGAGCAGGCGATGACGGTGAAAGGCCTACACCAGCTCGATGGCCTCCATCTACCCGACCTTGCGTGTGACAACACGCTCGGCCCACCCCACCCAGTTGGGGGGAGGGCGAGCCAGACCGTGTTGCCGGGTAGTCCTGTCGGGGAATACCCGCCCCGGAAGAGAATCCCGAAGAGCACACACGCATGGCGTCGACCGGGGGGAGACGCCCCGAGCGACAAACACGAGTTGTGTGACCGGAAGTATACTTGCCCGCGTCGAAGGCCTCGAGGCAACACTCACGCCTCGCCCTCTTTTCCCGTCCGTTCCCCTCAGACCCTCCGAAAACCCCCTCTCAGACACCTTCAAAGGACCCTCGGAAAACTCTCTTCAGAAAACCTCAAAGGACCCTCGGAAAACCCTCGTCGCAGGGCCCATGGGGCCAGTCTCAGCGGAGAACGGCCGACGCTTCGAATACCGCCTTGATGAGAGGCGGGGAGAGGGTGCTACGTGACACCCTCGCGGCGCCCCGGGGTCAGGGGCGCGGAGTGATACAAGTCAATGATCCAAGTCGGGCTTACACAAAATTAGGCCCTTGCCATGGGGCACGCCCGGGGAGTTACTAGTCCCAGGGAAGTCTCGAGATCGCGGTTATGGTTGGTGAGCCACGGGGTGATCACAAGTGTATCGAAACCGAAACGACTCGAAATATGCGGAGCTTAGGCATATTTGCCCTGAATGGGTTTGACGGTGGTCGGGATTTGTAGTGGATCCTGACCGACCGGTTTCCCGGATCGGCTAACCCCCTCATAACTGGAAGAAGGCCCCGTGTCGGGGCCTGACAAGCAGTAATGCTGTCACATTGCGCACCAGTGCGCCCATCACGGACAGTGCGAGGGGCATCCCTACAAGAAAAAAGTGACCGGATATCCCGGGTCTTCACCCCAAAACTCCGGGAAACCTGGGATCCCGGGCCAAATTGGTATCCCTGGTGCGATTCACCCGGGATTTCAAGACAGCGGAAATCGCCTCGTGCGGATTAACAAGCGGGTTGTGCCCATTCGATAGGTGCACGGAGGTCAACCCGGGGTCTTCCAGAAACGGGATTTTGGGCCCGGCCTGCCTCTTCCAAACCCCGCCGTGTCAGCGCACTTACTGGTGCCCAACCGCCAGCAGTGGCCTCAGACCAAGGTTTGTCGCCACTTGCCTTCATTTGTTTTTGCAACTTACAGTATTCTCATGGCCTTTCCTTCGCCCCCACCCCCAGCAGATGCAGCACGTGCTGCAGAGAGCGATCCCCACACATGAGCGGACACAGCAATGCATCTTTCATGTGGTGGAGGGTTCCAAACACAGATCGCTCTGCGCAATGCGGGCATGCTCGTGCGCACATTTACAATAAAGGGGACCAGAGAGGGTCTATTTAATGTTGCGGCTGCACTTTTCCGGACTTGACGCGCACCCTGTGCAGCGGGCGAATGATCGCACGTTGGGAGCTGCGGCCTCTGCACACAGCACAACTTTATCGAAACTCGCCGGCGCGCAGCAGCAGGATTAATACAATTGTGGTGTCGAGATGACTCGTCATAGGCCGTTTTGCTGGGGATGGAGAGCGCAGTGATCGCCGATTCGTGGCGTGAACTACAAGCGGGCTGTGGTGCAGCAAAGCGCGACGGTCTGCTGTCTGCAGCCTATTTTATCGTGCGGCTCCTCTCGCGCGCACGTAATTAGCTGTCCAAGATCGCACGACCACTCCGGTCACGGAGCAGTTTTTGAAGCCCTGGGCTGCAGCGACGGCGTGCTCAGCGGAACAGGACGCCCACATTTTTCCCAGGGCACCTTCCTTGTATCGCACGACTTCCTCGTTTTATCGCACGGGTTCCTCCTTTTCAGTGCAACGGACAACGGCTTTCACGAAGAAATCAAGCTCCTCACAGGTTGCAGTCAGACAAGCACCAGCACGCATGCACGCGCCGTGGCCCCGCGGCGCGGCCCAAGGGCCAGCGTCTCTCTTCTGTCCAGCGAATGGCCCACGAGTGGCAGGTGGAGATGCAGCTGCCACCCGTGGCCTGCTGTCGGCACGACTGCTGTCGTGTTGCTTCGCCGTGCGAAAGGGGCTCTCTCGCCCCTTGCTGTGTAACAACTGACCCTGGCACGAATTGTCGTGCCCTGGCGCCGCAACATGACCCTACGGGCAGCGTCATCCTGTGGCTGCCCAGCCAACTGCCAGCGAATGGAAGCTGACACTCTTCGACTGCTCACAGCGCGACTGCAGGCATGCTGTCAGGCCGTGAAACAGGGGCTTGAGCCAGCTTGCCACGATCAGTGCGAATCATTTCCCTTCCATATCGCTACGCACGACCCTAGCAGGTGGAGCGTGCGCGCACACGCGCATGCGCAACCGCCGAGCGCGTCGACTGCCGTCATGGCCGCGCGCATCACAAGGCAGCTGGTGGCAGCATATCCATCGCTGCTGGGCGCTCCGGGTATTGCTGGCAGCCAGTGACCGCTCTTGCTCCCTGTCATTTGGGTTCTGGCACCCCTGTGCGCCATGTCCTGTGCCTTTGTACGCCGCCTGTGGAGCATCCGTCACGCGCAAGGCGGTGGCGGCGGTGCCGAATCGGTCGGGTGGGAACGGGTGCAGGTATCCATGTGCGTCGACCGCTGCGCGGCGCAGGCACCGCACGGCGGCGGCCCGTCGGCTTCCACGGCGGCAGCAGCAGCCTCGGCGGCGGCGCTTACCTCTTCCTCGCGCTGCCGTCGGCCGACAGGTGGGCGCGTTGGGCGTGCCAGCTCCCTGCCTTCATTCAACTCACGATGGACGGCTGATCGTCGACGCCGTCACTGTGGGCACCTGCCGACATGTGCTGTGGGCAAAACGGCTGCTGCCGCCGACGCGTCGTCGACGGGTATCCTGCGGCGGGACGGCACAGGCGGTCACCGCGGTCGCCGCGTCCTGTGCGCGTCGAAGGGGGATTCTGCATTCCGCGATAACATTGGTGGTGGCGGCTACTGCGACGGGGGCCGCCGCCGGCCTCGCCCCATGCCAGTCGCTCCTGGCCGGCTGTCGTTCTTGTCTTCCGGCGCCGCAGCCACGTAGTCACCTGTTACGTCTCTCCGTAGCCTGCTCCTGCGCCTTCAGGCGCGATTCCGGAGCCCCGGCCTCGTGAATAGAAGCGTATGCTGCGGCCATGTCGTCCAGCTGCACGTCTAGGTCGTTGAGCATCGACTGGACCACCGCGCGACCCCGAATGGAAAACGGCTGGTTCCGACCTGTCACCGCCATGCCTAAGACGTGCTCCTTGCTTCCGAAGATGATCTCATATGTGGTGATCTTGCTGTTGTCGACCGGTATGTGGTCCACCAGCCCAACCGCCATCGTGCAGAGGAAGGCCGCTCGGTCGTCCAGCTCTCTTGGCAGGCAGAGTTCGAGTACGACAGCTCCGTTGGGCAGCTGCCCCGAGTCGGGGACCTCGGCGATGGTGTATTGCATATCTCGGAAGCGCAAGCCGTCGCTCTAGCCCAAGACGACACTTCCGGAGCCTGAATCGTCTTCTTCAGCATCCCTGATATCGACTACCATGCCCCGCCGCCTCTTGGTAAGCGAAACCGCAAAACACATGTCCTTGCTCACCTGCCTCGGAGAGTGTGCGTCGGAAAAGTCTAAGCGGATGCCGAATGTTGGATCTTGGCCGGCGACATTAGGGGCGGTCAGCAGCGAAACGCCAGCAGGCAGCCGAACGGCTCGGGAATTGACAAACGCCAGGGCGCGGGACAGGCGGGTAGAGCTCTCCGCCGACCACTCCGCAAGTACGCTTCCCGGAGCTACCTCCGTACGCCAGCGCAGACATCCAAGAAACCGGTGGGACCGGGTGATGCGCGTCTGTACATTGTGTCAGAGCTTTAGGCCGTCGAGACAGCTTGGCTGACCGGCGAACCAGGACCACCGCTTAGTGACGTCGCGCTGTGTCAGAGAGACAACACAATGATGGATATACAGCGCACACCCGCGCATTGCCAAAGACAGCATCGCCAATTATGTTCCATTGGTCAGTGGCTTTACTTACGACAGCAGACGAGAGATTAGAAAGCGACCACGAACAACAGGCAAATGCGTTTACCGCAGCACGCACGAGAGCGACTCGAGCTGACACATACTTTGTCAGGGCGCTTGAAGGTGACCATCGCACACATAGGAAAAGCCTTAGCGACGGCTTTGAGTGTGGTCTGCTGGGACGACATGACCCGCTTGATGGCATTGATCACGTTCTCCTTGGTGAGTCCGCCCGCGGTGCCAAACCCCGAGGCGGCCAAGGACGCGCAGTGGGCTGCACGAACAGCGACCGACGCGCAGGGAATTGTCGCCTCACGAGGGTCGCAAGGCTCCAACAGCATCTGGAACAACCAGTGCACAGCCTGGTTCTCGCGTAGCTCCTCTGTCGCCGAAGTCACGAAGGTGTCTTGGGGGCGCGCACATGCCGTTCCCTGCTCGCGGCTCGGCCACGGCTGGGAGCCCCCCCGCCTGCGGGCGCCTGACTCGGCCTCGGGCGTAGACAGCGCCGCCACGCCAGCGTTATTGGCTGCCATGCTGCCCCCGCCGTCCACAGCATCAACTGAATGGTCGATATTTTCGGCAGCTGTGCCGGCGGCTGTTCCGCCTGTGCCGTCTGCCTCATCCGGAGGGTTCTGAAAAGCCATAGCAACACATGACGCACCAGCGGCGATGGGGGGAGTGGTAGCCATGATTTGTGCAGCCGCTCGCGCCGCCCAGTGCAGTACGGTCTCGGAGCACTCGATAGAAGACCGGGACGTTCAGGAAGAATTGTCTCTGTCCTGACCGCTAGACTCAACCGCCGCGCCTTTGCACCCGCGGTAAACCTTCATCAGAGAGCACTTTTATCAGTGAAGGTGGCGTCCGGCATTGACCGTCACGTCGGGCGGGCCTCATTTTGTCCTTCGTGCGCCTTTCCATTCGGGCGACGTGTCCCCTTCCTGTTCAGTGCATAACAGGGACGTGTCACGGTGCATTTCACCTTCGACGGGCTGCAAATGATCGTGCTCCACGACATTGACGACTCATACCGCCTTTGCAACCATCAGAGGTTCTTGATTGCTGACGGACTCCATGCCAGAAAGTGCAGGACGCGCCGTGGACATGTACCGATGCGTGGCGACCTGGCTGGACCTGTTCATTGCGCACGCCTGTGATTGGCTTTTGGGGAGATCAGTGCGTGGCGTAACCCGGGTCTCTTCGGTCGACGACGCCCAGCGAAAGGCGTTAAGCTCCCGCGGCGGGCGCAAAACGCGAATGTCATCTGCAATGGCCAATCGAAGGAGGGCCGGCGCCCCGACGCCGTCGTGGGCCGTGACGGTGGAAACACCCGCTGCGTCAAACGGACTCGCTAAATCAGCACACTGCCAGACACTATCTCAGAAATCCAGCACTCCAACTTTTCGAAACTGTGTGGCTATCCTCTAAAAATTGGTGGTTGCAGAAACAAGTGCTGCAGCGTCGACGACAGGCTGTAGAAAAGGAAACGGATTGGGTGATAAAAAACTCAACGATCGACCTATAGGCTGACACCTGCTGTTAGCCATTTTGCAAGCCAATCATCGTCTCTTGCAGGAGTCAGGCAGAGGCACTGCAACGCACATTGAGACGTTCTAAGATTTTTGAGCAGCTGGCTCGCGCCCGATGACGACATGAAGACGGTTCTGGGCCTGGCATGTCTCATGAGAAATCCAAACTTCTTCAGATTTCATGAGATCCTGAGGTTCTCTTCCAAGGCGTGCATACGCCTGTACGTACGGCTCAATCGGGCGAATGTGTAGGAATCTCAGACAATTATTAGCCCTTCCATTGGTCCACGCTTCAATGACTGCAACAACTCTACAACCGCCATTTTTTCGAGGTCAGTAACATCAAATCAGCATGTGTATGGGCATGCTGGCCGTTTGCCAAAAAAGGGGGGTTAATTCAAGAACAAGACTTTTGAGAAAAGAACTGAATATTGTGTAGGCCCAAGAAACTCCCATGCTCCAATCTCTGCCTGAGGGGAAATGTTTGAATGAGAATATATTTGACTAGAAAAGTCAATCCACTAACATTCTAGCACACCCGCGGGACCAAGAGTTCCATAGACAGCTCACGTGTGCCTCGTTTGCCCTCCGATGCTGTCTCTTTTAGACATGCGCCTTTGAAACTCCCTCGAACATGACCAATCCACGATTACAGCGGAGGCCCGGCGTGCCTGAGGGACCTTCTCAAGAGGGACATGGGCTTTCTGAAACAATATCTCCGACACAGCTGAAGCTGCATCGGATTTTGGAACTCGTGGCAGGTCCACTCCACGCGTGGCGCGAGAATGTCGCCCACATTCACACGTGTTTGCCACTATCACGCAGGGCAGCAAATTGTTCCCTCGATAGATCCTCCGGCCCTGCGTTCTCATTGGCGCGGGAGTCCACAAGGCACAGCCCACGTTCTCGCTGATGAGGTGGAACAATGAGAGAGCGTCAGAGTGCTTCTATTGAGATCGGGCCCTGCAATAGATGCCCCACTTGTTACCGGCTCACACGCAGCGGGAAGGAGGGTTACGACTCACTGGGATTGTTCCGCTGGAAGCCGTCGCCTTTTTTCGGAATAGGCTCATCACACGCAAGCTGGATGGATACACGAGGTAGCACAAAACAGCAAGGACTTCTTGAGGGCCTTCTCTGGCCCCCCACGTCGGGGGGACAGGCCCATCGACCAACTTCGCTGTTTCGCCTGGGGCGCGCGTGCCAGGCGTCACACGTCCAGTATCCATGATCAGAGCGCGGCACCGGGCGTGTCGCCCACTTCAGCTGACATCCCAGTGCGAGCAGGATAGAGACCAGTAGATCTCGCCCTCCGCGCCATTTCGAACCGCTGGCAAGTCAATTGCAAAATCATCGGGAATCGCAGCATCCTTCGACCCCATGTTGATCCCTGAACGATAGCCCGACGGTCCAGATCACCGGTCCATTCTGGGTCGGTCCATGTCACATGATCAAATTTGTGACGATCAGAACGCAGATATCGACCGGACGCCGGCGTGGTCGATTCGGACCATGTCGCCGCCGCCATCCGCAGCCCCCGCACCCTCCCCCCCACGGCCGACGCCGCCGTCGCCGCGGCTGCGGCCGCCGCGTCCCGCCCACCCCCTTCCCCTGCCGCCCCACGCTCCCCCCCGCCCCCCACCCCCCCTCCTGATCCGATCACTTCTGTTTTTCATCTCGTCTTGCATTCGTGTTTCTTGCTTTCTTTTTCTTCGGGCATCTGC
>ENA-ORXT01005336-ORXT01005336.1-marine-metagenome-genome-assembly--contig:-NODE-5336-length-12665-cov-7.156737_pt1 | contig 12665 bp, 8 predicted proteins | sample MGYA00237868_ERZ511482 | MGnify/ENA metagenome assembly ERZ511482 | reverse complement strand
AGAATAACAAGGCATCGCTGAGTCCGTTTCTGCTGTCAAAAAGAGCGTCAGAGGTCGGGAAGTACGAAAACAAACGCTCCGAAAATGGGCATCATTTGATGCGATTCGCATCAAATGATGCTGCGGTAGAATAGACACTAGCCGCCGGCCGCGTGGGCCTCTCGACCGTGTAAAGAGAACCGAGATGGCCACCTGCGCCATACCGCCAGCATCGTCCGCATGGGTGTTTTCTCCCTCTAAATCCAATCGTTCCGGCCCGATGCGCATCAGCCGAACAGCGAGCGCTTTTGCTGCAGTCTTCGATGTGCATCGAAGTTCCGACCCTGTCAAACGCGGCGATGAGGTCATGGATAGCTAAAGTTGAAATTCTTGTCGGAGGACTTCGATTAATCTATCGACTAATTGAAAAATCTGTATTTCTTAGATTAATCGAACATTAATCGATCTCTTTTCGGGTTTCTTCTTTGACCAACGCCGACTGGAGGAACCGATGCCGAGGCGACCGTCGTCACCTGCTACCACCCAGCGTCCGCATCTGTACCACGAGAGCCCCCCGCCCCGCCAGTATACCGGTCCCGCCGCCGATGCCCCCCACACCCCAACAGGCGCCACCACCGGGACAGCTGGCGCCCGCAGAGACGGCGCGGCCTGCGGAGGTGAGGAAGGCGCCGGCGCCGCATATAGAACCGGCTACCTCGCGTCTGACTGTTTCTGCTTCGCGACCGGCACGGGCCGCGCTCGCACTGGGGGCGGTCAGGCGGCGGTCGCGCCTGAAAAAGGCAGCAACCGCATCACTGCCGGCCGCCGTCGGCCACGAGGCGGCGCGCTGCCGCCCGTGCCACCTGGTAGTAGTCGACGAACGATGCCAGCGCCGAAAGCCAGTGCGATGGGGAGATGGTCGGCACAGCGTTAGCGACATTCCAGGTCGCCACCTCGCTGGCACCGCGATAAAATTGAAAAATGCAATAAATGCATGAAATCGGCTCCTGATTAATCATCGATTGATCGCAGATTAATTCATTGGATAAAATGCAACGATTTCATCGTTGACATCCATGCGCTCCTTTGCTCCCAGAAGGGGGGGGCTTTCGGTTTGTACGTGATTCGACGGGGAAGCCGCCTTTGAAAGCGGTTGCTCGGCTGCACAAATCCCCCTCTCGGTCACAAAGCACCGTGGAGCCAATCGTGCGTCGCTCGCGTCACGCCCGTCCCTGCAGGTGCCCCCACGGGCCGACCGCCCCCCTAGCCGCTGCGCCTGAGCGCCACCGCCACCGCCACCGCCGCTGCCACCACCACTGGCAGCATGCGCCGCGCTTGGTGAGCGAGTGCCGCGTGGCGGACGCGGGCAAAAAAAGCAACCATCCCCCCCGCCGCGTTGACCCGCGGGTACGGCACGTCTGGCACGGGGAGGCCGAGGAACGCACAGAGGGGCGCCCACCCCGAGCCGAGCTCGTACACCAGCAGCCGCTCGGGGGGGATGGTCTTGACCACCGCCGCGTTGTGCGCCTCGTACGCCGCGACGCATGGCCCCTCGCGGAGCGCCCCGCCGGCGGCCAAATCCCACGCCCCAAAGAGCGGCCCAAACACGGCCCGCGTCGTCCACGCGCCGGCGGTGCGGAGGCGCGGCGCCGCCCACCCCCACCGCCGGACCTCGAGAAACATCAAGTTGATGACGCCGACCCAGGAGCGGAACCAGGCGCCCGACGGGCGGACGGCGAGGGCGATTTTGGCGTCGGGGAAGGCCGCCGCCAGTTCCGCATAGTAGATGCAGATGGGGAAGTCAACGGCGCCCGCGTAGCCCCGGTCGACGAGGAGCGCCTGCCAGTCGGGGTGGTCGGGGCGGGTCGGGTCTTTGGACGTGGCGTCCCAGGCGTCGAGGTCGGCAGGGGAGGGCGCAGGGGGGCGAGGGATGAGGATGGACTCCATGTGATAGATGGGCGCATTGTAGAGGATCTCCAGGGCGGTCTTGAGCGAGAGTGTACTCGTGCGGCCGTAGCCCGCGCCAATTACCTTGACCATCGTGCCCGGCAGGGAGGGAAGGTTGAGGAGAGGGAAGACTGGGGGATGGGAGGGAAATGGGGTAGTGGAGAAGGGGGACAGGATGAAAGACGGGGGAGGGGAAACGGAGCACCCTTGGAACAGGGAACGCGCCAAGCGGCCAGTGGGGGCCGTGTGTTTGGGCTTCGTGTCTGGCGGCAGAGGCGGTGTGTGGGGAAGCGGTTGCCTGGCGTCGGGTTCGCCATGTGTCGTCGGTGTTTGCTACGTTCTAGAGCTCACCTGAATCTGACACCCAGCTGAAGCTGGGCAAGGTCCGTGCCGACTGGCTGTAGACGCACCAGGCTGTAACTGAGATCGGCACTCGCTGTTCAGGCTGCCGGGCAGGAGCTCCCGCACTCTGGCTAAATTAATGCGGGGGTGCGCCCTTCAATGCCCGCAAGCGCGCGCTCGCGCGGGCCAAAGCCACGCAGAACAGCTCCGCCCGCCCGACGAGGCCCCCCCTACGAGCTGTTCGGCGCCTGCAGCCGCCCAGGCGCCCTCCCTGCGGCCTCCCAGGGGCGCCGGGCGCGCACACAAGCAGCCGATCGTGGACACGCTTTGACAGCAGCCCAATCTCCCTTCAGACAAGCAGTCGAGCGCACGAGCTGGACAGGTATTAATATGTACCGCACCTGCGCTCGGCTGATTTTCCCCATTCCTCATATGTGCGACAACTGAATCCGTATTCGGGTCAGAACCCTGGACTTGTCAACAGTAAATATGGATTTCACAGCGCACTTCGTGGTCGCCGTTGCCGCCCACGCGTCGACCGGTCTCGCAGCGGCGTCGACGACCGCCGACGCGGCTGCGGCAGCGGCGGCGGCTGCGCTGACGCTGCCACCGCGCCGCATCGCCCAACGACGACGTCGTCATTACGAAACCCAAGCTGTTGGCGGCGGGCGTGCTCGTGGGGAAGCTCCGGGCCTCCCCGCCTCCCCTTCACCAAGAATGGACACCTTCAGCGAGGTGGCGGGGGACGCCGTGCCGCCGCAATGGCAGCTGATCGACTGCACGCCGTCCTTGTCTCTACACGGTCGGATCTGGACCTCCCACTCTTTTCAGCTGAGGAAGCGACCGAAGGACGGCTACAACGAAGGCAGTGACGGTGGTCCCGTCTACGATCTCATGGTTTGCTTCAATCCTGACGTCCCGGATGCTGTGGAAAACCCACTCATGGATGCCCTCTACGTCTGCACGGACCTGGAGGCGGACGAATTGATTTTTGACAGGAAAGCCCTGAGGGCCGCGTCGCGCGCGATCCTTTCCTTCCTATTTGCGCACGAGCACCTGTGGGCCGACCAACCGCCAGAGCTGGTCCCAGCCAACCCCGGAGCTGGTGACCGCCCGCCTCGACTCCTTGTGCGGCGTGAACTCCGCTCCACGTCGTCGGGCGCCGTGGAGGCCGTGCCGCATTCGCTACCGGTGCGGGACCCCGCGGTGGTCTACCAAACGGGGCCTATTCCCAACCTGTACCCCGGTGTGCCTGTCGTGTGTCCGTCACAACTGGTACGGCTGCGCGGTCTTGGGCCCCGCTTCGACGGCGTTCGCGTCGCGGCAGACGGCGGCGGCGGCGGTGGCGGCGGCGGTGGCGGCGGCGGCGACGGCGACGGCAACGGCGGCGGTTTGCGCGAGCTCGTGCATAAGACTTATCCCGCGTGTTGGACAACCGATTGGTTGAAAAATGAGGTCGGCAAGTTGTGGAAGCTTGACCACCCCTCCGTCGTCAAGCTAGCCGCCGTCGTTGTGGTCGCGGAGGACCCGGATGGCCCTGTCGCCTCCATTCTCCTTGAGCTCGTGCCAGGAAAGTCACTAGCCGACGTGACTACCGCCACGGCCGAGCAGAAGCGGACGTGGACTGCTCAGCTGCGCGACGCGCTGGCCCACATCCACAGCCGCGGCTGTGTTTGGGGCGACGCCAAGCCCCACAACATCATTGTTCACGAGTCGTCGGGTGCTCTGGTCCTTATTGATTTTGAAGGCGGCCACACGCCGTCGTGGGTGTCGTGGCGCAACTCGGATTCCAAGGAGGGCGACGCCCAGGGCGCAGAAGCCATCGAGCTCTTCATCGACGCCTTGCCGACCCTGCCACCGGATTTCTAGCCTATGGGCGTGCTTGTGTGTTTGTGCGTGTGCGGGGGTTGGCGGCGTGGTCTTGTCGTGGCTGAGGAGGGACTATATTCACAGTGGGTGGTGCTGTGCCGAGGGTCGATTGTGGGCCGGAAACGCGCTGAATGCGGTGATCACATCTCGACAAGAACAGGAGGCCTTCGAATGCCGCGCCGAGTCGACGGGGACAAGTCGTCTGGCCCGCGACTAAATCCGCCCCGCACGTGCGACTTAGATATGACGTGTCACGCCCGCGGCTCACGACCAGTTCTCGTGCTCGCTGGACCAATGGGAACCGTGGGGGTCGATTCAAGTAGATCCCCTGCACTCTCGGTGCCATCGCGGCAGCTGATCGGCCGCCGGTCGGCGCCATCACGGCAAATTCCGGACGCACCCGGCTGATCGCCGGCGTCCGTCCGCAGTGGGAAAGACCCCCTCCGTGTCGTCATCGAGGCTGGCCGCCACGGCGCTGTTGCCGCTGCTGACTGCCGGCTGCTCTTTGCAACTTAGCCGCTTGCCTGACGACGCCCGCTGCTCTGTCGGCTCCACCCTCTGGGCCACCTATCGACATCCTTTCCCAAGTGTGTTCCTCTGCTGCGCTTCCTGCTACCCGTCGTCTACCCCCCCCCGCCACCATGCTCGGCCAGTCGAGCGGCTCCCGCACCCGCGCGTCGTCGTCGCCGGCGCCGTCGCCCGGCAGCATGGTCGTCGGTACCCCCCCCCCCGCGTCGTCCTTGATGGAGCGCATGACGCTCGGCTCTGGCGGCGTCTCGCGGCTGTCCACGTCGCCGCCTGCTGACACGCAGTTTTCCTTCCCCAAGGCCAAAATCGAGGTGTTGCTGCTCGAAAACATCCACTCGTCGGCGGTGGAGATGTTTGAGGCGGAGGGCTTTAACATTCGCACCATCTCCAAGGCGCTCTCCGAGGCGGAGCTCGTGCAGGCCATGGAGGCGGTGCACATCCTCGGCCTCCGCTCCAAGTCCAAGGTCACCCCGGCGGTGCTCGCCGCCGCCCCGCGCCTCATGGCCGTTGGCTGCTTTTGCATCGGGACGGACCAGGTGGACCTTGGCTTGACAGAGATGCGCGGCATCCCCGTCTTCAACGCCCCCTTCTCCAACACCCGCAGTGTCGCGGAGCTGGTGCTCGCCGAGGTCATTGCGCTGTCCCGGCGGCTCGGCGATGTGTCCGCCTCGATGCACCAAGGGGTGTGGAACAAGTCCGCGTCGGGCTGCTACGAGGTGCGCGGCAAGACGCTGGGCATTGTCGGGTATGGCCACATTGGCTCCCAGCTGTCCATCCTCGCCGAGGCGCTCGGCATGAACGTCATCTACTGGGACGTGGTTCCCGTACTCGGCCTCTCCCGCACGGTGGCATGCGAGTCCCTGGAGGACCTCCTCAGCAAGGCCGACTTTGTGACGCTGCACGTGCCCCGCTCGGACGCGACGCGCAACATGATTGGCGCGCCGCAGCTGGCGGCGATGAAGGAGGGCGCCTTCCTCATCAATGCCAGCCGGGGGACGGTCGTCGACCTCAACGCGCTTGCCGACGCGCTTCGGTCGGGGCACCTCGGCGGCGCGGCGGTGGATGTGTACCCGACCGAGCCGGCCAAGAACGGGCCGGGCTTCGAGTCCCCACTGCGGGGGCTTCCCAACGTGCTGCTGACGCCGCACATTGGCGGTAGCACCGTCGAGGCGCAGCACATGATTGGGCGGGAGGTCGCCACGAGCCTCATCCGGTACGTCAATGAGGGCACGACGCTGGCGAGCGTCAACTTCCCGACCTTGGAGATGCCGTTTAGCTCTGGCACGCACCGCATCCTAAACGTGCACCGCAACGTGCCGGGCGTACTCCGCGACATCAACGTCATCTTTGCGGAGCAATCGGCCAACGTGCGGACGCAAGTGCTCGGGACGAGCAAGGAAATTGGCTACCTGATCGTCGACGTGGACCGGTACCACTCGGATGAGACCAAGAAGGCTATCTCGGACCTCGAGACAAGTATCAAGACGCGGATTTTGTATTGAGGAGTGGGGGGGGAGGGGGGCGCTGTGCGTTGGTTGCGGGTGCGTAGGCGAGAGTAGGGAGAGGGAGAGGGGGCACTGACCGCTTGTGGCAGGTGTGGGGCCCCTTTTGTCTTCTTCAATACTTTTTTTTGTGGTCCTGATGAGTAACGTAGGGGGCAGGGTGTGCAGCACTGTCCAATCGCTCCTCACCGTGGGTCGAAGCTGGTGTCTGCTGCTCGCGCCCATGTACCATATTCGCTTCACTTGACAAGCTGACTGCGTGAGGAGGTAAAACAACACGACCCGTGGCTTTATGCTGTTGCCGGCTCGTTGGCCATCTCCTCCAGCTGCTCCTGCTGGTCGGCAAAGATGCACGCCTGGATCATGTCGTCAATGTCCCCCTCCAGAAAGGCGTTGAGCGAAAAGTTCCGCCCGAGCCGGTGGTCGCTCACCCGCGAGTCCTTGTAGTTGTACGTCCGGATCTTCTCCGACCGCGCGCCCGTCCCGACCTGCGCCCTCCTCCGGCCACTGACCTCTGCATTGTGCGCTTCCAGTTCCAGCTCGTACAGCTTGGCGCGGAGGATTTGCATGGCGAGCTCCCGGTTCTTAAGCTGGCTCCGCTCCTGCGTGCAAAACACGCGGATGCCCGTCGGCTTGTGCATCAGGTCGACGGCCGTTTCGACCTTGTTGACGTTTTGGCCGCCCGACCCGCCCGACCGCGTCGTTGAGATGTCCACATCCTTCATGTCAATCTTCACGTCGACCTCGTCGACTTCGGGCATGATGGCGACGGTGGAGGTGGAGGTGTGCACGCGGCCCTGCGACTCGGTGGCGGGCACCCGCTGCACCCGGTGCACGCCCGCCTCGTACTTGAGTTTCGAGTAGACGGCGTCGCCCGTCACTTCCAAGACACACTCCTTGACGCCGCCCGCCTCGCTCAGCGACTCGGAGACGGTAGAGACGCGCCAGGACATGGCCTCGGCATACTTGGTGTATACGCGGACCAGGTCTGACGCCCAGATGCCCGCCTCGTCTCCGCCCGTGCCCGCCCGGATTTCGAGCATGCAGTTCTTCTCGTCGTTGGGGTCCTTGGGCAACAGGAGCACCTTGAGGCGGCTTTCCAGCTCCTCAATAACCTCTTCCAGCTCAGACACCTCTGCCCGCGCCATTTCCCGCATCTCCGCGTCGTCGCCCGCATCGGAAAACAGCTCCCTCGCCTCCTTGAGCTGCTCGTTGGAGCTCAGCCACTCCTCATAGGCCTCCACGACGGGCTCGAGCGTCGCCCGCACCTTGGACAGCCGCATGAGCTCCCGCGCGTCGTTGCACACGTCGGGGTCGGCCAGCTGCCTGTCGAGGTTCTCAAAGGTGTCCCGCGTAGTGTCAAGCTTGCGAATGAGGGAGGCTGTCGCACTGCCGCCCGACGACCCGTTCTTCGCGTCAGTGGCCATGCGGGGCGCCACGCCGCGCTGTCGGGGGGTGGCCGGCGCCGCGGCCGACGAGCCACGGTGCGCGATGGTAGCACCATTGAAAATGCAGGAGGAAGAGGCCAGCACACGAGAGGGTCGGGTGGTCGCAACAGGGGCCAAGCTGGCAGGGGCCGAGCACAAGCCAGCGCGCGGCGGCGGGGCGACGGGTCCCCCACAGACGGCCAAGCCGGCAAAGGCAAGTGGCTGGAGACCAGAGACAGAAGATTGAATTTTCATAGTGAAGCTCGTTGGTGGAAGTGTACAAGGGCGGGGTGGCTTGAAGAGCAAGGCGATGACGGCCCGCTACGGCAGTCGGCACGACGGCGGCGACGGCTGGTTTGTGGGTGGTCGCCACCACGACCGAGGCGTGTCCGGATCTCGGCGATCCTTGTGGTTAAGTGGCCTCCTTGCTTAAACAAGAGACATGCTGAATGTTCAAGATCGGGTCCATTTGTTATATTTCTCTTAGCTCGAAATACTGCGTGAATTTCCATAAAATGACACGTTCTAGCCGCGCTACGCCCTGCACGAGCTGGGGAGGAGACGCACATGGCGACGATCGCAAAGGATTGTCGGCCATGACGGGACACACTGTGCCATCACCAGCAACTGGAAAGACATGCAGAATAAGCCGAGCATGCCCGATGGGCCCATGTGCAACACAGTTTCATGCATCGACAGACAAAACCACGCGACAAGAATCCAAGAAGAAAAAACTACATCGACCCCACAAGCCACAGTCCCTGGCTCAAAATGGTCACATGGGTACCCCAGCCACACCAAACCCCACCCCACCTCTCTTTGTGTCGCCTAGTACCGCGGCGTCGGCCGCATCACCGAAGCCACCGACCGGAACTTGTTGTAGAGCCCCTCCTCATAGTCGCAGCCGTGCCCGAGCTTCACGCTCGCGTTGGCGTTGGCGTCGTACAGCGCCTGGGTCCACTCAACGGGCGGTGCGTTCTTGGACAGGTACTCGGCGGCAACGGCGTCGACGCCGTCAAAGCCGCCAAAGCCCGGCGGCGTGCGCGTCGACCGCTTGCGCTTCATCGCCGCGTCGACGGCGGCGGTCATGTACGCCTCCTCCACCGACGTCGGGGCCACGTAGCGGAGCTGCGACTCGCGCGCAGCGGCGGCACGGTCGACGACCTTGCGCGCAACGGCGGGGTAGCGGGTCACCAGGCCTTCCGCGTAGGAGGAGCCGTCGACGAGCGAGAGCGCTTGGCGGCGAAGCTCGTAAAAGTCGTTGTACTTCTCCGCCGTCGAGCGGTTGCGAGAAAGGTAGGTCGCAGATAACTCCGCCTTGCGCAGTTTCTCTTCCTTACCCTTGGTGACGGTCTCCTTGAAGGATGGGACGGACTGTGGTGAGTGACACAAGAAGAAAACCGGTGCAGGCGTGGAAGCGAGGTATCCAAACGACAAGGCCAGCGAGTCAGTGAGTGACCTCATCAATGGTGATCGCCGCGCCGCATGTTCTGCACCCGTCCAGATCGTACTCAGATGCACCTTTGCTCCCACGACTGCGGCCCCCACCAACGTTTTGCGCAAACGAATGGCAACACGACGCTGCTCCACGCGCGGTCATTGCGCCCAACGTACCTTCCCTGCGCCCGCCGCCGGGTTCCCGTACATCACGGTCACGCCCGCGGCCATGTACGCCTCCGCGGGGTCGGTCACAGCCATGTCGTCGATGGACCGATCCGCGTACTGCTGGAGGGCCTTGGCGCGGTCCGCCGCCGACACGCGGAATTTGGCGAGCAGGGTGCCCGCCCGGATGGGCCCCGACGTCCTCGGGTTGCCGACGCGCGACGGCACCGACGTCGGGGTGATGGTCGGCAGACCGACGCGTGGCGCAAACGTGTCGTTGCTGATGGCGTTGCGCATCGTCGGGCCCGCCGACGGGCGGACGGCCGCCACCGCTGGGCGGCCGCCGACAAAGGAGGTGCGGTCCGCCGGGGCGGCGACCGGGGTCCACGCCGACGCAAACGCCATGGTGAGAGCAGGGGGGGGGGGGCGGACGGCGCGTAGCGCAGCGGGTGTGGGCGGACGGCGTCGGTACGGGACGTGTCTGGGTGCGGGAGAGAAAAAAGTGAGGATTGCCGAAGGGAGCAAGAGCAGCACCCTGCAAACGCAACGTCGCCGCCGCCAACTCTCCGCACGCTCTTGAAGCTTCTACCGCCTGGCCAGCCCGTCTAGGCATGGGGCCGGTGCCGCTGGCAATGGCAGTGCGGCGCGCCTGCGCGCCGCGTCTGGGGTGCCAGGCGGGATCTCGGGGGGGTCCCAGCACATCTCCAACTGCCAACGGCTGGGCGAAGAGGTGAGCTCGGCCGGCCACGTGACGCCGCCGTTGCCACCAGTGCAGCTGTCGGGCACCCACCCCGCCCAACGGAGATCCGGGGAGGGTGCGGGAGCGCCGCCAGCCCAGGTGCCCAGCGGCTTTGCGCCGACCCGACCGCATCCTCGAGATGGGTTTTCGGGCCAACGGTCAGGAGATTAGGATCCCTAACGCACCTGCTCGCACCTCGGCCACAAGCAGAGGTGCGGGTGGCAAAGTCGGAGATTCCATGGGGGCTTGGTCGGCTCCTGAGCGTGTTGATTGGTTGGCTGCGTGCCGTCAACGGTTTCGGTCTTGCATTCTCGGAGAGCGACCGGTGCTGTGTGGCACAAGGGCCCCCAGCAGACGTGCACCAAGTTGTGCCGCAGCAACGGCACCGTGCAAGGACTCCAGTTGAAACAAGTGGTAGTGCCTGTCCGTCTTGTCATGGAGAAATTGATTGCACACTTGAAACACTCTGTGGATGTTCCCACTCAATTGGATCAAAGATTCTAAGTCGATGCGTTCCACAGTGGGGAGCTCATGCGGGGTCTCTGCAGATCGGCGTGCCCTTTTTTCTGGGTGCAGGCTGGCCACTCGCCCGGGCGCCCCTGGACCCCGCGCGCCTGGGTGCAGGCTGGCCACTCGGCCCTGGACCCCGCGCTGGCGACAGCGGCGCGGCTGCTGACGCTGCCGCCCACCCGGCAGGCGCCGGCCGCCGCCCCACCACACCCATTCGACTGTGGCCCGCCGTCGCGTGCGCGGCGCGTGTCAGTTCCGCCGCCGGGCTTGCCACCACCCAAATCCCAGGCGCGTCCACCACCTCTGCTCGCCCCACTTGCCGTCTGCCGACCGTATCCCCTTCCCCAATCCTTGCGTCCTTGCCTCCCCTTTGCGGCCAGTGCCGTCTTTTTCGGACACCCATCACCCCCCCCTCCCTCATAGCCATGGCCGCCTTTGTAGGCTCCGCCGCCGGCGCGGCGGTCGGCGCCAAGGCCTTTACCAGCCCCGTGGCGCCCGCCACGTGCGCGCTGCCGACACGGCGGTCGCCCGCCGCCGCCGTTGCCGCGCCGACCATGAGCGTCGTCGACGACTACATGGCCGCGAGCGTCATCCGCCAGTACAAGGCCGCCGCCGCCCCCGGCGGTGTGTACACGCCCCAGTGCACCGAGGGCGCCGTGCCCGGCGACGCGGAAGCCAAGCGCGTCTACGCCATCACGCAGGCCTTTCGCGCGCGGCAGTCGACGACGCGGGCGGCGGCGGCCAACCGGTTTGAGACCCGCCGCCGGGGCATCATTGCCGCGCACGGGTGCTCCCACGAGGAGGGCCGCGTCGTCGCCTTCCCGTCCATGGCGGCCAACATGGTGATTGGGCAGGCCGAGGCGCTCCGCGCGTGCTCCCGCTACCAGGTGCCCGCCTCCAAGGCGGAAAAGTACATGGCCGACGCCGTCGAACGGCAGTACGCCGCCATCCAGTGCCCGACCGGCGAGTTTACCGTCTGCACCGACGGGGCCGCCAAGGGGGAGGCGCACGCCGCGCGCGTCGCGGGCGGCTCGACGGCCTTCCGCGCCCGCACCCTCTCGGCCGGCGCCAAGGCGCAGGGGCGGTTCAACGCGCAGGCGTACGCGACGGCGCAGTATGGCCACGGGTGCGGGTATGAGGAGGCCCTCTTTGCCGCCTACCCGGCGGTCGCCGGCGCCATGCGCCCGTCGACGGGGGCGTACGCGGCGGCGGCGGCGCCGATCGGCTCGTCGGGCGGGGCGGTGGTGACAAAGCCCGAGACGCTCGCCGTGCGGCTGGCGGGGCCCAACCGGGCGGCCATTTGGCCGTCCTTCCTCCGCCGCCCGGCGGTGGCGCGCACCCGCGCGCCGTGGAACCCGACGCCGATCAAGAGCTACGCGCCCATGAGCGAGGCCGCCGTCGCCGCGGGCGTCAAGGCCCAGTCGGGGGCGTTCAAGTCGACCGTCACCGCGGGCGAGTCGTCGTGGCGGTCGGGGTGGCAGCCGAGCTCCTCCAAGAGCAAGCGCTACGTCTAGGCCACACGCTCGGCGTGGTGTGGGTGCGCATATTTCGGGGTGTGAGCGTTGTTTTTCTTGGCTGTGGGTGCGTCCCTAGTTTGTTCTCTTCTCGTCTGTCTGTCGGGTCCGCCCCTAGGTTTTTGGCTGTCGGCTCGCCGCGGGCGTTTGGTGCTGCGAGGTGCCGGAGGGTGGGGGCGGGCCCGCGTCTAAACCGGCTTTTGCAATGCACGGGGCTCGCTCGGGTGCACGCACGAGGGCGAGTGGACGCGCGACGACCGCGCCGCTCGGCGGCCCGACGCGGCCGGATGCGGGGGCGCCGGGGAGCGGGGCGGCGACAATCCACCCACCCGCGGGCCCCCGACACGCCCGCCCCAGATCCGCGCCCCCGCGCGTGAATGTGGTATGCCGATTCCCGCCCGCGCGTGCAGTCCATCCGCGCGCCACCGTCGACGCGTTGGCGGCCGCCCGCGCCACCGGCCGGTGCGGCACAGCCCCCGCCGGCGTCACCCTTGCGCGCCGGCTCCCACCCGTGCGGCGCTCCCCCCCGACGCACGTGTTTTTTTTTCTCGATTCTATCGACCCCGCCGACGCCTTGCGCTCACCCCCACCCGCCTCGTGCGTTTCCCCCCAGACGCGGTGCGCCTCCCCCCTCGTGTCGCACCCCCCACGGGACCCCCTGCGCTTTTGGCCGCACCCCGCACGACGCGGCGCCGACGCCGCGGCC
>ENA-ORXT01005335-ORXT01005335.1-marine-metagenome-genome-assembly--contig:-NODE-5335-length-12666-cov-3.528557_pt1 | contig 12666 bp, 6 predicted proteins | sample MGYA00237868_ERZ511482 | MGnify/ENA metagenome assembly ERZ511482 | reverse complement strand
AGCGGTCGCGTGCTTCAGCGGCAACCACGCCCCGTTGTCATTACTGCTGGCGACGCTTTGTTGGATAAAGTACATCCCTTCGACGCCATCGTAAATGTTCGGATAAAGTGTATCAGTCGTTTCAAATTTCTTACCAGAAATCCGCAGACACATATCATCGTACGCAGCGGAATAGACGTTGGCAAATGCTTCAAAAAACGCCTCTGGGTGCCCCGCTGGCAGACGGCACGATGCTGCTCCTACCTCGGACATATACGAGGCGTTGGGGTCGCGCGTGTACAATTGATGGGCTTTGCCGTTTTGACGCACCCATAATTCGTTGGGATTCTCTTGCCGCCAGCAAAGCGATCCCTTGGTCCCATCGACCTCGATCGTGACATCATTTTCGCGGCCATGCGTAATTTGCGAGGCCGTCACGGTGCCCAAGGCTCCATTTTCATAAGTGATCACGGCATGGCCGTAGTCGTCCAGTTTCCGACCGCCGACGAAGGTTTTTAAGTGACAGCTGATCTTCTCGGGTAGTTGCCCACTAATGAAACGCCCCAAGTTATACGCATGGGTTGCGATATCACCAAAGCAACCCGCCGCACCGCTGCGTTTGGGATCCGTTCGCCACGCCGCCTGCTTTTGATCGGAGTCTTCCAGTTTTTCAACCAGCCATCCCTGAATATAGTTAACGCGGATTGCCATAACGTCGCCAAGTTCGCCAGAGGTCACCATGTGCCGCGCCTGACGAACCAATGGGTATCCCGTGTAGTTATGCGTGACGGCAAAGACGACGTCCGATTTTTCGACAACTGCCAACAGCTCTTCGGCCTGTTGCATATCGAGGGTCAGCGGTTTGTCACAGATGACATTGAAGCCTGCCTCCACCGCCGCTTTGGCGATTTCAAAGTGCATGAAGTTCGGCGTCGCAATCGAAAGGAAGTCGATACGTTGATCTTCGGGGAGGGCCAATTCTTTTTCGATCAACTCTTGGTAAGAACCGTAGGCGCGATCCGGAGCGATCGCGTAGTCCTCAGCCGATTCCTTGGCCCGTACAGGGTCTGAAGAAAGGGCGCCCGCAACCAGTTCGGCCCGATTGTCTAAAACTGCCGCTGTCGCATGGACACGACCGATAAATGAGCCTCGACCTCCGCCAACCAGTGCCATGCGGAGTTTACGATTCAGGGGTTCATTAGTGGGCATGCCGGGCTTTCATGATTACGTGAAATGATTCGGAATTTGAATCCCTCATCATATCAAATCAGATCGGCCCGCAGCACCTCCCAACCCTTTGGAAAGCCTTTTTTTAACCCTTCTCTAATTGGACAGCGCCACTTTCGTCAGCGGCAAGCCGCTGGCCACCGATGAATCGCGGAGTAAAACCGGCGGCTAGCGTTTTGCCGCTCACAGTTTCGCGCTGTCCAACTGAGCAATGATCGAAAATCTAACGCCGGCTTTTACTTCAGCTCAACATGCTACTTTCGAAAAGGCGAAAGGTGACTATCAGAAAATCACACGCCGCAAAACTACTCCGCTGCAATGGTTGCCAGTTGCTTCAACGCATCCAATAAGCCAAGCAACTCCTTCTGTTCCATTTCTTCCCACTGGGCCAGTTTGTGTTTGATGATGACGACTTTGAATTCGTTGGCAGCTTCCATCACATCGTCCGGGAGATCTTTGAAGGATTCAAACGGACGAATCTGATGCGGCTTGGCGGGCTTGTCATCTTCTTCGCCGCCGTCTTGGCCGGCATGGTTATCAGCCGACTTACCATTGGATTGGCCTTCGTCACCAAAGTCAGGACCTTCGTGTACGGGGCCTTCGACGTAATCGCTATCGCCGCGTGTCGCTTCTGCTTTTTCCGCCAACGCCAATGACTGGGTTTCCTCGGCCATTTCCAAAGTCACGATATCGCCATCCTGCGGTTTATCTTCGGCGACCTTGCCCAACGTCTCCCAACGTTGATGCCGCATTTGAGAGATCGACCATTTGTTCTGAATGGCTCCTTCAAGCCACATCTCCGCATCGTCCCAATCCAAAGCCGCGTAGAAATGGCTCCAGTACAGTCCTTGGTACTCTTTGAAAACATGGCCAAAGCGCTCGCTGGTTCTCCGCAATCGGCCAACGTGTTGCGAAGACACGCCGCCCACCATCTGAGCCCACGCTTCATCGGAATACTCGGCGGCGGAGGCTTCCTGTTCTTTGAGAGAATCACGCCACTGGCAGATGATCGCGCCCTTGTCCCAGTTGGTCGTACTGATTAACTGGTTCCACTGCCCAATGAAGGTTTCCGATTGCATTTGAGTCTTCTCGGAAACCAAGTGGCTCTCGGAAACCAAGTGGTTCTCGTTAGAATCTTCAATAGCGGTTTCTGGTGTTGCAGTCGTTTCGTTGGGCATAAAATCCATTCCTTCACTAAGTTTCAAAAACGCCCCGCAATCGCCGCCGAGCAGCGGATTTGGAGCGAACGCCACGCGATGCCAACAGGTTATCGAAGGCCCGTTTGGCGGAAACCCGAAATGCGTTTTTTCACCCACAAATGAAACGAACCGGCACCTTAAAGGTCCGGTTCGTGGGAAAGGATTGAGTTTAGCGATGACGACGAATTGGTCACCGATGATGTCACAGCAGTGGAAAACGTGTTCGCGAACGCGCCGCAAAAAATGCGGCCCGCTTTTTATCGCTGTTGTCTTTCAACGTGATGTCACTGAAAGTTATTTCTCGCTCCGGCTAAGAAAGCGACTTTCGCAGTACCCAAGGCGACTATCCGTTGGCAGGTAACAGACCGATGTAGTCGTTGGTGATTTTCAAAACTTCATCCAAATAGTAATCACGTTCGATGGTCTTTTTGTTGACCTGTTCCTCAAACGTTTTGCGATCTTCCTTTTCAGCCGAAAGCTCTTTCCGCCGCGCCATGAATTCCTCTTGGTTCAGCGAAACGCGCTTTAACGCTTTCTGCTCGACGTAATTCTTTATTTGGCGTTTGCGTTTGGTGAATTCGTCTGACAAATCTACGCGCTGCTGAGAACGCTCGTTTAATTGCTGTTTGATTTGAGCCGACGTGAGGCGGAACATGTCGTGGGGTGCTTCGCCAATTCGATCAAATTCAACCGCGTAATCCAGATCGGTCTCGCCTACGTCCATCCGAGCACTCAAGGACGGTAACACGATGTCCGCGACAACACCGCGTTTCTGCGTACTGTCGCCGTTAGGACGATAGAACTGCTGCATCGTAATTTTCAGCGCTCCATAGGTGTTAGGCGGATTGCGAATCGGCGCGACGACTCGGTTCAAGTCCAGCAAACTTTGCACTGTACCTTTGCCGTGGGTTTGCTCGTCGCCAACGATGATGCCGCGTCCGTAATCCTGTAACGCTCCTGCCAAAATCTCGCTGGCACTGGCGCTGAATTTACTGGTCAAAACAATGACCGGTTTACTCCAAGACAGCCCCGGCATTTCATCTTCGTATTGAGTGACTTTGCCGTAAGAGTCTTTGACCTGGACAACAGTTCCCTGGTCGATGAACAGACCGGTCAAATCAATCGCTTCGCGTAGGCTGCCACCCCCGTTGCGGCGCAGATCCAAGACAACGGCATCAACATTTTGGGCCGTGAAATCGTCCAAGATCCTTTTAACGTCAACCGTTGTTCTGCGGCCGCCCATTTTCCCGCTCATATCAGCATAGAAGCTTGGCAAATCAATCACGCCAATTTTCTGAGGAGTTCCATCAGGTCGGACGCCCTCTTCAAAGACGGCTCCTTTTGCGGCGCTATCCTCGAGTTTGATCTTCTCACGTGAAATCGAAACGGTGTGAACTTCTTCTTTGCCTTCGGAAATCACGGCTAACCGGACGACGGTGCCCGCTTTGCCGCGAATCATCGCCACCACATCGCTCAGCTTCCAGTTCACAACGTCGATCATTTCGCCGCCGTGCTTACTATAAAGTTTCTTTGACACCTTGGTGCCGTCTGGATTTCCCTGGCCTACCGCCACGATTTTATCTTCTGGGAAGATACCGCCTTGGGTATCACAGGCTCCGCCGGGAACGATGCTTTTGATCACTGTGTATCCGTCATCGGTGATCGACAGCGTCGCACCGATGCCTTCTAACTCCAGCCCCAACATGATCCGAAAATCTTCATAAGACTTTGAAGACATGTAAGACGTATGGGGATCGTAGGCATTGGTGATCGCCGAAACGTAAATCTCTATCAGCTCTTCGGCATTGGTTTGATGCATCCGCCGCGCAAAGGATTCGTAACGTTTTCGAAGCAGTTCTTTGGGGTTCTTTTTCTCGTAAGGTTTGACTTCGCCGGTGGTGACTTCGTCATCGTCGTCAGCCGAGGCAACGTCAGTGGACTCATTTGTTGTTTCGTTGAGATCTTCGACACCAACGCCTTCTCCTTCATCCTCGGGTGTTTCGTCAATGGACTTGGCGTTCTTTTCCTCTTCTTCGTCGTCGTCATTTTCAAGAACCAACAGGCTGTACTTAATACGCTTACGCCACATCTCGCGTGAGTCTTCTTCGGATTTGGCGTACGTCAAAAGGTCAGGGTCGGTGATCATCTCTTCTTTGATTGTGAAATCATGATCCTGCTCGATCAGTTCAACCGCTTGGGCCGTGCGCTGGTCAATACGTTCTAAGAATCGGCGGAACATCGCAAACGCGGTTGAAAATTCGCCACGCTTGAGCTGATCGTCCAACTCTGTGCGGCTGATGGAAAATTCATCAATGTCTGACTGCATGAAGTAAACCTTCATCGGGTCCAAACTCTTGGCGAACAGATCGAAGGCGCGTTGAGAAATCTGATCGTCCAAGGGGTGCTTGGAAAGATGATCTGACTGCATCAACTTGGTGACCAATCGGGCAACATATCCGCTGACAATCGACGGTTTACCAAGGTTATCGGCTTGCGCCATCTGGGGCAGACCAGCAGTCGAGACAGCGATCAAGCACGCAATCATCGTTGCCTTCCCCGCAAGGGAAAGTCGTTGGGGAGATTGAGCAGACTTAAGTCTTGAAAGCATATTGGTTCCTTCGCTTTTTTTAAAAGTACCAGTTCTACGGAGGTATAGTCGGTGCCGATCGCCAGAGGCCCGCAGAATTTTCTCAATTGGAAAATTTTTATCTCAGGCTGAACAGACCGACTATCTCGCGGCAGTGTAACAAAATCCTAGAAACAAGGGACTCCAGCGGCAAGACCGATATTTTCCATGATGATTGGGCACACCGTTGGTTTACTGAGGTAAGCAACGCCTTAGCTCATCGACGGGTACCAAGTTGTCATCTATACTTGGTACGTTATCTCGGGTGAAACCTTGAGTAGGGTCTCGATTTTGGCCAATTCCCTTGAGTATTTCTTTTGAGCATTTATCGCGAACATCGTGCAAGCATTCCTACTAATGAACGCCGGAGCCAATTCAGGGGCTCGATTTGAACTCGACGATAGTGAGAAAAATCTCCTCGGACGTGATTGGGAATGCCGCGTCGTCCTTAATGATCCCCAATGCTCACGCATACACGCCGAAGTTTTCTGCGACGAGGACGGTTGGTGGGTCCGCGACAATAAATCCAGCAACGGAACTTACGTTAACGGACAAACCATTGGACAAGCCCGCTTGGTCGATGGCACTCAGTTAAGAATTGGCGCTTCCTCCTTCACCTTCAGTATTAGCACCCCCGGCGTCAACGAATCGCCGGGCGACGAAGTCGAATCCGACGAAGTCCGAAAATACGAAGACGTCACGATCATCCTTGACGAGTCGATGAATCCTCGAGAGACGGGTCAGTACACGCTCGATTTTCTCAAAGGCCACAACTGGGGACAGGATTTCTTCTTCCTCTTCCAACTGTCGGTGAAATTACTGGCCGTTGATGAACCCGATAAGGTCATTCGAATCTGCATGAAGCGCCTTTTTGATCGTACGATGGCGTCGGCCGCTGGCTTCATGTGGGTTTCCGATGAAGGCGTGCTGTCGCCGCGCGTGATTTTCCCCGAAGCTCAATCAGATATCCTGAAACTGAACAAAGACCTCACCGCGCGCGTCGTTTCAGAAAAACGAGCGATGCGTATTGAACAGGGCAACGGAAAATCCAACAAACAGAAAGACTCCGTTCTTAGATACTCTGACTCCATTTGCGTGCCGCTGATTTCGGACGACAAAGTCAAAGGCGCGATTCATCTATACCGCAAAGAGAAACCCTTCTCCGAAAGCCACTTCGAATTGGCCATCGCAATGGCCAACATCATGATCCGCTCGCTTGACAGAGCCCACCGCCTGACATCGCTGGCCGCTGAAAAGGATCGCTTGGTCCAAAAATCAGCGACCTTTGATGAACTCAAAGGCGACAGCGAAAAAATGTTGGAGCTGAAGTCCAAGATAAAACGAGTGGCCAAAGCGTCTGGCTGTGTACTGATTCGTGGCGAAAGCGGAGCCGGTAAAGAACTGGTCGCCCGCGCCCTTCACCGCAACAGCTCTCGTAGCGATCGTCCCATGCTGAGCGTTAATTGCGCTGCGATCCCACGTGACCTGATGGAAAGCCAATTGTTTGGGCACAAGAAAGGGTCCTTCACCTCCGCTGATCGCGATCACATCGGTTGGTTTCAACAAGCCGACCTCGGGACACTGTTTCTCGATGAAATTGGCGAACTCACCCTCGAAGGACAAGCGAAACTATTGCGGACACTCGAAGGCCATCCCTTCTTACCCGTCGGTGGTACCGAAGAAGTCACCGTCGATGTACGAGTCATCTGCGCGACCAATCGCGACCTCAAAGAGTTCGTCGCGGAGAAACGGTTTCGCGAGGATTTATTCTATCGCTTAAGCGTCTACGAATTGATGATCCCGCCGCTGCGTGATCGTGAATCAGACATCCAGATGCTGATCGATTTCTTTTTAAATCACTTCCGCAACCAGCTTGGTAACCCAAACATGACCTTGTCCAAGGAAGCCAATTTGAAATTGTTAGGCTACCAGTGGCCAGGAAACGTTCGGCAATTGAGGAACGTGATCGACAGCGCGACCGTGATGTGCGAAAACGACGAAATTCAAACCGGCGATCTTGGCATCCGCGAAGCCACAGACGGAGAATTTGAAACGTTAAGGATTGACCACTGGGAACGGAAGCTGATCATCGACGCGCTTAAAAGGACTTCCAACAGCGTTCCTAAAGCGGCCGAATTGCTGGGCATCAGCCGCGCGACACTCTATCGAAAGATCGACGATTACGGTGTCGAGCGAAAGTAATAAAAAAGTGGGATTGCCTTCCACTTTTTTTTGATTGATGCCTACGCCGCTTTCACATCTTGGCCATTGTCATTTTCTTTGGAATCCATCTCCTTGGACTCCATGTCACCAAAGCTGGCATTTCCAGCCGCGTTGTGGATCCTGATCTCGCGCTGCGGAAACGCGATTTCGATTCCCTTTTCGCGGAATGCATTGTCGATCGACATATTCACTTCATGTAACACTCGGGCCAGGTACTGCCGGCCAGGGATCACCACACGCAGTTCAAAATCCAGCGTGCTGTCCCCAAAGCTTTTGAACAACACCTCCGGCGTCGGCGTCCGCTTCACCAAGGTATGACGCCGCGCGACTTCCAGCAACGTTTGATACACTAATTTGGTATCCGAACCGTACGCCACACCCACCTTTAGAATCGCGCGGTAATCCGAATCGGACAACGTCCAGTTCATAACATCTTCGGTGATGAACTTTTTGTTGGGGACAATCAATTCGCAGTGATCAAGATCGCGAATGGTGGTGGCTCGTAATTGCATTCGGCAAACCGTTCCCGTGGTTCCATTAACGGTGACCATGTCGCCAACGCGCACCGGACGCTCGATCAGAATAATTAAACCCGAAATCAGATTCGCAAAAATCTCTTGTAAACCAAAACCCAGTCCCACTGTTAAACCAGCGGCCAACCATTGGACGCTGCTCCATGAAAACCCAATGACCTGAAATGCGAACAGCAATCCAATCACACCGACCATGTATCTGACGACAAACGAAATCGCATAACGCCCGCCCTTGTCCAAGGGCAAACGATCAAGCAATGTGATTTCCAACAGACCCGGCAGGTTCCTGCTGAGCACCATCGACATCGCCAACGCGCCTAAAGCGATCAAGATTTCACGCGGCGTGATGATTCTGGGATTACCTAAGCTATCCAGTTGCGCTGATTTCCAACACTCAATGCTGTCCAGGTAAGAGATGGTCGGTGATACGGTGGACCAAATTTGCCACCCGGCAACGATCATCGCCATCAGCGCCGTGACGTGGACCAAACGATTAACTTGGTAGGAGATTTCTTTGATGTTGATCGATTCGTCGTCGCTGATGTGGCCTTCTTCGGTGCGTGTCAACTGACGCAATTTTACGCGGAACTGAGTCGTTAGTAACAACCGGCTGACAAATCCTGCCAAGATCGCGATGGCCAGCATCGCTTGAACGCTCCAGAAAGCGCGACTGCTCATTTCAAACGCTGTGAAATGGTATCCAACAACGGACATCGCCGCCAACGACAGCGCGGCCAGCGGCAAACAAAAGATCGCGAACCGGCGTGGAAACGCCGTCCAAGGTTCCGTCGCGTTGAGCGCCGACGAATCGATTGAATCGCCGTTGAACAGACGCTCGTTTGATCGCCTTCGTTCTGCGCGCCCCACCTTGATGCCTTTTTCCACAAGGGCTTCATCGCAGGCGCGATTGATCAAACGCCCACCAAACCAAACGCCTACGGCCAATGAGCCAATCGAACCGACGAAAAATAATCGGCCCAGCGAGTCGCTCCAGACACCAGACTCAAACGTGATTAATGCCATCGAAAAGAATCGACACGGCAGACTAATAAAGATCGTGAACCATAGAATCGTGTAGATCCCACTACAAAAATTTTGCGACCAACCAAAGTGCTTTACCGCAGGGCCCTTGGAGCTAAGCAAGGTCATCAGAACCATCGTCGTTAACACCATCGGCGTGATGTCAATCAGCGATTGATGCAACGTCCCCCGCAACGTATTAAGATCAAAGGCAGGTGAAAGTTGCCAAGCGACAAACAATAGCAACAACGGCACAAACAACGCCGAACAAAACGAAAACGCTACGCTCGCCAACATAGGACGGTAACGCGAAAAGCGCTTGATATCCGCAACCAACCCCTTCGTTGGTGGCGTCTGGGAATCAAAATCTGGAGCTACATCTGACATAGATTTTTTCGTATCGGATCCGGTATTGGTAGTTAATGCAACGAGTCTTTCAAGGATTGGATAGGAAGAGAACTCGTGGCCTCATCCGCTTCAGGTTTTTTCAAATTTCTCAAAGCTAACTATCTGCATTAGCCGTTTTAATATTATGCCAAGGTTCCTTTACCTACCTTTGGGGCCGAAGCCCTCAGTACAAGCCCGACGCGCCAGCAAGTAAGTACCCGCGCTCTCCAAAAACTCACTTGTTGGCGCGTCGTGTTTGTATTGAAGAACCACTTGGATTTTCCTTCAATCCATCTCACGCTTTGAACCTTCGGCTGAAAATGAACAGACCGACCAACCCAATCAAGCCCGCGGCAGATTCATGGGGACTGGTAAAACAGCGCTCAGTCAAGTCACCCAGCAATTGCATCCAACTGGCGGGTGAAAAGAACTTTGATAGTGCGTAGCGGGACTTTGTTAATTGCTCGACGCCGATGGGCTGCGCTGAACGCACCCACAACGAATGTTGATTCACAAACTGCAGCGTCGCTTCGATTTCACGTACCAACTCCTCTCGTTCGGCGACAATCTTTCCCAACAGGTCGGTGTAGGTATGATGGTCGGAACTTAATTGATCGTATTGCTGTCGAATGCTTTCCACGATTTCCACAGCCATCACCGACAACTCTTCGTCGGAGATAGAATTCGAATGCACGCCCTTAAGCATCTCGGCGGCATATTCGGCCGGATGTGACAGCGGTTCCCGTTGCTCGTTTAACTTGATCCTCTCAAGACCAATTTTTTGCAATTCGCGGTTGATTTGCCGAATGCGTTGTTGGCTTTTGAAGGGGCGAATCATCGTGCGGCGGATGTCAACCAACAGCATCCCGTTAGCTTGGCTGTGCGAACTGTCGATGATGCTCTTTTCAACCGTTTCGTGCTGGCTGCGAACACTGCTGAGTAATTCATGGACCTTAATTTCTTCGTCCGTCGCGGCACGCACCTGTTGGGAAAATTTTATTCTGCGTTCGGTTAACTCCGCATTCAGCTCGGCTAAGATTCGCAGCGCTGGAGCCGTTTCAATCACCTGAGCTCGCGCCAATCGCGCTTCCTCTTCTAAGTCTAAACGCCGACGTTCGTTGGCAGCGTAATTCCAAGCTTCAATTTCGGTTTCGAGAATCTTTACCTCCCGAGCCAGCAAATCACCGTTGAGCGGCAGTAGCCGATTCTCCAGCTCGTACAGCTTCGACTCACTTTCCAGCGATTCGATTCGATACTCCAACTCCAGTTCTTCGGCACGCAGCCGAATCATGACAAAGGTATCAGCCTCGCCAAGCTCCTCATTCTTGAGCAGCTTATCAAGTTCGGTGAAACGCTTTCGGGAGCTGGCGCGATCTTTGGGAATTTCGCCCAACCGAACTTTGTGTTGAAGTTCTTTTTTGTTCAGGTCATGCAAACGAGTATTCAAACCATCCATGTCATGGCGAAGACCTTCCAAATGCGAAAAGAGATCGGCAGCTGATTCCGCGCCTTGTGGCAGTTGAGGCTTTCGGTCAACAGACAGCTTTTCTTGCAGGATCTTTTTATCAAACTCAAACGTTTTGATGGCATTGCGTTGGACAAAATCTTTCTTCGAAAATTTCTTCGCCTGAAGAAGCGTATTTTGCGATTCTTCCAACAGCCGCACACGGCGACTGTGTTCTTCGCTAACTTCGTCACTGGACGATTTTAATAGATCCTTCTGCCGTTGAATTTCCTCAAGTAGATCACCAATCCACTGCTGTGAGATCGGCTGATTAAAAGCAAAATCCGCCGGTAGTGCAGGCCCAAAAGGCGTCTGCACCGATTGCGGTTCTGGTTGAGATTTATTTTGCGGTTGGGGCAGGGCAGGGGAGGGTTGTTCGGGCATGGCTTCGGCGAGTATCGGTTGGTTCTTCTCGGCCGATGAGTCGTCTACAGGTGCGGCCGAATCGAAAGTCGCGACCTCAACATTTGAGAAAGCCGAAAATCCCTCGCCATCGGTTTCGCCGTTCTCAGCAAATCGGTCGGAGCTTGCGTCGTTATACGCCGCCGGACGCACTTGATCGTCGTAGGTGATCTCGGCGTCTTGGCCATGAGGAGCATGTCGCCGTACTCCATCTCCATAGGCATCGTTCAAGGCAAAGGCGAAAGCAACATCCGCCAGTTGCTGGTCGGTGATCACCGCATCGGCGATTGCCCCCGACCGGAGCTCAAACTGGATCTTGCTGACATTATTGGCGTCAAAAATTGACGAAAAATCTACCAGTGAATTTAGCGCGATTGAGGTCTCAGCAGCGGGTTGAGACGCGCGGCGCAGCGAATTTTCAGGGCGATCCATTTGCCTTTCCATTTGCGCGTTGGCTACTCCGATCAGCCCAAAAGCTAACGAAAGAGCCACCGTCAACGTCCATACTCGGTTCAAAATCACACTCACTCCCCAGGGTCACGGTTCATTGGCTGATGAGACATCCCGTACGATCAGCCAGCACGAATTGATCGCGGAGTCTAGATTTTTCGTTTGGCGGCAACAATAGCAGAGTTACAATTCAAAGAAGCTCGATTTTCATCGGCTGAAACCGATCGCTGTCGTCTGACGAACATTTTGTAATTTTTACAAAGCCCGCAAATCTCAAGCTCTCGAGAACTATGAACCTCCGTACGCAGCTGTTGATCGCTCACTCACGGGCAAACGCGGACATCGTCCAGCGACACGTTGAGCAAAACCCTGCATCATTGCCTGAATTGATGGCCTGTTTAAGCAGCAACGAAGTTAAAGTCGCTCAACGCGCGGCGATGGTGATCGGCAACTTTGGACGTAGCAATCCCGATGCGTTGCAGCCGTGGTGGGAGGACCTGGTGCAGGCGGCTGATGAACCTATCCATAATGCTATTCCGCGCGCCGTCATTCGATACTTCAGCGAGCTTGACAGCGATCTTCCCCAAGCGCTCGAATCACGATTGGTCGACCGCTGCGTGCAGGCGGTCATCGATCCAAAGGAGAAAACGGCTACGTCGGCTTTTGCCATGAAGTTCGTCACCGACCGGGCCGCCGGTTATCCTGAAAGGGCCAGACGTCTCAACGCGGCGTTGATCCGCCTGATCCCCAGCGGCAGCCCCGGTTTCCAAAACCGAGGCCGGAAGATGCTGGAGCAATTGAAAGAATACTTGTAGTGGCATTGGGCGGAAGTCTTCATGACTACCGTTTCATTTCTTAGTGATTTCTGAAGTCTTGGCGACTTCGGCTACCTCCGGCTGATTATGTCGAATCCCCCCTCAATACCAATCGCTGTGTTTTCCGTTGGGCTCGAAACACTTCAATAGTTCCGCTACCTTAAAGCCCCTCTTTTGAAAAAGCACTCGATCGAACTTAGGATTTATATGTTTGGTGAAACCTCGTCCAGTAGAAAAGCAATAGGCGATGTTGACGTCGTTTATCATGACGGGCTCTACCATTTGTTTCATTTGGTTTTGC
>ENA-ORXT01005334-ORXT01005334.1-marine-metagenome-genome-assembly--contig:-NODE-5334-length-12668-cov-3.262727_pt1 | contig 12668 bp, 10 predicted proteins | sample MGYA00237868_ERZ511482 | MGnify/ENA metagenome assembly ERZ511482 | reverse complement strand
ATCCCGTAGGGGCGTATCGCGATACGCCCCTACTACGTGGTTTTGATACCTATCAACCAATTCCTGAAATGCGGTTTCATTTTTTGCCGACAGGGTTAATAGATAAGCAGGAAGAGATCTATCTACTTTCGCTTTATTATCAACAAACTCTTCTAATATAACGTGGGCATTTGTACCGCCAATACCCAAAGAATTAACACTCGCACGACGAGGATGATTAGATGTCCAGTCTTGTAACTCGGTATTAATATAAAAAGGACTATGTTCAAAATCTATCTGCGGATTAGGCTGATTGAAATGCAGACTGGCAGGAATTTGCTGATGATATAAACAGAGAGTGGTTTTAATTAAACCAACAATGCCCGATGCCATCTGTAAATGTCCCACATTAGTTTTCACCGAACCCATTGCACAATGTTTATCTTCTTGGGCGGACAACCCTTCGCCCTTACGATATGCTTGAGATAATGCTGTAACTTCAATCGGATCTCCCAACTTTGTACCCGTACCGTGGGCTTCAATATAATCAATTGTGTCGGGTGATATATCCGCTACAGCTAAGGCTTCAGAGATGACTCTAGTTTGTCCATCTACATTAGGGGCAAGATAGCCAACCTTTGCGCCGCCATCATTATTAACCGCCGTTCCTTTAATAATGCCATAAATGCGATCGCCTGATTCTATAGCTTTGTCTAGTAATTTCAAGACAACCATGCCCGCACCACTACCAAAAATTGTCCCCGCAGCATCGGCATCAAAAGCCCGACAATGACCATCAGGAGACAAGATCATTCCTTCTTGATAGAGGTAGCCCATTTTTTGAGGAGAGTGGACGGAAACACCCCCAGCTAAAGCCATGTCGCATTCGGAGTTAATTAAACTTTGACAGGCTAAATGGACAGTAACTAAAGACGTAGAACAGGCGGTTTGAACATTGATACTCGACCCTGTAAGATTTAATTTATAGGATGTCCTAGTTGTAAGGTAGTCCTTGTCGTTGGCAGTAGAGACTTGAAAGCCCCCCATCGAGCTTAAGTTGAGTACTTGCAGGCTATCTTGTTCGTCAATTTGATGGCGGTTGGGATAAATGTTATTTAAGAGATAGGTGTTCGTTGCTGCGCCACCATAAAGGCTGATGTCTCCTTTATAGGTAAGAGGATTGTATCCCGCATCTTCCAAGCTTTCCCACGCACATTCGAGGAATAAACGCTGTTGGGGATCTAGTAATTGAGCTTCTTTAGGAGTAAAACCCCAAAAATCCGCATCAAAGCTTTCTATATTTTCTAAGATAGGACTGGCTTTTACATAGTTAGGATTGTTGATTAATTCTCGATCAACGCCAGATTCAATTATCTCATCGTCTTCAAACCAGCTAATCGATTCTACGCCATTGCATAAGTTATCCCAAAACTCGTTAATATTATTCGCCCCAGGAAAGCGACAAGACATGCCGATGATTGCTACATCTTTGTTACCCGCCTTTCTGCGTAATTCACCTCTGCGTTTACCTTGTAAAGATGCAACAGGCTTTTCATCGCTGCTAAGGTAACCAGCTAAAGCTGAAATAGTAGGATACTGAAACAGCGTTACCGCAGAGATATTATGTTTGGGTGTCAGCTTACCCAACACCTGCATCAATAATAAAGAGTTTCCCCCCAATTCAAAGAAGTTATCCTTAACCCCAACCTTCTGCAAATTCAAAACTTCTCGCCATACTTCTACCAGCCTTTGTTCGATCGCATTTTTGGGTAATTCTTGCTGGCTTAAACTTCTTTGATTAAATAAATCCTCCACTTCTGCCAGAATATGATTAAACTCCCCTGCATTAAATCTTTGGCTTAATTGCGATCGCATTATTTTCCCAATCGCCGTTTTTGGGATAGTCTCTTTAGTAACGGGAATAATATATGCAGGGACAATTCCAACCTGGGTAAAGATACTCTGGCGGATAGTATTAATTAATTCTCTTAGCCTGTCTAATTTCTCTGCCGTATTAAAAAAGACTGCTATTTGTTCGGGCTGCTTGTTTCTGATAACACCACAAGCAGCCGTAAAAGAAACGCTAATTCCCGCAATAGCTTCAACTGCGGCTTCAATATCGTGGTTGTAATAATTGACCCCATTAATGATAATGACATCCTTTTGACGACCAGTAATAGTTAACTGTCCTTGCTCAATAAAACCCAAATCGCCCGTGTTAAACCAACCATCATCAGTAAATATCTCTTGATTTAATTGTGGCTGTTTAAAGTATCCTGCTGTTATCGTCTCTCCCTTTACCTGCAACAAACCGATTTCACCTGCGGGGATAACTTGATTGTCTTCATTGACAATGCGTAAAGACATCCCAGGAATAGGCGTACCTACTGAGACAAATTCCCGCGACATATTGTGATGAAAGTCATGGGAATGGACTATTCCTGACGTTGTTTCCGACATTCCGTAGCCAGGGCTAACTACAGAGGATGATAAGCCATAGGGCGCGAGTAGTTCTAAAAAACGTTTAGTAGTATTGCCGACAACTGCTTCTGCACCATTCCCCATCCAGCACAAGCAAGATAAATCCCAGTTATGTTTGGCTGCGCCATCTAATGCTAATTTTTCATTGACTAAGTTATAGGCAAAGTTAGGACTCCAGGTAACGCTAACGCGATATTGATTAAGTAAATTCAACCATTGTAAAGGATTTGGTAGAATAAGATCGCTTTTAACCTGAATTTGCTGACATCCTAAATATACCTCCGTCAAATGAAACATTACTAAGCTGGCAATATGTTCCAATGGCATCCAGTTTAAAGTAATATCATCCTGAGATAAATTATTTACCTCTGCCATCCCGTAAACACTAGTAATTAGGTTACGCGCCGATAACATAACCCCTTTGGGCTTTCCCGTACTCCCTGAAGTAAACAGCAGTAATGCCAAGTCATCTAAACTACCGCAATGGTAATTATTATCTGGGGAATTATCTAACAGGTTGGTAATCGCAATTTCTAGGGGCAAACTGCCATTTGCATAGGGCAAACTGCCATTTGCATAGGGCAAACTGCCATTTGCCCCTACAGCATCTGTAATGATTAAAGGGCGATCGCATATCTCCCATGCCTGATATAATTTACTCTGGATCAACTCCTCTTGAATCAAATCTACACCTAGAGGAATAGGCACAAATCCCCCCAGCCAGCAAGCCCAAAGACTAGCAAAAAAGTAGCGAGGTTTTAGCTGTAGAATTACCTTGTCTTGAGGCTTCAGTTTATGTTGGCGTAAACCCCTCAAAATACTTGAGGCTTCCTGTAGCAAATCCTGATAAGACTGAAATGATTCAGAATTGTATTGCTCACTAAAAGTGATTCCATTTTTGCCTAAAGCAGCGTTACACAGCATTGCCCGAAGAGTTTGGCTGGCTAAAATAGAAGCGGGTAAAACAGCCCCATGAACAACAGATATCTTAAATTGCTGCTTTTTCTGGCTTGCCATAAATGCCTATCCACTCTTACTACCAATTTATCTAATTTAGAGTTACTTTATAGCAAATCATCGCCTTTGACGGCGATATTTTATTTTGTAAGGGCATATTATTTGATACACTGTCATATCTTAGATTGTGACTATTGTACTCACGTTTTGAAATGGAAACGATTGGACTAAAAATTTTTGACGAAACTTTAAGAGATGGTGAACAACAAGTCGGCATTTTTTTTGATGCGGAAATTAAAAACACTTTAGCTGATTTAATTATCAAAACAGGAGTTCATCACTTGGCATTAATGCCAGCTATTCATCATACAGAAGCCGAATTGGTTCGGAGTTTGGTTAATCGAGGTTTTCAAAAAACTCTAGCTGCTTCAACTATGATGGGTCAAAAATATATTGATTCATCAATTGAATGTGGTGTCAAAAGAATTATTCTTTTTAACGCCGTAAGCGATCGCCTTTTATGGTTGCGAGATCCGCAATTTCGCGCTCAATCTTTAAATACAAGTATAGATCTCAAAGTAATTAATCCGATACGTCAAAAAGTATTGGATAAAATCGTTACTAATCTTAAATATGCCACGGGCAAAGGCTTGAAAATATGCTTTGCAGCCGAAGATGCTAGTCGTGCAGACTTTGATTTTTTAGTTGAATGTATCACGAAATTTCAGCCCTATATAGATCATTTTATTCTCTGTGATACAGTCGGTACTCTTACTCCTGAAGATACTAAACTTTGGGTGCGTAATTTAATCGATTTTACAGGTGATAAAACTCCTATAACTGTTCATTTTCACAACGATCGCGGTTTAGCTTTAGAAAACACTATTCAAGCAGTTTTAGCAGGTGCTACAGGCATTTCAGGCACCTTTGGCGGCATTGGCGAAAGAGCAGGAAATGCCGCAATAGAACAGGTTTTAAATGGTTTAAGATTACGCTATGGTTGGCAAGTCAAAGGAATAAACTACGATGCTTTAGCTGACGTTACTAGCTACTTGTCTAACCAAGGATTTCGTGCCAATTCTCCTTATTCTCCTGAAAGTTTGCGTTATGAAACTGGTATTCATGTAGAATCATTGCTACGCGATCGCGGTAGCTACTATTTATTTAATCAAAACGACCCAGAGATTTGGTTTGGTAAATTTAGTGGTGCGAGCAACTTCAAATATCTCTTTGAAAAACATTTAAAACAGCTTCGTTCTCCCCAAGAATATCAGGTATTTAGAGAAAAAATAAAACAGCTTTCTATTCAAGAAAAATGCTCTTTTTCAATTAAAGAAGTAATCAATATTTTAAATTTATAAATACAAATTTAAAAGTACCTTGACTTCTGCCATCTTTTACTTCAAAGCCGCCAATTTGTCAGATACATATTTATATAGTGCCTGATTCTTTTGTTGTTTAAACAATTTTGCAGCTTGCTGTAGATTGTCAACTGCTTTGCTTTTTTCTCCCAAAGTTTGATATACCAAACCTAAATTGCCATAGGCTTCTGCATAGTCATTCTTCAACTCGATCGCCTTTTGATGATCGACAATCGCCTGCTGATATTCTTCAAGCTTATTATGGGTAATCGCTCGATTGTAGTAAGCTTCTGCGTAGCTGGGATTTAACTTAATTGCCTGAGAAAAATCAGCGATCGCTTTTTGATATTGTTCATCTGCTAAATAAGTCGTACCGCGATTGTAATAGGTAGGTGCGTGGCGAGAACTATATTTAATTACCTGGGAATAATCGGCGATCGCTAAATGGTAAGTTTGAGTTTTGTGATAAACGTTAGCTCGATTATAATAAGCCTCCAAATCTTCAGGATTAAGCTCAATCACGCGATCGTAGTCGGTTACGGCTTGAGCGTACTGTTTGACCCGATTATAGGTGTTAGCTCGATTGTAGTAAGCTTCTCCATCCTGAGGATTTAAACGAATTACTTGGGTATAGTCAGAAACAGCCTGGAGATATTGCTTTAACTGGTTGTGGACAATGCCACGATTGTAATAGGCTTGGGGGTAATTAGGATTTAACTTAATTGCTTGAGAAAAATCGGCGATCGCTTTTTGAGATTGTTTTAACTTCTGATAAACGATACCACGATTGTAATAAGCCTTGGCGTAGCTAGGGCAAAGATTGATTGCCATACTATAGTCAGCAATGGCTTTTGGGCAGTTGCCTAACTTATCATAGCCATAACCGCGAAACATATAGGCTAAAGTAGCATCAGAATCGCGCTGCAAAATAGCGTCCAAATCTTTAATTCCAGCACTATAGTTTTCTTGACTATAGTAAAGCTCACTTCTATCATAATAAGCTGCAACAGAATCAGAATCTTGGGTGAGCTTTTGGTTTAATTCTGCCAATATATTCTGCTCGTTTGGCGATGCCGACTTTTTGTCCATAAATTTCGTTTAAATAGTTGATGGCTGTTTATTGTACAGATGATCCAGTTGCTTGCTCGACACCATGTAAGCTCTTTATTTTATCGGCAATTTGCTCTGCTAAATCTCTTTTCCCTTGTTTGCCAAACAATTCGGCAGCTAAAGATAAATCTTTGAGCGATTTTTGCTTTTCTTGCAAAATATAATGAACTAATCCTCGATTGTAATAGGCATCACTATAGTTAGAGTCGTAAAAAATAGCTTGGGTGTAGTCAGCCATCGCTCTTTTATATTTCTGCAATTTTTTGCAAGCATTGCCACGATTATTATAGATGAGCGCAGATTTAGGAGTTATGGTTGCTGCAAGATCGTAATTATAAATCGCTTCTCGATATTGACCCAGACAACTATAGGTTACTCCTCGATTATAGTAAGCATTGCTGTGCTTAGGATTTAAAGCTATACATCGATCGTAGTCAATTATTGCCTTTTGATATTCCTGAAGAAAATTATGGGCATTGCCACGATGATAAAACGCTTCACTATCGTCGGAATTTAACTTAATCGAGGTAGTGTAGTCAGAGATCGCATAATCAAAATTTTTTAATTTACCATAGGTATTCGCCCTATCTTTGTATACAGAAGCTAATTTTGGCTGAATACGAACAACCTCATTATAGCTAGCTACAGCATTGTGATAATCTTTGATATTGATATATTCATTACCTTGATTGTAAATCGATTGCCAATCTTGAGGATTGAGCAAAATTGCCTGGCTATAATCAATGATAGCGTTGTGGTGATGTCGCAAAATTGAGTTGGAATTACCTCTAGCACTATAGGCTTTGGCATTATCAGGATTGAGGCGAATAACTTCGGTAAAATCAATGATCGCTTGGCGATTATTTTCTAAAAGTTGAGCCAGATTGCCCCGATGATAGTATGCACATGGGTTATCAGGATTTAATTCAATTACTCGATTAAAATCAATTAATGCTTGGGAATATTCTCCCAAAATATTGTAGGTGCAGGCACGATTATAATAAGCCTGGGTATAGCTAGGATTTAGTTCAATAGCTTGGGTAAAGTCAGCGATCGCTTTATCATAACTCTTTAAAATTCCATAGGCATAACCACGACTACGATAGGCTTTAGCTAGTTTGGGAGAAAGACTAATAGCTTTAGTATAGTCAGCAATTTCTAGGTTAAACTGCTTTATTTCACCGTAGGTATAGCCTCGAATCAAATAAGCTTTAGTATCTTGAGGATTGAGCTTAAGGACAATATTAAAATCCTTAATTGCTTCAGTGTAGTCCTGTAGCTTAAGGTAAGTTTTGCCCCGCTTATAATAAATCTCGATTAAATCTCGATCGTATTTAGCGATCGCATTACGGTAAATTTGCTCGGAGTTATTTTTTTCCACCTTCATCATGCTTAAGAATTGACAATTAGACCGCAGCTTTTTCTTCAATCAATAGAAACAGCTATTAGTCTGACATAATTTTAATAACAAGCAATTTATTGCTTATCAACTGTTAATTGTCAATAATATCGGTTTGCTCGTTCACAGTTTGCTTTCTACAACAATTTTTGAACCATTGTTTATAGTTTTAACCTGCTCTTTAGCGATTGAACTAAAACGTTACGATTCTGTAGAAGCAGCGTTATTTTTAGCATTTTGCTGTTCAGATGGTTTCAAGTCTCCCGCAGTTTCTAGTTTGGCATTCATGCTGACCGACTCCTCAATTTTTTGTGCTTCTTTCTTAAATTCGTTTTCAAACTCTTTAGAAGCGTCTTGAAAACTACGCATAGTTTTTGCCACGCTACGACCAATTTCAGGCAATTTCTTGGGACCAAATACTAACAGAGCAACAATAGTAATGAGAGCCATTTCTGGTAAACCAACGCCAAAAATGTTCATAATGCAAGATTCCTGTGATTTTAATAAGGTTATATGAATAATAGCTCGATCCCCAGATAAATTATCAAGAATCGAGCTAGATTATTAGCTAATTAAATAGTTATTTGAGATTATATTTTTTATCGACTTAAAGTTCTCCAGTCAACATCAATTCCTTCTAGGATTAGAGAAGAATTATAAAGTTGCAAAATAATTAATAGGAAAACCAGGAATAAAGCCATCATGACTCCCATAAAAATGGTTGTTCCCCAACCAGGAGCGACTTTACCGTATTCAGAGTTTAAAGGTTTGAGGATGTTCCCCAACCGAGTTTCTTGTGACATAGTCCAATAGTTATGTTATATCGGGTTTTTCGTAATCTTCTGTAATATTATAGAGGAAGAGTAATCATAATTTAAATCAACTTATGGAACCCGCAATAGTTCTTAGCGTTAGTATAGGGGCTGTAGTAGTCGCTATCACTGGATATTCTATCTATACAGCATTTGGTCCTCCATCTGCTGATCTAGGAGATCCTTTTGAAGATCATGAAGATTAAAAAAGCTTAAAGCTTAAAGCCGATGAAAATTTATCGGTGTAGATATAAGCAAGAAAAGTCAGGAGTAAACAAATTACTTCTGACTTTTTAATTGTTCGTACAATTAATGGGGTTTATTACTCTTGATAATCGCTTTGAATTTCCACATCTAAAGTGTCCTCGTCAAAATGAACATAAAGAACATTAGGACGACAACAGATTTGACAGTCTTCGGTGTAAGATTGCTGCATTCCCGCACTTATATCGACAAAGGTGCTATTAGTTTCGCCACAGAAAGCGCAGCCATATTCAGCAGTGGTTTGCATAATTAATTGGTAATTGACGCCTGATGTGAATTGGAAGACTTAATTTAATTGTTGTTATAGATAATTTATCCTTAAAAACCAGATTTATGACTGGGGGATTAACCCCCCATATGCGGAGCGGTATCCTTTAGGAGACCCCCCATTGGGGAGGAGATAGCCTCCCCAAACCCAATCTCGCGCATTCCCTTGCGCCTTACGGCGACGCGGGGTCGCTCGCCTGCTTATAAAAGCCAACACCGTGATTGGATATGCTCTCTAGCCGAGAGCATCCCCCACGGTCAAACTCTGACTTTTCTTTGCCTAGAAAATATCTAAGGATTATTTACAAAATTAAACTTATTCGAGTTGTGTTTGAACAAAATATCTTTAACATTCCATGCTTTGAAGCCTTTTAGAGTAAAAAATTCGGAGAGTTAATTCACATTAGGCGTTAAATAATTTGTTTTGCCCACCTGATTAATTAACCTCGATCGTTGATTGGGGCTAGTTACTCTCTTTCCTCGCTTTTAACTGCATCCTAATGTCTGCGTGGACTTCTTTGGTGATGGGATAAAAATAGGTCAAAACCAATCCCACAATTAAAAACAATGTGGGTAAAGGCGCGATCGCAATACGAATAGCAAATAAGGCACTATCTGGCTGAATGGGAATGGCTTCTCCTGGGATACGGGCTACAAAACCAGAGAATTCTAATGCTTGCCCGACTAGAAATATGGCTAATGCTAAACCTATTTTTTGCAGTAACACCATAAAGCTATAAAATATTCCTTCTCTGCGTTGTCCAGTATTAAGTTCGTCTAATTCAATTACATCAGGAATCATCGACCAAGGAATTAGATAGGCTACAGATACGCCAAATCCCGCTGCGATCGCACCTAAATAGAGAAAAGTGGTCTGTCCTGGTTGAATCAGAAACAAGGCTGCCTGTGCCACAATCCAGAGGCTCATTCCCAGATAGTAAACAACCTTTTTGCCTAGCTTATCGCTTACAAACTTCCAAAAAAACAGCATAATTAAAGCTGTTCCCTGAACTGCGATCGCAACTGTAGGAAAAGCAGCCTCGTCCATTCTCATCCAGCTAACTACGTAGTAAATCAGAATTGAGGCGGTTAGCTGCACTCCCATCCAAGAGCATAAATAGATGCCAATTACATATAAAAACGCTTTGTTGGCAAAAGCGACTCTAAGCTGTTCTCTCAAAGGAATACTAGGAACATCATTTAAATTATTTTTGGTAGCGATCGCTTCTGGGCTACTTAAATGGGCTTCATCTTTAGCAAAGATTAGAGTTAAACCAAAGCCAATAAATTGTAAGCCAAACAAAACGCAGACAATGCCGATAACGCTAATTCCCGTACTATTAATAATTTGAGCAATGCCAAATGCTATTCCTGCTGCACCCAAAGCACATAAAATAAAACCCAGAATTTTTTTGCCTGGCTTTTGTAAGATCGGCGATCCGCCTCTTTCTTGGATTCTAAAGGTACACCAAAACAGAGCCACTATTGAGATTAAAGTGCAAACTAAACCTAAAACTAAATATTGCTTTTGAGGATCTTCAGGATAGGCTGCAAAAATTATCTGGGCCAAGACTAAAGATAGGATACTGCCACCAATAGAAAAGGCAAAGCGGAAGCTGTTTAAACTGGTTCTTTCATTGTAGTCTTGAGTTAGTTCTGGAGTTAATGCCGTATAGGGCAAATTGACGGCAGTGTATGCCAAATTAAATAGAGTAGCAATCAGGATGTAATAAGCAAACAAACACCAGTTGTTCACCCCAGGATCTTCGCTAAAGTTTGGCACCAGCCATTGCAAAAAGAAGAAAATTCCAAAGGGAATTGCCCCAAACAGCATCCAAGGAATACGTCTACCCCATTTTGTCCGAGTGCGATCGCTTAATATTCCTGCAATGGGATCGTTAATCGCATCACCAATCTTACCAATCGCTAAAATACTCCCCGCCAAACCTGGATCTAATCCCGCTACATTGGTGAAAAAATACAACAGATAAATACTATCTGGCTCAGTGAAATTGCTCAAAGACAAGCTGAAAAATACTCAGGATCAATCTCAAATATTATTATTAATTCTCTTAAAGAAGATCCTAATACTATCTATCGATATTTTAATGATGGTTTAATTTCACAATCAGAAGTAGAACGTATTCAATCGGAATATGTGCGGAATGCCACTCATGAAGAGGACTTTGTTCGAGCTATTTATTATCTAACAAATTCAAGTCTAGAATATGAAGCTTATAATTGGCTTTTAGGCAAAAAATCATCTTCTAATACTCTTCGTAAATTAGGCATAACAGCTAATATTGATAATCCTGAACTAGCTAAAGTATCTCTAAATTTTTTGGCTACTTTTTTCGCTCAAGCGCATCAACCTTTATTTTTGTATATAGATCAAATTGAATATTTATTATTAAATACTGCAAGAAAGTTGTATTTTGAGATAAATACCTTGCAAAAAAGATGATAGGAAAACTCAAAAAAGAAGCGCAATTAGATCTATTTAAGGTTCAGTTGGATCGGTTGGTAAACAAGTCACATGAATTATGTCAACTTGCCTCAGAGATAGACTGGAAGGGGCTTGAGATAGAATTAAGCTGTTACTATTCTACGGAAGGACGTCCATCAATACCGATCAGAACTATGGTAGGCATGTTGTATTTGAAAAATATGTTTAATCAAAGTGATGAATCAGTGGTTGCAAGATGGATCGAAAATCCATACTGGCAGTATTTTACTGGAGAGCAATACTTTCAAAGTACTCAGCCTTTTGATCCTAGTGAATTTGTACACTTCAGAAAAAGAATGGGTCAAGAAGGGCTAGAAAAGATCATGAGCTACACGGTAAAAATACATCAAGGCGCCTCCTCAGAGAAGGAGGTACAGATAGACTCTACGGTTCAGCCCAAGAATATTACCTTTCCAACAGATTCAAAATTAGCTAAGAAGATAATCGATAATTGTTTAGCAATATCAAAAAATGAGGAGACGAAATTACGCCAGAGTTATAGGAGAGAGGTAAAGCAGTTGATGAAGGATCAATACAACTCAAAGCACCCCAGTCGAGCAAAAAAAGCTAGGAAGGCTAGGAAGCGTCTCAAGACAATAGCAGGTAGATTGATACGAGAATTACAAAGAGAGCTAAGTCCAGAATTACTAAGTACGGATTATGAAGCTGAATTGAGTATGTATGAACAAGTACTTTCACAGAAGCGAGGAACAAAAAATAAAATATATTCACTGCACGAACCAGAAACAGCCTGCATCGCAAAAGGCAAAGCACACAAAGCGTATGAGTTTGGAAGTAAAGTAACGATAGTCAGAGGAAGTAAAACAGGAGTAATATTAGGCGCATTATCAGTAACGGGAAACCCCCACGACAGTAAACTCCTATCGCCAGTTTTACAACAATGTAACAGAATACTAGATGCGATAGGTGGGGTAATGCCACAGGTAGCGATCACAGATAGAGGGTATAGAGGAACGAAAGTAGCTGAAGGAGTAGAGATCAATATACCGACACCTGGAAAAAAGAATCAGAGTAAGTATCAGAAGCAAAAAACAAGAAAGAGATTTAGAGCGCGCGCTGGAATAGAACCAGTGATAGGGCATATCAAACACGATCACAGAATGATTAGGAATTACCTAAAAGGAGTTCTTGGAGATATAGTAAACGCAATCAGCGCATCAATGGGATTTAATCTTAAGAAAAGGCTCAATCAATTAGCCTTTTTACACTTTTTCTTCAATGCTCAAATGCTGGACGAATTCTTGGAGTTTACTTTCGGTGAAATAGATATTAAACTTAGATACTAAACGTGCTTTTTAAGGATCAACTAATTAATTGATTTACAATGCCCTAAGTCATTTTAGACTAACTTTACTTTTTTTCTCCCCCATAAGTTAAAATATACTATCTTTGCGGCTGCTAAAATACGATTTCAGTAATCCTTTTTGGTTAAAACATAAAACAATGGCAACATACATCTCAAAAGAAAAGAGAGAAGAAATTTTCAAAGAGCACGGAGGTAGCGAAAAAAA
>ENA-ORXT01005332-ORXT01005332.1-marine-metagenome-genome-assembly--contig:-NODE-5332-length-12670-cov-3.497419_pt1 | contig 12670 bp, 10 predicted proteins | sample MGYA00237868_ERZ511482 | MGnify/ENA metagenome assembly ERZ511482 | reverse complement strand
ATAAAAACACACAAAGGAATATAAAAAATCATGAAGCAACGTGGAGTAGCCGTTTGGTTTACAGGATTTAGTGGGGCAGGCAAAAGTACTATCGCGGATGCTTTGACCGAAAAATTGAAGTCTGAAGGATATCAGCTAGAGGTTTTAGATGGTGACGAGATTAGAGAAAACCTAACCAAAGACCTGGGTTTCTCCAAAGAAGATAGAGATACTAATATTCGTCGCATTGGATTTGTGGCAAAACTTTTAGCTCGTAACGGAGTAGTCGTTTTAATCCCTGTTATTTCTCCTTATCGTGCTATAAGAGAAGAAATGAGAGCTAATATTGATAATTTCCTAGAAGTCTTTGTAAATGCTCCTCTATCTGTATGTGAAGACCGCGATGTAAAAGGATTGTATAAGCAGGTACGAGCGGGTAAAATTAAGCAATTTACAGGTATTGACGATCCCTATGAGCCTCCTACTAACCCCGAAGTAGAATGCCGTACCGACCTCGAAGAATTATCTGAAAGTGTTGATAAGATATTTAATAAATTAAAAGAGTTAGAATACATCTCTTAAAATTTCAACCAGTTGTTTCGCAATTTTAAAGTCAACGCTCTCCGTAGTTTCTGCTATTCTCTAGATTTGTATCTTGGAAAAAACGGGGAGCAATAATTTTATCAGGCGTCGTAAACTAGTTTTGGCTCCTAATTGGTGCCAAATTTTTACTTTGGTAAAACCGGTACAAGCATTAATTGACAGTATCTTACAGCTAGTTATGGACAAGACAAAATTCGACCAATCAAGGGTGCAATTCAAAGTTAGTCAAATAATTTGTTTGGAGCATGAGGAGACTTGTCTTTATGGTGAGGTGATTCAATTAATTGAGGAGCGGCAAATGTGTTGGTTTCGACCAATATGTATGGTTGTTTTAACTTCTCAAAGCGATCTCATAGAATCGCCCTCGGCTCATCGCACTGTAGAAAACTCAGGCTTGATTCATTTACACTCAGGCTCTGATTTACTATGGCCTTTAGTCTTGTTTCGTCACGCCTTAGATACAGAGGTCATCTCTATACTTGCTAATTTAAATGATACAAGCAAATCAAAGCAAACTACTGCATCATGTCGGCAACATCTAAATCAGTTTGTCAAGAGGGTTTGGGCAGCAAATCAAGATAAGTTTTAAATGTGTAAAATTTTATTCATATCATTATTGCTTTATTTTATACGATTTAATTGGAGATTTATCCTAGTTTTTTACCTTTATCCTTTAAAGTTATTGTCAATCAAAAAAATCAAAAATTAATAATTTTAGTAAACTTGACTACCACTTTTTAAATGAGATTCAATCATAATTAATTTATGTTAATCAGCAGTACATACCCACGCTAATGCAGCACCCAAATAAATATTTCAGTGATTGCCCCGATATGCAACAGCTTGAAATTGACTATAAAGGTAGAAAGTTTCTCTAAAAAAGAAGCATGCTTAGAAGCGGTATGGTTGCAGAAAAATGTAGTTAAGTACATACACATTCGATCTTATAGATCGCGATTTTGAACGAAGTTTAGCACTGCTTCATCTTTCCATCAAGATTCCGTAAAGTGGGCAAGAATTAGTGGATATCCGTAAATTAACGGACTATTCTTAAGTCATGAAACTTGTTTGTTAAATAATATTAGAGAGAGAAACAACACCTATGACCAGTACAAAATTGTGTACCCAGTTTACAACTTTTAGACCAGAAGGTTTTTTGAGCGCAGCCAATGCTTCTGAATTTTTAGAACGCCTAACAGTTGAAGTTAAGTCTTCCGTAGATTCTGCTTTATTAGTAAATATGGAAGCGGTAGAGTTTATGGATAGCGCAGGTTTAATGGCTTTGATTAAAGCTTTCCGTTTGGCAGAGAGTTTAGGGCGTAGATTTGGAATTTGTTCTCTTGCTCCTTCAGTACGAATTATGTTTGAGCTGACTCAGTTAGATAAGGCATTTGAAATTTTTAAAGATCAAGATGCTTTTCAGGAGGCTGTTGATTCATAAGCTAAAGCTTTTGATTAAATTCGTCGTTTTATTAATTGATGTAAATTTGCAAAGTGTAGTCATAAAGCTTCATCTTTAGATGCAAATTAAGCTTAAATATCTTTTTATAGTTGATGTTCGTGTGGGCTAAGTTTAACAGCGATAATTTACACGAAGCACAAAAAATTAAAGTAAATTTTAGATAAAACGGTTAGTTACTTTTCCCAATATTAAATTTCGGCTAACTTGACCCCAATGACGGCTATCTGTGCTTTGTTGTGGATTGTCACCTGTTAGAAAGTAACTGCCATCTATTGCCACCCCTGCGACTCTCTTTACAATTGTAAGTTGAGTGTTGCGGGGGTGGCTTGTTACTATAACGTCGTTTATTTGAGGTCGAGACTTGTCGTAAGCGTGGAGATCGACAAGTATCTCTTCATCCGGTTCTAAAAAAGGTAGCATTGATTGACCTACAACTTTTAAGCGTTTTCTTTTGCCTATCAATAATAGCAAGAGTGTAAATACATCGGTAGGTGGTAATTCAGGAGTCATTCCTTGCTAAAAATTCCCATAATAAATGATTAAAGATTTCCATCGTTTGAATGCGACATTATCTCGATCATTATAAATATCAGCTAACACCATTATAAATGGTTACAGCGATCGCACCTTCACAGATTGCAGTATCCTTTGAAGTACGAAATTCAAGAAAACCATAAAAAATGCAAAAATAAAGGAATACACAAAAATCATTAAATAAACTACTATGGCTAATCTCTCATCCCTTAGCGGTAGCGACATCCGCGAGAAGTTTCTCAAATTTTATGAGTCACGACAACATAAAATTTTACCCAGTGCATCTTTAATACCTGAAGATGAAACAGTAATGCTAACTATTGCGGGAATGCTGCCTTTTAAACCAATATTTATGGGGCAACGCAAAGCACCCCAACTTCGTGCTACTACCTCCCAAAAATGTATCCGTACTAATGATATTGAAAACGTAGGACGCACCGCCAGACACCATACTTTTTTTGAGATGTTGGGTAATTTTAGCTTTGGCGATTATTTTAAGGAACAGGCTATAGAATGGGCGTGGGAACTTTCGACGCAGGTGTATAAATTGCCTGCAAATCGTATTGTACCAAGTGTGTTCACAGAAGATGATGAGGCGTTTGCAATTTGGCGCGACAAAATTGGCATCGCTGAAAATCGCATTCAGCGCATGGGAGAAGCAGATAACTTTTGGAAATCAGGAATTACTGGTCCTTGTGGTCCTTGTTCGGAGTTATATTACGATTTTCATCCAGAATTGGGCGATGAACATATAGATTTGGAAGACGACAGCAGATTTATCGAGTTCTATAACTTGGTATTTATGCAATACAACAAGGATGCAGAAGGAAATCTCACGCCTTTAAAAAACAAAAATATTGATACGGGTTTAGGTTTGGAAAGGATGGCGCAAATCCTCCAGCAAGTACCTAATAATTATGAGACGGATTTAATCTTTCCCATTGTTAGAACTGCTGCTGAGATAGCGGAACTAGATTATCAACAGGCAGACGAGAAAACTAAAACTTCCCTCAAGGTAATTGGCGATCATGTTCGGGCAGTAGTTCACATGATTGCTGATGGCGTTACGGCCAAAAATACTGGTAGGGGTTACATCCTGCGCCGTTTGATCCGTCGCGTCGTGCGAATGGGTAGATCTATAGGTATTGAAGGTAATTTTATTAACAAGGTAGCCGAAACCGCTATTTCTTTATCCGAATCGGCTTATCCTGACGTTAGAGAACGAGAAAAGTATATTAAAGGACAGCTAGAAAGAGAAGAATCTCAGTTCCTGAAAACTTTAGATCGGGGAGAGAAGCTACTGGCAGATCTAATCGCTCAAGCTGTTAATTTAGGTTCAAAACAGATTTCGGGTAAGGATGCTTTTGAACTATATGCTACCTATGGTTTTCCTCTAGAACTAACTCAAGAAATTGCTGAAGAACATGGTTTAACTGCAGATATAGAAGAATTCGAGCGCGAAATGCAGCAGCATCAAGAATTAGGCAGTAAAGATTTAGAAGCTATTGACTTGACCACTAAAAATGCTCTGGGTGAAATTATCCAAGCAAGTGGCGATACTAGTTTCTTAGGCTATACCGATCTAGTATCTCAATCTCAGGTAATGGGTATCGTGGTTAGTAATGATAACGATGAAGGTAAGGGCGTTTCTCAAAATGCCCCTACAGCAAATGCTGGAGATAATGTTCAAATAATTTTGGATCAAACGCCTTTTTATGGCGAGTCTGGAGGACAAATTGGCGATAAAGGCTATTTATCTGGGAACGATGTTTTAATTCGTATTGATGATGTGCAGAAGGAAGGAAACATCTTCGTACATCAGGGAAAAGTCGATCGCGGTACGATTAGTGTCGGAGATTTGGTTAACGCAACTATAGATCGCTCTTGTCGCCGTCGCATACAGGCTAATCATACCGCAACTCATTTACTCCAGGCTGCACTAAAAAAAGTAGTGGATGATTCGGTATCTCAAGCAGGATCTTTGGTTGACTTTGATCGCCTTCGGTTTGATTTTAATGCTCCCCGTGCTTTAACACCAGAAGATGTACAGCAGGTAGAAGATTTAGTTAATACCTGGATCTCCGAAGCACATCAGGCTGATATCAATGTGATGCCGATAGAAGAAGCTAAGACTAAAGGTGCAACGGCGATGTTCGGCGAAAAATATGGTGACGAAGTGCGAGTCATTGATTTTCCTGGAGTTTCGATGGAACTGTGTGGCGGTACCCATGTTACTAATACCGCAGAAATTGGTGCGTTTAAAATTATTTCGGAAATTGGTATTTCTTCAGGAGTTAGAAGAATAGAAGCCGTGGCTGGTGCTGCTATTTTAGATTACTTAAACGTGCGGGATAAAGTAGTAAAAGAATTGAGCGACAAGTTTAAAGTTAAGCCCGAAGAAATTAGCGATCGCGTTAACAATCTGCAGGCAGAACTTAAAAGCACTCAAAAGGAATTAGAAGCAGCTAAACAAGAACTTGCTCTAGCTAAATCTGATGGTTTATTATCCCAGGCTGAAACAGTCGGAGATTATAAAATCTTGGTAGCTAATATGGGTGAGATGGATGCAAAATCATTGCAGTCTGCAGGGGAGAGATTGCAGCAAAAATTGGGAGAGTCAGCAGTAGTAATTGCTTCAATTCCCAGTGAAGGAAAGATAAGTTTGGTAGCTGCTTTTAGCTCCAAAGTCATCCAAGAAAAGCAAATGCAGGCAGGTAAATTTATCGGCAGCATTGCCAAAATCTGTGGCGGTGGCGGCGGTGGCAGACCAAATCTGGCTCAGGCTGGTGCCAGGGATGCTAGTAAGTTGGATGAGGCTTTAAATACTGCTAAACAACAGTTGATTGCAGGATTGAGTTAATTACTAAGAGTGGAATTTGCAATAATTGATTTCACTTTTATCAAACCGAAATAATTATGTGTTGATTCAAGTTAAAGATATGACAGATAATTTATGTAGGGACAAACAGCCCTAAAGGGTGCGGTAGTTCCTTTATGAGGGAAAGCCAAGGCGCGTTTTGAGTGGGAAGCTTCCCACTCAAAAGCCGCCGTCTCAAGACCGCACTACCTTACCGTTTGTCCCTACGGTATGTGTGTAAGAAATGCAATTTAATTAAATGTTAATTAGGATATAAATCGACATAACCATCTTCTGAAACAATCAAAGCTAAACAATTAACATTACGACTGCTTTCTCCATCTATATAGCGAATAGCAGAATTGTATCTTGCTCCTCTGGTAGAATTACCGTTGGCTGTTGTCTTGCCGTCGAGAATCACACCAAAAGAATGTATTATGCCGTCGGGTGAAATAAGAATTGCACCATCGACTTTAGACACATGATAAATAATTTCTTTGGTAATCTCAACAGGCTCTATTACGGTACTTTGAGCAGCAAGTCTAACTGTTTCTTGCTCTGCTTCGGTAGTAATAATCAACATCGTACCGTGACGCTGTGTAATGGCTGCTTCGACTGCCTGAATTAATCTGTTGGCTGTAATTTGGTTAACCTCAAAAAGCCTATGTATGCGATCGCAAAATAGTTTTCTGTCAAAACGCGCTCTAGGTAATCTAGGCTGTCTATATTTAACCCGCAGCATAATATTTTCTGCATGAACTAGTTCCCAAGTATGATGTTCAAAAAAGCGAATTTCAAACAGGTTTTCTTCTTTGGGTTGATAGGTATCCAAAGGAATTCCTAGTCCCCACACGCTTTCAACATCACAAAGCAAAGCCATTTGATTACTAGAAACTTCTAGTAGTTTTCTAATTCCTCGGTAGTTATAAACATCAATAGAAGTTTGCAGCTTAACTTTAACCAAAATATCAGGGTGGTTAGTCTGGCAAATTATCAATCTACCCTGGCTAGCTGCACCTTCATAACGCTCTGCTGCGATCGCATTAGCAAAGGATAACAGGTCTATTTTATTTAGTTTATTAATATGCAATTCTACTGCTTTGAGCAAGCTAGAGGCTGCATCCTCAATTACTCGTTCTGAATTAGCCAAAAAAGTTGTATTTCCTTCAGATGGTTTTTGTAGCTCTATTTCACTTTCTTTTAATACCCGATATGCTATTGCCTCTAGGAAACAGCAATCGATCCTACGCTTATCCATAGGAGGTATTTCATGTTCTTTTTTATTCAATCGATATTGGCAATCAAAGTCTATGCTGGCGAATTGAATAACCGTAATAACCCAGTGTTCGTTTTTTTGGATGGGGAAGCTATAGAAAGAAGTTTGCTTTCTTTGACTATCGTGGTGTTGGAGGATAGATTGAACAGCCTTGCGTAGTGCTTTGGGATATAACGAATCTCGATGAGCTTGATTTTTGTGTGCAGCACTTAAAAAGAAAAATTGTTCGGGATCGCTATCAAAGTTCTGTTTGGCTATAGCAAAAACCTGCTGGAAATCTTCAGAAGTAAATCTACAGTCTTGGGGGTGAAAGATAACTCGATTGTCATCTTGGTTTTCGATGGGAATTGCGATCGCAAATGTATTAAATACTATCGGTAATTCTAAAGTTTCAAATATACTTTGTAGTAGATCTTTTACTGCATCTATAAAAATATGTTGCCATTGCCAGATGTACATCTGTGAAGAAATAGGGAACGAAGAGAAAAGAAGAGACACATGTGTCTGTATTAAAAGATCTAAAAGATCGCCAGTAATTATTTTCGATAACTAATATTGGGTGATTTATCGGCTATCTTGCGTAAGTTACGAGTTTGATCGAGGATATCTTCAATATCTTCTTGAGAAAGACGTTCGACATAATTAATTTTGATCTCTTCTAACAAATCTATTAATAGTGATTCTATTTTGGTAATGCTTTGCTGTGCCTGAAGTTCAGTAGAAAAGCTTTGACCTACATTATTAACTAAGCTTTCAAGCAGGCGATCAAACTGCTCGTCTTCGGCTAATGCTGCTTGTAAGGTGCTGCTAAATGCACTGTAGGTTTGAGAGATTAACTGATTACTAAGATTGATGATAGTGCGATCTCCTCCAGGCAAAAGCTTGATTCCTCGATAAGCTGGACTGTCCCTAATAGCTTTATCCACACTATATTGTAATAAGGTTTCGGCTTCTGGCTGAATTGCGGGTAAAACTCGCTCTGCAACTACCTTAGCTAGAATCCTGACTATTTCTACAGTTTCGTTGGTATCGTTGATGTCTATGTAGGGGTTTGCTGTTTGTTGGGATAGCATTCTACTAACATCGCCATTGCGAATTGAGGCTTGAACTTGATTAATTAACCGAATGATAACGACTTGGGTTACATCTTCTGCTATTCCTGCAACTAACCCCTGACTAATCTGTCTTTGAATAGAATATAGATTGATAAGTCGTGCTTGACTCAGGCGTGCGGTTACAGGTATTACCCTCAACCATCGCCAAAAGGGAACAAGGAACAAAAAATCATACCAACGCCACAACATTGCATCTAGCCTGCCTACACCAACGTGACGACGGCTAATCAACCAGGTACGTATCAAAAATTCTAAAGCAAAAAATACTCCAAAGGGAAAATCGATAAAGCCAAAATAGTCAACATAGCCACCGTTTTCACCAATAACGCGATAGTAGTTAGTTTCAAATAAGGGTTTGACTTCACTATCAAAAAACTTTAATTCATCGGCTACCTTGCCCTGAAAATTTGCCGATGTCCAATATTGCCAAAATGATGTTTTGGCAGAATTATCTTTATTAGGAGAATGCGATCGCATTCTGTTTTTAATTCTTTCTAGATTTCCTGTTTTATTAGCCTCAGAGAAAGCATCAGTTTGAACAATTTCGATACTACGGCGGCGGATATCACCAAACAAGTTTTTGGCTACGGGAGAATCAACCCCATTAACGGCTAATTCTTGTCTAAGCTGCTCTACCTTCGTCAAATACTCCTCTGTATCTCGGTTGGGAATTATTCCCTTGACCACATCATATTGAGTAATAAACTGGGAAACGTCTTCAGGAATTAAATCTAACTTAATACCATCAAATCTTACATATGCAGACTTTACGCCGCCGACTGTAATTTGACCCGACAGCCAAAAATCTCTTAAAGGCACATAGCTAAGATCGAAACCCACAATAATCAAATTGATTACTGCCACCAGAGCCATCAACTTTTCAAACCAAATATTTGGTCGATATTTTTTCACTCTTCTAGAAGATCTCTTTACGATAGTCATTGCGATCATTGTTCACTGTTCAAGACTCCTCTTAAAAAGATATCAGAAATTCCTTCCGCCATCTCTTGCATGGCCTGGGGTGATGCGTCGGGATTCATAATCGTCTCTTCTGAAAAACCGGCGATCGCAAATATACCCAGAAATACTTTTGCTACTATTTTGGGGTTCATCTGACGATAGATTCCCTTCTCCATCGCAGTTTCAAAAAAAGCTTCAGCTACATCGGTCATTTTATCAATCACTTCAGCCTGAATACTTTCTCGTAATTCTGGATGGTACTGCGCTTCGACAAAACATACTCGCATCAAATCGCTATTTTTACGCATGTTCATCATCCTACGGCGCATTACTTGGGATACTGCCTTATAGCTTCCCATTTCACTCAACTCTGTCAGCAAATCCGTTAGTATATCAACCCATCCCGCAGTAGCCACCTCCACTAAGATTGCCTTCTTGTTGGGAAAATGACGAAACAAAGTTCCTTCTGCCACTTTTGCTGACTTTGCCAAATCTTTAGTAGTTGTACCATCGTAACCTTTACGTGCAAATAGTTTCAGTGCTGCCTGTAAAATTTTTGTGCGCGTATCTTCTTCTGTTTGAGGGATCGAGCGCATCTCTCTCCAGGCTTGCTGAGAAAAAACTTGCATAGGTTTTGTATTTATTTAAAAACTATAGTGGAATTCATGATATAGCAATATCGCTCAAGTAATATTAATTGTCATGTATCAAAACAGTTAATAGTTAGCAGTTAATACTCTTAACCGTCTGCTTGTTCCTTCTTTAATAATATGAGTAGAATATAACCGCCATGATATGTATATAGGTCAATTGAGAAACTTGTGGGGATATTTGATGGAATATAGCAAAATTAAACGACTGTTTGCCAGCTATAGTAGCTGTTTGAGAATTGCGCGATCGCACTGGATAACTTTAATAGCAGTGGCTTTTCTGTTTTGGAACTTTTCAGGTTTGGCTATGGCTGCACCCCAAGACGAACAACCAGAGTCTTCCATTGAGCCTTATTTAAATCGAGTAAAAGAACAAATTACGGAATTTACTCTAGATAATGGTTTGAAGTTTATTGTGCTAGAAAACCATGATTCACCAATAGTTTCTTTTGTCACCTACGCTAATGTAGGTGGTGTTGATGAACCAGACGGTAAAACTGGAGTCGCTCACTTCTTAGAACATCTAGCATTTAAAGGTACAAAGCAAATTGGTACTACCAACTATCGTGCCGAAGCCAAAGAATTGAAAAAGCTAGACCGTTTGTTTGCCGATCTTCAACAGGCGCAAAAGTCTGAAGACACTGCTAAGTTGACTCAACTGTCGGATGAGTTTGTCGCTACCCAGTCGGCTGCTAGCAAATATGTTGAGCAAAATGAGTATGGCAACATTGTTGATACCGCTGGCGGTGTAGGTCTAAATGCGGCTACCTCGGCTGACTATACTAGTTATTTTTATAGTTTTCCTGCTAACAAATTAGAATTATGGATGTCTTTGGAGTCTGAAAGATTTCTTCAGCCTGTGTTTCGCGAATTTTACAAAGAAAAGCAGGTAATTTTAGAAGAAAGACGTTTGCGGACTGATAATTCTCCTATCGGCAAAATGATCGAAGAGTTTTTGGACACTTCTTTTACCACCCATCCTTATAAAAGACCTGTAATTGGCTATCAACAAGATATTGATAATTTGACGCGAGATGATGTGAGAAAGTTTTTTCAAGCCTACTATGCTCCTAATAATCTGACAATGGCGATCGCCGGAGATGTCGAGCCAGATAATGTCAAACAGCTAGCTAAGACTTATTTTGGCAGGTTTAAAGCTCAACCCCAAGTAGCTACCGTAGACAAACCCGAACCTCCCCAAACTGAAACTAGGGAAGTTGTGGTTGAATTTCCTTCTCAGCCTTGGTATCTCGAAGGCTATCATATTCCCGCCTTGAGCCACCCAGACTATCCCGTATATGAGGTTATTTCCGAACTTCTTAGTAGTGGCAGAACTTCTCGCCTGTATCAATCTTTAGTAGAAGAAAAGCAGGTTGCTCTTTCCGCACAGGGTCTTAATGGCTTTCCTGGAGATAAGTATCCTAACCTGATGTTAGTCTACGCTTTAACTGCTCCAGGCACTAGCGTTGACCAACTTGCGATCGCCTTGAACAGCGAAATAGAACGTCTCAAAACTGAATCTGTAAAACCAGCCGAGCTAGAACAGGTAAAAACCCAATTAAAGGCAGGATTATTAAGGACTCTTGATTCTAATATGGGTATGGCAAGGATATTGGCTGAGTATGATGCCAAAACTGGCGACTGGCGTAATATTTTTGATGAACTGACTAAGTTAGAAGCTATCACCCCAGAAGACATCATGAGAGTATCTAAAACTACTTTTACTCCTGAAAATCGCACTATTGGTCGTTTGCTACCTTCTAGTTGATGAATATTAGCTAGATCAACCTTTTTGTGACAACTTGTAGATTAATTAAAATTGAATAGCATAAAGGCTCATCAGGACTACAAATTTTGATGAGCTTTTGATTTTTGTAGTGAATGTATCCAATTACAAATATATTGTAAAGTACGATACTAAATATAAATAGTTCGACAAAATTAAATTTTTTTTTAATATTTTAAATATTTAGTTTCGGTGCTTTCGAAAAGAACCAAAATAGTTGATATAGCTGAATTATAATGCTGTAGGCCGACCCGCAAAGATAAATAATCAGTACAAATATTCTATTAAAATTGATTGGCAAAAAATAACAAAAGAAATATAAAAGAGTCAGTAAATTCGATAGGAAATCATCAGACTATTATGTCTTCAGTTATAGATCCAATAAACGTTTCGGAATTTGATGGCGACGGTTTAGAAATTATTGGAACAGACGGGTTCAATGCCCTCAATGGTACAGAGCGTGGAGATTATATTGAAGCTCGCGGTGCTGGAGATTTTGTTGACGCTCGTAAAGGAAACGATTTAATCGATGCTGGTATGGGTGACGATTTTGTCCATGCTGGTAACGGTGACGATAGCGTTATAGGTGGCGGTGGTCAAGATCTAATCTTTGGTGGCAATGGCAACGACGTAGTTATCTCAGGCGAAGGAAATGACGTTATTTTCGGTGGCACGGGCGATGACTATCTAATGGGTAGTGATGGCGATGACACTATTTTCGGTGGTGCTGGTAACGACACCCTTAATGGCGGAATTGGCAACGACTTACTGTTTGGTGGTTCTGGATCTGACGTATTTGAGTTCGCCGTCGAAGATCTTGACGCTCAATTTATCAATAGAGTTGGCGACTTCAGTGTAGGAGAAGATATCATAATGATTACAGGGTTAAGCGATCAAGACCAAACCAATTTTGATCCTAATAGTGGCTATTTATCAGTTAATGGCGATACAGTCGTTAGTTTGCAAGATTTGGGCAACTCTGCCGATCTAAAAATGGAATTTAACGATGATGGAGAGTTTGAAATCATGTAATGCTTAAGTTTAGAACTATTTCTAAACATTGAAGTTGAATAGAAATTTTAAATTTCTATTCAACTTACAAACTGAGTCTAGTTAATTGAATATTTAACTAGACTCAGTTTTTTGTTATTTGTTTTTATGGGAATGATAATTTGGGTAAACTAGCTAAAGTTCCGACAAGACTCCTCATTCTTCATCTTGTTTTCTCATTAAGGACAAAACCGAGCAAGAAACTTTGAATTTATGGTCTGACTGCACCTCTGTCCATAACAGCAAAGTCTGCAATAGAACTTTTGCCTTCAATTCCATCTGAGTTAGGTAAGCCGATGGCAACTAAATCTGCATCAACCATGAGCTTGACTAAACCAGGAAAATCTACAGATCTTTTCCATTCCAAGGTTTTTTCTGCTTTGCTAGGATCGCCAATC